>TBL_comb47_HYPODRAFT_10003707_pt1 | contig 17964 bp, 17 predicted proteins | sample TroBogypolimnion_40_FD_10682 | JGI IMG/M metagenome (IMG submission 10682)
ACGATTCTTTATCTGAAGAAAAATTTGTGTATAATTTATCTCCGGGTGACCGCATGAAGTTCGAAGAAACCATGGCGTATCCTGGGTTGAACAATTTTATAAAGGCTCCAGGAAGAGGTGGTCGAAAATCGCGGAAATCAAGACGATCTAGAAAAACAAAACGACTGCGCAGTCGTCATCGGTAACCCATCATCGGTAACCCATCATCGGTAACCCATCATCGGTTTACTCGTCTTCTTTTTGGTGAATGATTTACGTTTTCTGTAATTATATCGTGATGGATGTTTTTTGGATTTGCGTCTTTTTCGACTTCCTCCAGATTGTGTATGATCGCTATTCACGCTATTCGATTCATAATCTGACAGCTTCTTATCCTCTATATCAAGCGTCGGCGTCGGCGCCGCCCGTTCCCCGCGCGCCCTAAGCGTCCGTGCTGTCTGTTCCTCGCGTTCCTTGTCTATACGTAACATGAGAATTTTTATATCTGTATTCCATATAATGTTAGCACTACGAATTAATGAGTCAAAATAATCTTTATCATAATCTTCAAACCCAATAACCGTAATGTAATATGTGATTATATTATAATTTCCATAAACATCTTTTTCTTTTTTAGTACAAGGTTCTCTTGTAATTTTTACAATTGCGCCCATGTTTAATAAAAATTCAAATTCGTAATGACTAGGTGGAATAGCCACAATCGGGCAATCTGGGCCAAGCGTAATTTTCATAATGTGTAGGTCACGGTCCACCCTCGCAAACTCACGCGCAACCGTAATTTGTGGGGTCATTGATACGAATTTTGTAATTATTATTTCATCGTTTACCTTACCGCGAACTATCTGTTGTATAGACCGAAAATTAAATGACGTTCCTATTCCGGAATATAGAGTAGTTTCAGTTGTACTAACAATTGGCCAATTTTTAATATAATTATATAGATAAAATGCAATCTTCGTATTCGACTTAATTATGTCATTAAAGTCGTCTACGTTAATTTCTCCACGACGAAATAAATTTTTAATTAAATCGGGCGTAACAAGTTCTAATATAGCATTTAGTATATGATACGATATTTTACTGTGTACATCTTTCAATTTTTTACGGGATTCCGTGCTGTTATTATACCAATCTAATAAATCAAATATATTTGGGGCGTCGCCACCCACATATAAAGATTTATTACGTCCTAACTTCATTGTATATGCCATTGATGTTTCTAAGATTTCGTCAACCTGAACAACCTTTCCGTACCGGGTTTTTTTATACAACGAACCGGCCAATATATCATCCGCTTTTTCAGGTATATATATCGTTGGTTGTCTCATATTAAGTGCAAATTGGTCTTCGTCTTCTTCTTCTCGGCCACGTTTCATCATATATAATCAATATATAATAAATCATTTGTAACATTTATTATAATTCAGCATATATTGTTGAAAATTCGTGACTCGTCCTTCAATATCGCTATAATCTTCTCTCTGGATAACAGAAGGAGGAATTAACATAAACCAGTAATCTTTCATTTGTAATTGAATCCAATATTTATCTATAGCAAACTCTTTTTTATTTTCGGGATTTCGAATAAGATTACCTATCCCTTCTTTAATATTTTGAATAAGTATATCATAATAATGATGTTGTACAATATATCCCGTTGTGGTAAGACAATGTAATACTTGAATACAATCATCATCGACGGATTTATAGGGTAACATATTATTTCCGCCAAGAATCAATACATCCCAATATCGTTTTTTTGATAAAAATGTATTTATTTGTTGAGTCAAAAGATTTGTGTCGGTGAACGTAATATCGTCTTCGCAAATAAATACATGCGGCCACTCATTTTGTTTCGCTAATTCAAGACATTTCAAATGACTCATACTACATCCAATTGCACCGTTATTAGGCAGTTTAATTGCATTGAATCTGGTCGCATTCATAATATTCATATTGGATAATTGTGCAATAACATATTCATTTCTATCTGGTCGTGATTCTAGATTTATATATAATACGTGTTCAATATCATCAAACGATTTTAACATTATTATTGTTTTATGTGCAATAATAATATTATTAATAATATTTCTAAATTGTTTACTTTTTATTTACTTATTTCCGCCAAGACATCATTGAAGTAATTGGTTTTACTAATGCTGCAAGTGGTCGCGCTACAGTTTGTTTGAAATTGCCTATCCCTGTCCGTTTTAAATTACGCTTACGAATAATATATTTAATAAAATTTATCATATCAATAACATATTCATTATTAGGTCCGTTAGTTGAATCAGATTTCATGAGTATTAGATTAGATAGTATTTTATAATCGGATATTTCAATATTATATTTTTCCGCTACTCGATTTAGTTCCTTCATTGTATCATCGTATAATTGTGGGTTGAATTCTTGTGATGGGCGTCTCGAGAAACTTAAAAGACAAATCATTATACTGATTTTGATATTTTAACAACAAATCTGTATTCCCGCCGTTGCTACTTCTTCTACCACTTCTACTTCTACCACTTCTACTACTTCTACTACTTCTACTACTTCTACTACTTCTACTACTTCTTCTTCGTTGTCGCTTCAATCGTCGACTTTTACGTGTATGTTTCATATTATAATATCATTACAAAAAATTATTACCAATAACATGCCCCTTCTACATTAATATAATTTTTCGGTTTTTCCAATTCAGACGGTCGCGTCCATGCATCGTTTCCGTCGACAAACAATTTCATAATATCAGGTCGTTCGCGTATCCACCTTTCGCCTAAAATCCCAAAATACATTTGTAATACTCCTCCAACATAAATCGCGGATTTGCCATGGCGTTCATAAATATAATTGCATACCATATTCCCGTACCCCCCACATGATACGAGCGCAATATCATATGTTCCCGCCACCGCATCCACCCTCTTGAAAAATTTCGCAATTTCTTTAACAAATGATTCACTCTTTTCATCGCCTTGTGTTTGTGTCGACCGAATAGTTATAAAAGTACATTCGGGAAACAAATCAACACCATCATATATTTTCCCACGTTTTTCAAGTTGAGTGCAAATACTTTCTTCAAATGGCGAAATAATGAGCAGACGTTTTCCTCGTAATGCTTTTGTCCAACAAGACGATGAATAAATATAATGGAAAATATCAAATGAAAATGAACAGAACATTTTACTTGAAGGGAACCATTCTTCTACAATATCTTGAGATTGGTGGTAGACGTGCCCCATTCGATTCCATCCACCATATATTTCACAATTCTCAAATGCTTTTAAATACATTGACGCATATTGCACTGCATCAATTTCATTGGTGATATTTATGCCTGCATTTTTTTTCATTTTTGATAATGTCGATTGGTTATATACCCTATACTCTGATTTTGATTTATTGTACATATTCACCGCAAATCGGTTCTCGATTCCTGCGATTCTTGGGATAATAAATGGTTTATTAGTTTCCATTTTATTATGAATATACTTGTATAACATTGAATTGTCGTTGAATGATAATCTCAATGCATTTTTAATTTCCCTATATAGTGGTAATTGTCGTGTTATTCTTGCAGGAATAATCATTGCATATGGCGGAGGAATACGATTGGTTACAGTATAATTGCGAATGTTTGTGCTATGATAATGATATGTTTTTATGAAAAAAGGGTCATTCAATACTTCAAATCCCAATACCATCATTAAATAGACGATTTTATTATCACATCCCATTTGTCCCAATTCAAAATCGAATATATTATTACTTGGTGACACTGTAATTTCATTTATAAATCGACTATGAACGATCCACGTATCCTGTGAATCAGATCGCGGTCCAAATAAAACGGATTGTGCAAGAGTACGATGAATATTATATTCAAATCGTAATTGCGCAAACATTTTTTTATGGAGATGAATGTCTGATACCCGCACATTTTTCACAGTATCATCGAAAAAAATGTCGGCATTGGCGATTACGATATATCCCATAATATTATTTTTGAGGGTATAATCAAATACATCTGAATATTTTAGTCGTCGACCAATAACTAGTTGAGTAATTTTATTATTGCTGTTATGCAGTCCTAATTCTGTCAAAGTATATATTCGTTCATTCAATAAATAAATATTCGTGATATGTGGATTTTCTACATTTTTTCTTAAACATGTTGTAATTTCATGATTACGAATTGGATCAGAATGAATAAAAAATTGGTAGAATAGATTTATATTATCTCGTGTTCCTGGTTTTTTTATAGACGTGGGATTTGATAATGTCATGATTTTAAGCATTTTGTTTTTATTGTAAATACACGAACAATTATATTTATGTATTTACACGCGAAATCTTCTATTTTTTCTACTCTTTTTACCATTTCTTTTCATTGTTCTTCTAAATTTTCTAAATTTTCTATGTTTTCTAAATTTTATGCTTCCGCCATCCACATCTTCCATTCCATTGTTAGTAGTGGATGCGGTTGAAACAACCGGTCTTAAATAATATTTTACAATAAGACTCATATATATTGTATAAATAAGTTATTCTATTCTGATCAATTCCGAGATCTGCAGATAACTGTGAAATTACGTACGCCTTCATCGCCATAATATACTATAAGTATACATAAAAATTGTGCGGTTCATAATAAAAATATATCGCATAATATATAATATAAAACAATGACAACAATGACAACAATGACAACAATGATAACACCAAGATTTGTCATTAGTTTAACCACAAGTCCTAAACGATTGTCGTTGTTAGGAAATGTAATAAATTCAATGTATAGCCAAAATATAAAACCCGAAAAAATATATCTAAATATTCCCAACGTGTTTAAACGAACCGGCGAATCGTATCCCGACAATATCCCAAAAGAATTATCTGATAAATTCGATAATATTGTATGGAATAAATGTGGGGAAGATATTGGACCGGGAACAAAACTTCAAGGCGCAATACAAGTTATCCCCGAAGATGAAGATGTTTGGATAATTACGATCGATGATGATATTATGTATTTGCCATATACTATTGAAATGTATGCGCGAATGATTGTTTCATCTGATTTAAAAATCGCAATGGGATTGTCTGGATTTACATTCAATAAAGGACGCATAATTCATGTATTTGATTTTGGAGCAGTTGATATTTTAGAAGGGTATGGATCGGTATGCTACCATCGCAGTTTTTTCGTTAAATCGTGGACTAGTTATCTAAATAAATGTATCGAAGATAAAGATTGTCGATTATCGGATGACGTATTTATATCCAATTGGTTATCCCTACGAAATATTAAACGAATCAATATGTCTGCGCCATGGGTAAATAGAAAACTTATGTGGTCAACTGGCTGTATTTTATCATACGGAAATGAAGATGATGCATTGCATAATGGAGGGGGTAGTGAAACTACCGAAACTGCTGCAACAAATAATATGGTTCGATATGGAAGAACGTGTGCCTATTTACATAATTGTAAGTTGTTTAGTAAAGGATTATTATTGAAGCTCATGAATCCTGCAACTATAATTGAAACCGAACAATTTATGTAAAATGGTACTTGAAACATATCATACCAAAGTTAAATTTACGCGTGTATAATATTTCTTAGATGATTCAAATCTATCGCTACTTTTCATTCCTGCCGAATGATGAATAAATGGTTTTTTTAGTCCGAATTTTGATAATTCGCGTTCATAAAAATGCTGTAAAATACCATATGTTATAGTAACACTATTTTGTCGTATATCTAACATATTATTTGTGTACATATATCTCACAACACCTTGATCCCACCATTTTGGGAATGGATTCTTTTTATACAGATCATTATTATACGCCCATTCATTCAAAAAAACAATACTAGCGGGATTATTTTTTACTATAAATACGCCTGTATTTATTTCGCCTGATGTTTTATTATTTAGATCTCCACTAAAAATGAAATTATGTGCGGGATATTTTTCGATAACATTTGTTATACCTGGACTATCTATATAAAAATGCGCATCGGCATCTATCCAAATAACGTAATCATATTGATCAATATATTTTAGTATAAGCGGCACCCGTTCCCATGCAGCATGACGATCTTTATACATTTTTTCATGAGATCGAATTATATCATAGCCATATTTATCGCAATATATTTTATTTATCGCATAATTGATGTCCGCATAATTACGTATTGGATCGTCATACCACATTAGTATGCAAATTTTTGGGATGTTTGGCGTTGTCATTCTATATATTATATAGTGGTTTTTATTTGTCCATTCTTTGTCCATTCTTTGTCCATTCTTTGTCCATTCTTTGTCCATTCTTTGTCCATTCTTTGTCCATTCTTTGTCCATTCTTTGTCCATTCTTTGTCCATTCTTTGTCCATTCTTTGTCCATTCACTTATTCTTTGTCCACACATAAATGTTCTCGCTATAACTTTTGTTTTTGCTCGATTTTTTCAACGGGATAATTTCACCGCATTGTCCGAATAAAGGAACTAATATTTTATTATATATTTTATCATTTATATTAATCGCAAAAATACCCCGGTTGGTTGTCGACGATAAAGACAAATTATCCCATAATTTCCGGAAAATTGTATTATAAAATAACGTCCATTCATCTATCGATTTTTTCTCGCCGTGTTTATACACTTCAATGTTTTCATATGGTGGTGATGTAAATACCATATCGTAGGTCTTGGAAATATAATCTACTGATAATGCATCTTGGAATTTTATATCGATCGTCGCCGACGTGGTCGTGTCCAGATTAGCGAAATCCGCCAATAATTTATCATACGCTGGTTTCAAATCCGTATTTAAATCCACCCCATAATAATTGATATTCAATAATAATGCGGCAACACATCTTCCTCCGAATCCACAAAATGGATCCATTATCGTGGTCGGTCGATATTTATGATATAGCGTCAATGCATTTGTAATCTTGAATGCATTGATGCGGCCAAAGCATAGTCCATAACAATAATAATATTTCTGAATCAGATTGTTTTTATATCGATTATTTTTCTGACAAAAATTTAATAATGTCTGAATATATTTTTTCGATTTATATTCCTCAATATTCTCCAAAAAATCGAAAAAGGTGATCCCTTTATTTCCAATAGTATCCAATCGCATCTCGAAGAAATAGTAGTCGATGAAATCACATCCTAATCGACTACGGCCATTTAATGCAGACAACTCTTCTAAATTAATATTTTTCAATTTGAACCATTCTATATCTACCGAATCTTTAGTTATTTGCTTAATTTGATTTGATATTTCTCTCTTATCCATATGAACAAGAGAGAAATAGTATTTATATTTTATTTGACTGATATATTATTTATCCTTCCCAGTAAAAAAAGAAAGAAACGGTTGATGAGATAGTCCGTCTATGCGTGGTAGACTCGGCAATTTTAAGTTTGATAGCACGGGTAATTTTAAGTCTGATAGCTCGGGTAATTTTACGTTTGATATATCGGGTAAATGTTTTTTTCTGGAGAATCCTGGTCCTCCACTTTTACCCGTAAACATGGCTTTTAGTGTTGTTTGTCCGCGTCCAGTTTTTCTGCTTCTCTTCAAATTACGACGACTGTGTTTACGTTTATAGGTACGTGTTCGCTTAACCATTTTTATATATTATATCCAGATTATATTTTTCTTCTCTTTGTTTTTCTTTTTTTTGTTTTTCTTCTTTTTGTTTTATGACCACCGGTACTAGGCACGGTACTAGGCACGGTACTAGGCACGGTACTAGGCACGGTACTAGGCACTGTACTAGGCACGGTACTAGGCACGGTATAAGTATAATAACCTAAATCATTGTTATAATAAAACCCGTTGTTATTGTAGAATTTACTCAATCTGGTATTAGATTCGCTGCCAATAACTTGAAGTGCAATTATATTTGCTCCCAATAGTTCGGCAACGTGTTTCAAATGGGCAAGTAAAAACGATCCGGTGCCCTTACGTTCATCTTCTTGAACGCATATACTTTTAGTGATCATCATACTTATTCCGTTAATTGGTGTAATAATAAAATTTATCACACCCATTATTCTATTTCCACCATGAAGAAATAATGTTACAGTTGTTTCATTTAGTATATAGTCTAATAAATATCCTTTTGCTATGTATGTTTCATCTCTGCATATTTTTGGTTGCCGGGATACATACTCATAAAGTATTTGTTTAGCATCCTGATAACTGTGAACATTAAACTTATAATACCCGTTATTTACTAAATTTCTTGTTATTTCTTCATTATTATTAGCTACAAACATAATTTTCCCGAGGTCATCGGTGATCATTGGTGGCACACCCGACATATTTATCTTTTTTATAACTAAATATTATTATTATTTATCTCACGCCACCTAATCCAATTCGGGATGCATTCGGTCTTTGTTGTTGCTGTTGTCTTTGTTGTGTCTGTTGTTGTGTCTGTTGTTGTGTCTGTTGTTGAGGCTGTTGTTGTTGCTGGTACAAATACCTACCGTATTGTTGTTGCTGTTGTTGTTGTTGTTGTTGATGTAGATCGAATTGTTGTCGTTGCCGGTCTTGCATCAATGCATATGCGGTTTTAACCCGAACTTGCTGTCCTGTTTGCTGTCCCGCTTGCTGTCCTGTTTGCTGTCCCGCTTGCTGTCCCGCTTGCTGTCCCGCTTGCTGTCCCGCTTGCTGTCTTGTCGGTTGGTTCATCGCCTTACGTTCGTGTGCAGTAGGGTAGTAAGGAATATCTTTCCACGAATTTGGTGTTGCGACAATATTATTCGTCTTGGGTTTATCAGAAAACGGAATATTATGAACAGGTTCTCTTAAATCATATTCGTGATATTTATCTAAATCAAATCGAACCAATGTTAAAAACGAAGATACATTCACGAAAAAAATCAACGGGTTATCCACGACATAAATATTATCTTCAGTCCGACTAGATTTAGTATCAACCGTATATTGTAATTTATTTATTGTGGATATTCCGTCTTGACCGTTATCCGTTTTCATGCGCTGAGGATCACGACTGGATACGAGTCTAGAAACTCCGTCAAATAATTGCAAGATTTCGGCACTTCCAATTGGAAAAAATTCACTGCGATCAATTTGAATGTTATATTTAATACATCTTTTTTGAAGACATGTATCTTCCATTCCCCATCCCCAGAAATTAGGGTAACCATTAATTCGTTCAAAATCCGCGCCAGTAATGACTACAATTCCACCTAAAGATGTTTCGAATCCATAATGATGTTTTACTATTCCTTGAACTGTATGATAATCAAATAATTTATGAAATGGGACAGAATCTACATCATTGAATATAAATGAAATGGTTTTATAATCATTCGGATATTTTTCTTTCATTGCTAAAAACCCGATATTTTTAGTCGCGCCTCTATTAAATGGGCGGGTATCTGATTGATGTACGAAATAAATTTCATAATCCGTTTCATCTTCCATCAAAAATTTCATTTGGTTACAAAAAAAGAATTTATGATGAAGACGATTCCTATATGGCACAATAAATATTCTGGTTGGTGGTGTCGCTATATTAATGGTTTCACTGGTAACTGTATCGGTAACTGTATCGGTAACGTTTTCATCTAATATAAATTCGGCCATCCAAGTATTCTAAAATTATAAAAGTATTTATTTTATAATTTTGAACGATTATACAATTGTAATAAATTCCATTTTATCCATTTTACGAATAAGGTTTCCATAAATTATTTCCAATAAATAATGACAATGAAGTGGTATTTCGCGCACCAATTCTATTTTCTTGGGATATATGCGTTCATCGTCCGGCAATCCAAGACTAGTATTAAAATATGATATATGCTCAAAAAAATCTTCATATTTTACCCCGATTATTTGATAATTTCGTTTTTCTTTATTGTTATTGTTATTGGTATAATTATCAAAAAATTCCTCGATTCCATATAAATCTTTTGCATTATCGATAACATTTTGAATTGTTATTGTTGTATTGGTACATTGAATATTTCGTAAATGGGATGAAGATAAAAATCGGCTATATATTGCCTTAATTGGATTTCGGTAAATATAAATAACTTTATAATTATGTAATTCTTCTTCTTTTATTTCTTTTGTATTATCAAACCATTCATATTGACTTGCAGTACCATTTATGCCATTTATATTTACACCATTTATATTTACACCATTTATATTTCCAATATACTGCAATTTTGTGGGCGGATTTCGTGAATGAATATGATATACGTTTCCAAAATGCGATAAATAATTCGTCAATATTTTTGATCCACAACCACCATAACTACATATATAATAATGTTTAGTCTTGTCGTAGTATTTTTTTCTTAATTCGATGTCATTAACCAAATCTATTGTTATATTTGCATCAAACTCCGTCAACTCTTGTAATCGAGCCTGTTCTTGTAATCGAGTCTGTTCTTGTAATCGAGTCTGTTCTTGTAATTGAGTCTGTTCTTGTAATCGAGTCAACTCTTGTAATTGAGTCTGTTCTTGTAATCGAGTCTGTTCTTGTAATCGAATATGTTCTTGTTCTTGCATTTGTCGCCTATTTTCATCGCGTTTTTTTAAATGATCTGCCTGTACTTGTTGTTGATGTTGTTTTCTGGCTAAATTATGTTTTTGAAAATCCTGTAATTGTTGATCTTGTTTCAATTTATTCTGTTCTTGTTGTTGTTTTACCCGTTGCCGAATTTGGCATTGTTCTTCTTTTTTTGTTGCAATATAAGTTATGATATTATGAATCATCCGTCCCGGTTATTATGCGGCAATACCATATTTTTTCAAAATAACCGCGGGAATTAATTCCCCCTTTATTTTCTCAATTTTCTTATAACATTTATTTATAGTGACTTCACTAATTTCACTTATATTTTTAACATCGCGTTTACTTACATTTAATTTACATATTTGTGCTATAAAATACACGATTCCTGCGGCGATGGAATGGGGCGTATTTTCGGACATGAAATCATTTTTGTCGATTTTCATTGCAATAAATTGACATAGTTTAGTTAATTCATTATTAATATTTAATTTGCTACAATATCGTTCAATAAACGCTTCGGGTTTTGTTCTACAAAATGCAGTTTTCTCGGTATTATCCATATCCTTTTCTAAATTATTGATTATTGATAATGCATTTTTACAACCACGTGTCGCACTTGTAACATCTAAATTAAATATAGTTGCAATTTCTTTAGCCGTTCTAGGATAACTGTTGATTTTACATGAAATATAAATCGATGCTGCTAAAATACCGTCCCGATTATCTCCTCTAAATGTCAATTCGTATTCCGATATTTTTTTATGATATCGCACCGCATCATCAATAATAAGTTTTGGTATTCCTGCATTCTGCGACATTAATGTAATTCTTTGAAATTCGTCGTATTGCGATTTTTCTTTATATGGCATTGATTGCCATTCAGTATATCGCCGTATTTTGCGCATTTCATAAGACATTGAACCTATACATACCACTTTACAGCCAAACGATGATTCTTTTAATAATGGATTTATTGGCATCCCGCATCGGGTAGGATCATTATGTTGATTATCATCTGCACCATAATATCTCCATTCTGCCGTTTGATCAACAATATCCTTATAAATAATTCCACATTTAGCATTAGTACATGTTAAAAACCCTTCTTCTGAAAATGCCAATACATTCTCACATCGATCACATTTTTCGCGATCGCCGCATGCTCTATAAATACATTCTAGAGATGTGGTCGCTGCAGATGAAGACGACGCTTTAATTTCATTATCAAAATTATTCCATAATTGCGTTTTATTGATTTTATTACTTATTGTCAACAAATCTTTTCGTTTTTTACTCTGTTCTTTAATCATATTCGTTGTGCGCTGATCTGATCTATCTACTTTACATTTTATTCTTTTCGGAATAATACGATCAATTTTTATATATATTTATGATATATGGGCATTAGTTTCTCTAAATCTAAATCCAATGATATAAATGGCAGTAGTAGTGGTAGTAGTGGTAGTAGTCATAGTACAAATAGTAGTACAAATAGTACAGACCTATTAGAGAAATTAGATGATATTGCGTGCCATTATATTATGACCATGGACTTTCAAAGTTTAAGAAATTTATATTTACCTGAATACTGTGAAAAAATAACCATTTTAACTGCGGATATTATTGATCGTTATTTCACCACTTTAGAACTAGATACATTTATTACTAGAATTGAACCAGATAATAATGATAAGATTATGTTTTCTGCAACAAATGGTACGATTCCTGTCCCTAATATAGAAAAAAAACGAGTAATATGCCGTAAAATTGCCACGTTTTATATTAAAATAGCCCATGTTTTTGCGGCAATTGTAACCACTATAAATCCGGAATACGTATATACAGACATTTTTGGTAATACTATAAAAAATAATTTATATCAAAAATCGAAAATACCTAAAAATAAAACCATATCAATAAATAAAATAAATTTATGTGAAACTCGTATACGAACATTAGAAGAATTGGGGACGGGTATTCCACCCACCCACCCTCAACTATGCTCTATAAATTTAAATAGTACTGGATCTGCCGAAAAAACGTTGCACGATGAAATTGGTATTCCTGAATTAATGGAATTATATTATGATGACGTATACGATTATAAAACAGGCAAATTTAAAGATATGTCGCCTGAAACACGTATACATTTTAACGATGATTTACGCAAGTTTTATAGAGCATTTACCGGAATACAAGAAATGCCCGAAAATATTAATGGATTTAATCAAATTAAATTGCGTGATTATAATAAAACATCGATAATATGTTCTGATTCTACAACACAAACAGCATCGCTATATCCCGATTTATTTATAGAATATGCTAAAAACTTGAAAGATATGTTATTTCATACAAATGAAACGCATCGTAATTTATTAAATATAATTGATAAATTGTTTATGGTCGGCGATATCAAAATACGTATTCATCCCAATTTAAATGATAAGAGGTTACAAGAAATTATTGAAGAAACAAGAAATCTTATCGTTAGTTCATATTTATCATGTGAAACGGATTTTACAAGAGGTATTGAATTATATGAAGCCATTGTTGAAAAAATGATATTGCAGACAAGTCAAAGTCAATTAAGTGCTCTAGAAAATTCAATGGTTCAATTATATGAGCAATGATCTATGATCAAATGATAAAATGATCAATAATCTAAAATATATAATAATTTCATAAACTATTATATATTATTTAGGTTGTTAGTTTGTTAGTTTGTTAGTGGTGTAAAAATTTACGCCTTGGATGCAGCAGCGGCCTTGGATGCGGCGGCAGCGGCGGCGGCACCAGCAGCCATAGCGGCGGCCTTGGCAGCAGATGCGGCCTTTGATGCGGATGCAGCGGCAGATGCGGCCTTGGATGCGGAGGCAGCCTTGCCAGCAGCCTTTCCTGCGGCAGCGGCACGACTTGCGGCCTTTGATGCAGACTTTGCCTTGCTTGCAGCCTTGGATGCAGCGGCACCTGCCGCGCGGCTAGCACTTCGCGTTGCCTTGCGTGCGCCACGACGCATAGATCTAGATTTGGTAGAGTGACGACGACGACGGTGATGAGTTCTTGCCATTTATATATATATACACGACAAAAAAATATTTTTATTATTATAAAAAATATTTCAGCTAAACAATTTCATTTCAACTAAATAATTTCATTTCAACTAAATAATTACCAAATAGTACTTGTACTATGCCACCACATATCATCCCCTTTTTGAACATTATAGATACTTCTAAATACTTCTAAACGAGATAATGGAATATTTGTTCGATATTTATCTAAAGGATGTGGATTGACTTTTAATTGGGAAGCTATTGCTTTTTTATTAATAAATTGTTGTTGAGAAATTGCATAATATGTATAAAAGGATTGAAACGATGCCGCGCGGATCGGAATAACATCATTGTTTTTACTTTGAAAATCTCTTAAATATTCTTCGCATATCGATATTCCAGATATATCTGCCATATCTTCTCCTACACCTATTTCAGCATCGAATTTAATTCCGTCGCGTTTTGCAAATGTTTCATATTGCAACACAATATCCTTAATAATATTTTTAAATTTCTTCTTATCTTCCGGCGTCCACCAATCGTGTAAATTTCCATGCCAATCATATTTACTTCCTGTATTATCTAAAGAATGCGACATTTCATGACCTAATGTATCTCCTAATAACGCTAAATTATATTCAATACCGCGTTGATCTAAATCAACAAACGGTTTTTGTAAATATGCTAAAGGAATATAAATGGAATTTTCTACAGGAGTATAAAACGCATTCACTATATAACATTGTTTCCCAATCAATTTAAAATTGTTCCAATCAATTGCGGGTATATTTATAACGCCTTTATCCGTTAACTCCATATATGCCGCCATTTTCCATGTTGCGATTTTTACTAAATTTCCCCATGCATCGTCGTGAGTATACTCTAATATTGGATCAGGGCGTAAATCGTTTGGATGACCGATAATAAATTTTAAATGTTGGAGTTTTTGTAACGCGTATTTTTTTGTTGGTGGAGATAACCATTTGTTTTGGCCAATGATTCGTTTAAATATCGTCAATAAATCATTACCTAAAGATTCTGCAAACGCCATTGTCCTAGTATCTCTGTAATTATCGACATATTGATTAGTTAAAAAGGTATTAAATGCCACAGACAGCCCAAATATGGGGTAAATATCCCGAGGGAATGCAAGTGGTTGACCGCGAATAAAATTACCGTGAAATTCATAGTAAAGGTTAATTAATTTTTTATCGAATCTGACAATTTGTCGTAAGTATAGATGATGCCAAAAACTTTTCCACTTGGGTGTTTTCCAATTATCTGCTAATAGTTTACATACACACTTCAAATAATTTAGACTATCACAAATGAAAAAATCGGGGACTTTTTTATATCCCAACAATTTCGAAAATGCCCGGAAATCAAATCCGTATTTTTCTAAAGCTTCATCTGCTTTAACTATGTTATAATACTCTGTGGAATCATTTTTTACTTTATCACATCCCATTGCAGTTAATAGTGCTAATTCGACATCAAACACATCTTGCGCTTTTAGTCCATGTCCGTGACCATAACACCCATCGAATAATTTAGTTATTACTTTGAAATATTCACGTTTAACTTTATTTTTATATTCGATATATTTTTTCGTTTGACCATAATCACCTAAATAAAGAAGATAATCGTACAATGGTAATTCGGGCATACAAATATAACTGCGGAAAATTTTAGAATTCTTTTCATCTGCTTGCACTTTCCAATGAATAGGACAACCCCACGACACAATCATATTTTTATTGATTTCGGCTAAAAAATGGAGCAATTCGCCATTTTGTCGATAATTGTCGACCATAATACGCGTTTCTGAAATATGTTTTCTTGCTGCAACTGGGTTAAGGGATAAAAACGATTTGTAGACATTGTCCAATTGTTTAGATTGGCGTGTATTATTATCTTTAATATATGTTTTAACTAGCCCCATAACCTGATGATATACTTTATCCTGCATAATTCGGAAATTATCTACTTCCACGTAATACGTGGATTTATTTTTTGATTTGATATTTGCCAATGTTTTATCGCGCAACCACATATAATTTATATACGTGTAAAAATCGTTACTTGGGCTAATTGGAGATGGGACATATTTCTTATGCAATAACTTAATTAGGTCGCGTTCAATGACATGTTTATTTTTTGTCAACAATTCGGGGTGGAGTTTTTGAAAATCCGTTTCAAAACTTTGATATGGGTTTTTACTGCAAGTAACCCCGGTGAACGGTTTGAAATGTTTCAACGAGAAATCATTTAATCCTTTGGTTGATAATTTTTGGGTTTTATTGTTTCGATTATGTTGCCGCCTGTGTTGGTGTTGTTGTGTCTTTTTATGATTGGACATTTATGATTGTTTATATTAATTATTGATTATATTATACTTCGATAATAATTGTATCGTTCTAAATGAATTTGTTTTCCAATTTACTTAATAGTTCGTCATTGTAAACTAAATTGCCCTGGGGTTTATACGATGAAATGGAGTTGAATTTTTTAGTCGATGTTGCCGTTTTTGTTGATACTGCTTTAGTATTATTATCTGTATTGAGTTTGAACATATTATTTTCTAAACTATCGTGTTTTTCATTTTCATCTTCCATGCGATTTCCATATTCATCCACAACAATTCCCGTTTTCTTTTTCAATTCTGTGCGGACATAGGTTGGAACCCAATGTTGCCATGAAATAAATAATGTATTTGGATGAATATATCGCACATTAAATCCATTTTCTTTTATTTTATCCAATAAATAAGCAATACATAATCCATTATCGTATTTTGGGACACCGATCATTACTTCCGGTACTAAAAACCAACAGAATTGTTCATCTATTTTTTGTCGTGCGGTTGTTTTAATACGGACATGAATACGATTTAATATTTTATTGTAGAGTACCAATTTATTTAAATCGTATTGTTTCTTTTTTTCGTATAAATCGTCGATATTAAGTTTTTCTGAAAAATCTGTCACGTTTTCTAATGTGAATATATTTGCCATTTTCTTTTTCTTATACCCATAATAGAAAATAATATTTGGTTTTACACCATTATTTTATTATCGATTTGATCTATTGCTATACTTATCAATTCGTCTATTGTATCTTTGACATTTTCAGGATTTTCCATAAATAATGAGATTTTATTTGGATTCTTATCTGGATGTGAAAAATCATAATACATACGATATGCAACCGATAATATACAACATGATCCTATCAAAATTATTCCTACTATTGATCCTGTAGATAATATATATTCGTCTGAGTCAGTGGGCGATGTGGTCGGATAACTAGACGGATACATTATTTTATTGTTATTATATTACAATAACAATAATACAATAACAATAATACAATAACAATAATACAATAACAATAATACAATAACAATAAAACAAATTAAAAATTTCACCATAAATAAAACAAAACAAAACAAAATAATCATGACAATTAAATATTTAGTTATTTCGGGGGGAGGTCCAAATAGTATAAAAGCATTGGGCGCACTTCAAAAACTAAATGCATTGGAATTTTGGAACATTGATAATATTGAGAAAATCTACGGAACTTCAGCGGGGGCATTATTGGCTGTATTATTAGCCATGAAATTTGAATTGTCGGTTATTTCCGATTATATTATAAAACGGCCGTGGCATACTACATATCAATTCGGTGTCAATCAAGTATTTGAAGCATTTTCTAAAAAAGGGTTGTATGATGTCGCCGTATTTGAAATATTTTTCAAACCGTTTTTTGTTTCTCGTGATCTTAATGTAAATGAAATGACCATGGCTGGATTTTATGAATATACTAAAATAGAATTGCATTTTTATTCACTTGAAATAAATAGTTTTATTGTTGAAGATATTTCTTATCTTACCCACCCAGATTTGCTTTTATTAACTGCTATACATATGACATGCGCATTGCCTATAATTGTGACACCTGTATGTATTGATAACGATAAATGTTTTGTTGATGGCGGAGTCGTATGCAACTACCCGTTGAATTATTGTTTGAATATTCCTGGATGTGATGTAAATGAAATTCTGGGGTTTAGAAATGAATATGTAACGGATATAAAATATAATGTTGTGGATGGTACTTCAACTATTCTTGATTATATTGTTAATTTCATCAATAAATTAATTTATAATGTGGATACTGAATGCAAACAGATTAGTATCCCACACGAAATCAAATATAAAACGGATCATGTAAGTATTTCTTATATCAAATCCGCGCTAACGTCTATTGAAACGCGTAAAGAATTGTTGGATGATGGGAGTGACGCGGCCGAGAAA
>TBL_comb47_HYPODRAFT_10003708_pt1 | contig 17962 bp, 18 predicted proteins | sample TroBogypolimnion_40_FD_10682 | JGI IMG/M metagenome (IMG submission 10682)
AGCGGATAATTTCAGTAGCGAGTTTCTCATCTATTTTCGAAAAATCTCCTCCCGGAAGCAATGGAAGCCTCATGCATCCAAATCCAAGAATAGATACCATTTCATTCGTTTTGCCAAATTTCCGATAAAGCATATTCATATACCTTGACGATTAAAAATTATTGTATGTTTATTGAATTGCAAAGTAAAACTAAAAATTCATTTGGTCCATCTAAATGAATCAAAGTACTGTTCTAAATTGATTAAACAGCAAGCATTAATAGACCAAAAAGGATTTCCCCGGGTTGTAAATAAGTATTGATACTAATTTCCGTTTGTTTCTGTTCATACTTCTATCGTACCACATTCGTACCTCTGTCGTACCACTTTCGTAACAAATTCGTAACAAATTCGAATCAAATTCGTAACAAATTCGACACAAATTCGTAGCCGGTCGAATTTGTTACGAATTTGTTACGAATTTGATTCGAATTTGTTACGAATTTGTTACGAAAGTGGTACGACAGTGGTACGATAGAGGTACGATAGAGAAGAGAATTAATCCCAGGGAGAATCAGTGCCGGGTACGAGGTAAAGGCGATATTGGCTAATTATAAAACCGTCAGAAAAAGCGCACTATCGTTCAGTAGATGAAGCAGTGGTCTGAGTTGAAATTATAGCATTGCCCCCCCGGTCTAATTTTTAAGGGATGTGATGCACAGGTATTTCAGAAAATGTATCTTTACTAAATAAGTAATAGGAATGAAATAATGTCGTGTTTTTTTAAACAGAGTTATAAATACTTGTTTTGCCCCTCCCGAGTAATCGGGATTGGGGCTGCTTCCAAAAGTAAAAATTAACACCACAGATTACACAGATTCCCACAGATTAAGAAATATCCCGAGTACTCGGGATTAATCTGTGTTTATCTGAGTATTCTGTGGTAAAATCAATTACCGGTATCTCGCTTGACAGACCACATTTTTCAAAACCAGAATACGACATTAAATAGTTCTCATTACTTAATAGATGAGTTTGCTCCGAAAATCCGTTAATTGATACTTAAAACGAAGGTACGAAGGATTACAGGACGTTGAATATTTTGATTTGTGAAATTAAATCTTTGGGCCTTACCTTTGTGTTAAAATTGACTTTTGGGGCAGATAGAATAGCCATTTAAATTAAAACATTACGACCATGGGAAATAGAAAGGAGTTGTCATCCGTACAACGTGAAGAACTAATCAAGGTATTAAAGACCCGTTTTGAGAAAAACATGAACCGCCATATTGGGATTGATTGGGCAAAACTGCAAGCAAAACTGGATGCCAGTCCCGATAGCTATCGGGATGAAAAACTATGGTCGCTTAATGAAATGGAAAGAACTGGTGGTGAACCGGATGTTGTTGGTCATGATAAAGATACGGACGAATACATTTTTCAGGACTGTTCAGCAGAAAGTCCAAAAGGCCGCAGAAGTGTTTGTTACGATCTTGAAGCCCTTGAATCAAGAAAAGAATTTAAACCTGAAGATAATGCTGTAGATATGGCTGCAGCAATGGGGATTGAACTTTTAACGGAAGAACAATACCGCGAATTGTCTCAACTGCTCGGGAGAAGTTTTGATACGAAGACATCGAGCTGGGTGAAAACACCTTCAGAGATTAGAAAACGCGGGGGCGCAATCTTTTGTGATTGCCGGTACGATCATGTGTTTACGTACCATAACGGTGCAGAATCCTACTATGCCGCCAGGGGGTTTCGCGGTTCGCTAAGAGTCTGAAAATTGTACTGACTGCAAAATCTGAGACATTAATTGTCAGCAGGATTAAGGCAGGATAAAGGGCAAATATATTATTGATAAAATTTCATTCTGTATTTTGCACATTAAGTAAGGAAAATGTAATATTACATAGAAATCTGAAATCAAATTACTGATCGATGAATCACCTTTGACTTATAACTAAATTCTTGAACTAAAAAACCTATTCTAACTGACATGAGTCTAATCAATCAAAAACTAAAGTTTTCCGAGAAAGTTGGTTATGCACTTGGAGATGGTGCTGCAAACATTGCCTGGAGGGGTGTTGCCACCTTCCTCTTTATCTTTTATACCGATGTTTTCGGACTGAATCCTGCCATTGTAGGAGTACTTTTCCTGATTGCCCGGTTTGGCGATGGAATTATCGATATTCTTATGGGGGTAGTTTGCGACCGTACCAACTCGAAATACGGCAAATTCAGGCCCTGGATCTTATGGACAGCCATACCATTAGGAATCACCTTATCATTGCTTTTTACGACACCTAACCTTGGTCCAACGGGCAAAATAATCTATGCCTATGCCACCTATCTGTTGTTTTTCCTGATTTACACAGCCAATAACATCCCTTACGGTGCCTTAATGGCAGTCATGAGCGGTGATGATAAAGAACGTACCAGCCTGGGTTCGTATCGTATGGTAGGCGCTTTTACCGGTGGTATGGTCGTCCAGGGTGCTTTGTTGTTCCTGGTTGCCCACTTTGGAAATATCAATCCGGCTATAGATATTCAAAAACTGGATACCTCAAAATATGAAGTCACCGTATCGACACCTGAGAATATTAAAAATGTTAACATCAAGACCAAAGACGGGATTGCACTCTTTTCGTGGGCTGAGGCTGTTAAAGACAGCGCCAATGTGCCTACACAGGGTAAGAGTTTCTCGATGGAAGCCAATAAAAAATATTCGTTTGTAGTAACCGGAGAAGAAAAATTGGAAACCAAAAACATCAGTATCATCGACCAAAAGAGAGGTTACAGTTCTGCCATTTATATCATGTCGGTTTTCTTATCGTTCTTCCTGATGATAACCTTTGCAACCACAAGGGAGCGCGTTCAGCCACCAAAAGACCAGGAGACCAATCTGGGAAAAGACCTGAAAGACCTCATACGGAACCGTCCATGGATTGTACTCCTTTTCATTGGCATACTTTTCAATGTGTATAATTCTATCAAACAGGGGATTGTAGTCATCTATTTCAGTCACTATCTGCACAATCAATTCCTTGCAGCTTCTTATATGATCGGACTAATGCTGGCCTCTATTGCCGGGGCAATGATCACCTCTCCTCTGGGAAAACGGTTTGGTAAACGCGACCTGTTTATCTATGCCCTGATCTTTTCAGGAGTAGTCAATGCATTGCTTGTTTTCTGCGGCCCCGGAGATACGATTGGTATTTTCTCGCTTGGTATTATATCCGAGTTTGGAGCAGCCGTCTTCCCTACCCTATTCTTTGCCATGCTGGGCGATGCTGCCGATTACTCTGAGTTTAAAAATGGCCGCAGGGCTACAGGACTTGTATATTCAGCAGGCTCCTTTGCTACCAAGTTTGGCGGAGGTATTGCCGGTGCAATTATAGGTTTTGTGTTAGCTGCCTATCATTACAACGGTCAAAATGAAGTTTCTATTCAAGGTGCAGTTCCGGGGATTATTATGCTGATGAGCTGGATACCTACCGTCATTGCATTAATAACTGCCGGAGTGATGTCACTTTATCCTTTGAATCAGGATAAAATGGATCACATCACCATCGAATTGAATAACAGAAGATTAAAAGAACGGGCATAATTATTGAAATAAAAAACTTGCCACCAAGAAGCTTAGTAATAGGAATGAAATAATGTCGTGTTTTTTTAACAGAGTTATAAATTCACTTTTTGCAGCTCTGCTGCTTCCAAAAGTAAAAATTAACACCACAGATTACACAGATTCACACAGATTAAGAAATAAATTAGCTTTTTAATCTGTGGTAATCTGAGTAATCTGTGGTAAAATCAATTACAGGTATCTCGTTTGATAGCCTACATTTTCAAAACCAGGATACGACATTTAATAGTTCTCATTACTTAAAACACCAGGTTACAACAAATCCTGAAAGGTCTTTTTAGTGGGATTTGGTGTTTTAGTGTTTTGGTGGCAAGAAATATAGTTTTGTAATAGACGCAATATTCATTAATAAAACAGGCCACCAAAGCGCTAAAACACCAAGTTTCACCAAATCATTAAAGGTCTTTATAGCGGGAATTGATATATTAGTTTTTTGTGGCAAATATCTTTGATAAATATCTAAATACGCTGTACTTTTATCACGTTAAATCCGTGTAATTCGTTATAATTCGTGAAATCTATAATATGAAAAAACTAGCATTAATTACAGTCATTCTGATCAGCCTTATGCTGACGGGAAACAGATCTTTTTCACAAACTGTTACAGCTGACGAGCAATGTAAAAACCTTGGCAGGGGCGTGAATATCATTGGTTACGACAAAGCCTTCTGGGACGACTACACCAAGGGAAGGTTCAAGGAAAGCTATTTCAAAATGATTAAAGAGGCCGGTTTCTCGAATATCCGGGTTAACCTGTATGCCTTTTCGCATATGAACAAGATATCCTATCTAATTGATCCCAAATGGTTGCATACACTGGACTGGGTGATTAAAAAGGGGCTGGATGCCAAATTGATGGTTATTCTCGATATGCACGAATTTACACAGATGGCCAATGATCCGATTGAGAAAAAAGAGATGTTTCTTTCGGTATGGCGTCAGCTTGCACCACGATACAAAAATCAGCCCAGCCAGGTGATCTTTGAACTGCTGAATGAACCCAATCAGAAACTCACAGTAGACATGTGGAATGATTATCTGGCCCAGGCCACAGCTATTATTCGGAAAACAAATCCCAACCGTACACTCATCATTGGTCCCGGCAACTGGAACGGGATTGAAAGTTTAGCATCCCTTAAACTGCCTGAAAACGATCGTAACATCATCGCCACGGTTCATTTCTATCATCCGATGACTTTTACCCATCAGGGCGCTCCATGGTCGAAAGACACCAAAGACCTGAAGGATATAAAATGGATGGGAACCAAAGAGGATAAGCAGTTGATTGAATCAAAATTACAAGTTGCAGCCGATTGGTCGAAAGCAAACAACCGACCTATCTTTTTAGGTGAATTTGGCTCCTACGATAAAGGTGATATGGCATCACGGGCACGCTATACAGCATTTGTTGCACGTACAGCAGAAACGCTTGGGTTTAGCTGGGCCTACTGGCAGTTCGACAGCGACTTTATTGTCTATAACATCGATCAGGAAAAATGGGTTGAACCTATTTTAAAGGCATTGGTGAATAAGTAGTTAAAAAACAAACATACGAACACCTGGGACTCCTGGAGATCTATAAAGGTACACAGAGTTACACAGAGGGAAAAACACAGAGTTACACAGAGAAAAAAGTCTTTGTGTAACTCTGTGTTTTTCCCTCTGTGTAATGATTTGAATTTTGTCGCACACCCCATTCTATACCAGGAGTCTTGTGTATTTATTTTTCTTTGGTACTTATCTTCAGATTTAATGAGGAACTTTATATCCATATTACAACCAAAGGGTTGACCAGATAATAAGCCTATTGGACAAGTTAATTATTTAACAAAAATAAATTGTATTAGAGAAGAATATTCTGTAAATTTCGAGAATATAACAACTGAAAAACAAAAACTATGAGAATAGTTAACCTCCATAAAAGGATCCAATATTCACAACAAACTAAATTGCAACAATTTAACCTTTTATGCTAAAGGAAATATACACGCAATATGCGGGTATACAAACGTTAGCGGCAAGTTTGAGAAGTGATGCAATTTATCGGAATAAACACAATAAGATCTAACCAATTTTAGAAGCAAGAACTAAATTTTTATGAAAAACATTATATCCATTTTAAAACCACTCTTACTTATTGGATTTTATATGTTGATTCTATCACATATCTACGCCAATAATGATCGGTTACCTGATCCTAAAATTCAGGCAGGAGTAGCCAAAATATCCGGGACAATTAGCAATTTGAAGCTTTCTGAAGGAGAGAAGAAAGGTTCAATTGAAATATTTGTCAGCAATCCAGTTACTGGTGAAGACAGCAAATATATTGCAATCCTGAATGAAAACAACAGATTTTCTCTTGACATCCCTCTTGAATGCAGCACTGCAATTGTTAGTTTCAATGTAGGATCAGAAACAAAGGTCTATTGTAATGGCTTTATTGGTTTGAAGCAAGAAAAAGAGCTTCAAATGAATATCGTTTTTGATAATACTGGTGGTTTTAAAATTGAAGCTAATGGAGGTCTTGATCTGGCCACAGATGATCTGTTAAATATTGGTAAGGCAATTTCATTATTTGAAGATCATGATACACGAGGCTATTATTATAAAATGACCCCTAAAGAATTTGCGGAACATGAACTTACAATCAGTCTTAAAGAAAGGACTGATGCTGCAATAGTTTCATTGGCTTTATCTAATAAGATTAAAAAATACCTGTTCGATGGATTCAACTTACGTTATTTAAAAGGCCGGCTTTTTTATTATAAAGAAGAAGCAGAGAAAAGTTTTAGGATGGCTGATATAGAATATCCTTTTTACACTGATTATACAGCTGTTGAACCCGATAAAACGTATTATTCTTTTCTAAGGGAATTTAATCTGAATAATCCTCAATACTTATACAGTTATTCTTATTCTGAATTTATGAAGAAGTTTTTGTCTGTTGCTGCATTCAAAATACCGAAGATCAAAGATCTGTCGATTGAGGAATGGCTTGGAGGAGTAAAAGCAACAATAAAAGATGTGATTGGCTTTGATTCAGGAATGTTCTTCGATTTGCTTGCCGCACATGCCTATGCTCTCCAGATGAATGACAGAAAAGAGCCATTGACAGATAAACAGATGGAAAACATTCTAAACTATTACAAAAACGTAAATGAGGATTATTCAAAAATACTGATAAAGAAGAATGCAGAGCTAATAAAAAGTATCCGGAAAAGTAATGATCTTAAAGTCAATGTAACCCCTGTAGTTTCAAAAGAAAAGTTGATGGATGCCATTGTTGCTAAATACAAGGGGTCTGTTGTATTGGTTGATTTTTGGGCTACCTGGTGCGGTCCTTGCATGAATGCTCATCATGATATGAAATCATTAAAAGACAAGCTCATAGATAAAGGTGTAGTTTTTGTCTATTTAACCGACGGCTCATCTCCCAAACCATTATGGGAAGGGAAAATCAAGGGAATTGGAGGTGAACAATACTACCTTTCAGATAGTGAATTTGAATATGTAAAGGACAGTTTTGCCTTTAAAGGCATACCTTCCTATTTGATTTACGATAAAAAGGGAGAATTGAAACATAAGTTTACAGGTTTCCAGGGCACAGACAAAATGAAGGAAATGATTGAAGAATTATTGCACTAAAGATTCTGATTTCTTCAAAACACATTCAAAGACAACTAATTACGCATTCAGATTTGAGGATACGTTTGAAATTAACTTATAGTGGAAATAATTTAATGACGAATTATACGAATTTGGGCGAATTAGGAATAGCACACCTTTAAATTGAATTTATAAATCAAATCCGTTATGTTTGCATGGTATTTGTTTATTTTTATTTTTTCAAATAATCTTAGTATTTCTAACTCTATTTAATTATTAAAATGAATTACAACCAAAATGTACTACGCAAGATAATCAGCTTAATATTTCAAACTCAATAAAATAAATTTAATAATATCCATAACTCCATGGATATACAGGTATTATGATGCATTATCAGTTTGCTTCCAATAATATAGAAACGTAGAAAATAGCCCTAACATAAAAAATCAACATGAAAAAACTTTTTGTGACGAGTTTACTTTTTCTTAATTTGATTACTTCTACTTTTTCACAGTCAAATAATAATGCCCAATCCTTCTCTTTGCAGGGTAAGATAATTGGTGAAGATGCTGGACGTATCATATTAAATTATTCAGGGAAAGATTCAAAATGGGTTCAAGATACTGTTCCAATAAAAAATGGGGAGTTTGTCTTTAAGGGAAATATTATTGAACCATCCAAAGCACAATTAAATGGTGGAAATAATTTAAACAATGTTGAAATCTACCTTGAATCGGGCATAATGAAAATTGAACTTATCAAAGATAAATTTAAGGAAAGCAAAATGACAGGATCAAAGTCACAATTGGAGTTGTGTGAATTAAATGAACTTGAAAGACCCATAAATGTGAAACTTGAATTATTAAAGGGACAAGAAATTCAAATAGATGATAGCATAAAAAATACTAGCATTGATTCTAACAAACATAGATTGGAAAAAAGATGGGATGATATTGATAAGCTATGGGTCAAAACCCGTGAAGAATTGAATCAAGTATGGCTTCAATTCGTATTGAATCATCCAAAATCGTATGTTACACCACATTATTTATTAATTTTAGAAGGTAATGAAGTTATATCACTGGAATCTCTGAAGTCAATCTTCAACAAACTGGATATTTCAATTCAGAACAGCAGATATGGAAAACACATTCAAGATGATATTAGAAAAAAGGGAAATAGCAGTATTGGTTCAATGGCACCTGATTTTAAAGCTATTAATGTATTAACAAATAAGCCTATAACCTATTCTGAATTTAAAGGAAAAAATATTGTCTTACTTGAATTTTGGGCAAGTTGGTGTGCCCCTTGTAGGATGGAAATTCCTCATTTAAAGGATTTATACCAAAAATATCATAGGAAAGGATTTGAAATAATAGCAATCTCTAAAGACATGAATAAAGATTCATGGATTTCTGCAATAAAACAAGAAAATATTGAAAATTGGCATAATATATCTATAGCAGAAAGATATTTTGTCGATTCAGCCTATCTTACTAAAGATGATGTTAATGAAAATTACTTTGTACAAGCCATCCCATTAAAACTATTAATAGATAAATACGGTAAAATTATCGGACGATGGAGCGGGTATAATATTGAATATGAAAAAGATCTGGACAATAAATTAGCAAAACTATTTAAGGAGAACTAAATAATGCCCTATAACAGCAAAATACCCTCAAGCTGGGGGTTTCAGCTTCGTTGACAGGAAATTAATAAATTGAAAAGCAATACTTCGTAGGAAGTTCATCGGTTAAAACCGGCCTTGCGGGTATTTTTGAAACGTTATGCGTAACCCTATGAAGCCTTAGAAAACAACTTAATTTAAAATGAAAAGAAAGGACATTTACATATTCACGACAGTATTAATTCTGATAATTTGTGTTCTACTGATTGCTTGTAAAAATGAAATTAAGTTTGACAAAGTTGGCTGGACTGTCAAGGGTGACATAAACAGTTATCCAAATCGTGACAGAATGCTTAACGACTTAATAAAAAATCAAAAATTAGTAGGACTAACTTATCGACAACTAATCATCAATATCGGAGAACCTGAGAAAAATATGACAGGAGACAGAAATTCAATTTATTACGACATAGGAACAGATTATGGATACGACATTGACCCTGTTTATATTAAAACATTAGAGTTTAAATTTGACAGAGACAGCATAATCACTGACTATAGAATCAATGAAATTAAACATTAGTTTGACAATGAAAAAGAAGGGCATACGCATAACAGCAAAATACACACAAGCCGGGGGTTCCAGCTTTGTTGGTAGGAAAGTAATAAATTGAAAAGCAATACTTCGCAGGAAGTTCATCGGTTAAATCCTGCCCTGCTGGTATTTTCAAGACATTATGCGTCATGCTAAGGGGCGCTGCAATTAACAAGATGAATTATAAAACATGAATTTATATAAACCTTTTGATTACTTAATCTTCAAGATTGGAACGATGTTTCAATTAAGTGACGACGATAATTATTATTTTTATCAAATTGCTGGTTTTATTGCGTCTTTTCAAATATTTAGTCTAATCGCGATTGAAGGATGTTTTATTTCAATGCAGGCCATCGCTTTAAAGAAGTTAATTTTTATTGGTGGATTTTTGGGGCTATTTATATGGAATTTTATTCGCTTTAATAAAAAGAATTATAGAAGTTTGATAAATCAATGGGAAAGTGAATCATCCAAGACAAGATGGATTTGTAAAAGTGTTTTGCTAAGCTATTTTGTTCTTTCGCTAGTTTGTATATTAGTATTGATTACTTGAGAATATTATTGATTTTTATAATGATGATAAATTAATAGAGATTGGCAATTTTCGAGTAAAAATAAACAGATAAAGCACGAACGCATAACAGCAAAATACACTCAAGCCGGGGGATTTAGCTTTGTTGACTGGAAAGTAATAAATTGAAAAGCAATACATCGCAGGAAGTTCATTGGTTAAATCCCGACATTGAGTGTATTTTTGAAACGTTGCTCGTAATCAGCATCCATAAAAATAGATACTGACAACAATTTTTCGTAAATTAGCTGTATGGAAAAAGCTAAAGAAATAGGACTTGATTTCATAATTGACAAGTTGACCAAAAGTATTGAGAACGTGGTTACAGGAGATAGTTTTAAATAAGATAAAAAAAAATAGATTTAGATGTGGACTATATCGGTGGACAAGGTTCCTTAACTGAAGCCGAGGAAAAAGCTCTAAGCGAATTCTTTAGACAAAATAAAAAAACTTCAAATAAAGCTGGCAATAAAATAACCAAGCCAGTTAAAAGGCCAAACGTTACTGCCTGAATTACACTGCTCTTCAGGATATGTTTAAAAGCTGGCAGTTGCTGATGCAGATTTGTCCCGAGTACCCGGGGCATCTTTTAGCATGGGATTTATAATCCCTGGCAAGGTACAGGAACAGGATTTATGGATTACAGGAATGGCAGGATAAAAGCGATTGAACTGATCGTGAAAATCAAGTAATCAATCAATTGTGTTCGGGACTGTTTTGGGATTTCTGCTAATGGCGATAAGGTTTTAATTGGTTTGCGAGAGTCTTTACAGGAGGTTAATCGGATTAAATGATTGACTTTTATTAACTTTGGTAAAGAAATGATATTGAATCAAAACTTGTCACTATACTTCAGGAGTTCAGATTATGAAAAAAAAACCTAACAACGAAGGCTTTAACGAAATACTGCTCTACACCACGCCCAATGGGTAGGTGAAAGTAGAAATTTATTTGCAAAACGAAACTGTTCAAAAAACAATTGGATCACCAAATGGCAGATCAGTCCCCATAAAAACTTAAGATTAAGATGACTAAAAATAAAAAAATACAAGTAAAAGGAACTGAAATAACCGTTATAGTACTTAACGAAACAGACTACATTAGCCTTACAGACATGACTTCTGGTTTCAACGAAGGCAGTGGATTAATTGGTAAATGGATGACCAATAAAAACACCCTTGAATATTTAGGTGTTTGGGAGAAAATCAACAATCCTGATTTTAATTACCCCGAATTCGGGGTAATTAATCAGGAAGCAGGAATTAATAGGTTTATCATGTCAGTAGGGCAATGGATTAACCGAACGCAAGCTATGGGTATGCTGGTAAAAGCAGGCAGATATGGTGGTACTTATGCTCACAAAGATATTGCTTTTCATTTTGCAATGTGGCTTAGCCCTGAGTTTCAGATTTATCTTATCAATGAATTTCAAAGACTTAAAGCCAGTGAAAACGACCGGCTTAAATTAGAATGGAGTTTTCAGCGTATGCTTTCAAAAGTAAATTATCATATCCACACGGATGCCATAAAAGAGAAACTGATTCCTGCCGAATTGACCAAACAACAAATCAGTTTCGTGTATGCCGACGAAGCTGATATACTGAATGTGGCACTATTCGGTAAGACTGCCAAACAATGGAGAAGTGAAAATGCCAGTAAAGAAGGGAACATAAGAGATTATGCAACAATTGAACAATTAGTTGTCCTATCAAACATGGAAAGTATCAATGCAATTCATATTCATCAAAGCTTACCACAAAACGAACGATTACAACAATTAAATCAAATAGCCATAATGCAAATGAAATCGCTGGTGGCAAACAGGCAAATATCCAAACTCAAATAGAATATGGCGCTAACCAGTGCTGGAAAATATTTGTCAGCCTAATGCTGCCAGGCACCCAGATCCATTTAGCAAGGGATTAATAATCCCTTCAAGAATCAGATATACACGCATAAGTAGGGTTTAGGTGCTTCTTTTACAGTGAATTAGCCCCTAATACTCGGTGTGAAAAGCAATATCCCGAGTACACGGGATTCATCGGTTAAATCCCGACCTTGCGGGTATATAGACGTTATAAACAACCGTAAGACGTTACAGCAATTATCAAAGACTATGAAAATGATTTACGTTTATATTGGATTTTTTTTAGCTGGTGGACTGTTTTATTTATTGACAAGTTGCGGAAATAAACCAACTTCCAGCAACAAGACCAATACTGTTCGACAAGATACCACCAAACAAAAAGTACATGAGACTAAAGAAAATGCTTTTGAAGGATTACGAAATATGGCATTTACTGCGACACCAGCGGCACTTGGACTTTCATTACCTTCCGACAAAACCACTGTTTATGGTGCAGTAATGGACTGGGAGATGGGTGGAGCAATAGCGACAACAATAGCATATCAGACAGGTGATGCAAGTTTATATTTAAGTACTGGCGATGGAGTTATTGGTGGTGGACAACATCAGAAAGTAAATAGTGCTGCAAAGCAATTTGTAGTTTTGGCCCAAAAGTTCCTTGACAAAGCAACAAAAACAGAAACGACACCTTTGCCCAACAAAAACCTTGTAAAATTTTACCTATTGACCAACAAGGGTGTTTACGTTGGACAAGACGAAATGAAGAATTTTGAAAACAGTACATCCATTTGGCTTGGACTGTTTGAGGAAGGAAATAATGTATTGACAGAATTACGTAAAACAAGTGAAAAATAGCAACAATACAACGGACAAAGGAACGGTTGCTTATAATCGAGTTAACTGCCCCGCCAGTAATTAGCTGACGGGGAGAGCCACTCACTATTTATCCCGTACCTTTGGTCGGGACCACATAGCATACGGGTCTCGTACTACGCGGTTCGTTAAACAATGGGAAATAACGGCGAACTTTGGTAATGTGGGCTTACTTTGTAAGATTGGGTCAGCAGTGGTTCATAGCCTCGTTGGGTGTGTTTGGCTTCTGAAAGAGTCAAAAGTCGATGAGCCGAATTCGGTGAAAGTCCAACATACGGTTCTTTGGGAGCGTAATCAACCTTGTGCTTTCAGCTTAAACGACACAATCTATGACCTTGAAGAATGAAGGATTTAAAATAACGATAATATTTTCATTGTTACAGTAAATAATACTTACTATTGGGATGGCAAGTTCGGACAAATTGCATTTCTATCCTCTTTTCTGATATTTGCTATTTACGATAGACTTGCAATGGTAATAATATCGAATGAAACCTAGTTGGGCATATCAAAAATTTTAGGATCAATTTCTTTATTTATTTCAACTTTATTAATTGTCGCTGAAAAGGAAAAATTTCCGCCCATATCTGTATCAATTTTATGAGCGATCACATAACCAAAATCAGTTGTTTGGTAGTCGGAAAATGTAATGGTTATCTTTACTGGCTGCCCCATCATATCAGCTTCTTTCACAACTTTTGCAAGAAGGTAGGTTTTATCGTCAATAAAATACGTAGAAGTTGAATTATCTTTGGCTGTTATATTAATTTTGTACAAATCACCGTCTAAACCCAGCAATTCAGCTTTGCCGCTGTTTGCTGCATAATTGAACAATTCTCCTCCAACATATATCTGGTCTTTAGACGCTTTATATTGGTCATCAGGCAAGGCCTGTGCAGTGATACCTCCAGCCATCGGGTTAATCATCCATCCGCCCTTTTCATTAATAGCCTGGACGATTTTAGAACCATTAAATTCTGTTTCGCTCCTAAAGCCTTTACCGTTCAGAATGGTAGTGTTTACCGAGGCATCGTTTCCCATAATCTGAGCGGTGCTTTCAGTATAGATGGATTTGATTTTGCTGATTCTTTCTTTACCGCCAACCGCATCAATACTTTTACTGATTATTTCATCAGCAGTCTGACCAAATGAATATACCGCACTCAGCATAATAGCAGTGGCAATTAAAAATAATTTAGCTATTTTCATTTTGCTTTGTTTAAGAAAATTGAAAAACTATAGTCGTAATTTTATATTATAAAGATAAAAGAAATATTCATATAAATCGGGACTTGATAAGATTTAAGGACTTGATTACCACAACAGGAAATGAATTTTACGCAACAAAAAATGGTTTAAACTAATTGAAGGACATAAAGCCGAACCGCTTACAATGCATTGGCAAAAGTTAGGGCAGGACATTGGAACATCGGCGGGAAATAACTGTCAGCTTTGGTCGTGGCTGGACGGTTTCAATTTAGCTTTTGTTCGTTAACCTGTACTTTGAATTTTCAATTTGGTTTAGGCCCTCGGAAGGACCAGCAACAAATTCCCTAACATTCGCCAATGCAATACGTTAATGGTCATTGTGAAAATTTGACACCGAAAGTGAACAACACATAGTTAAATGCGTTTTATCACTTAAAAATATAAATAAATGAAAAAGGAAAAAATAATATTTTGGACAGCAACAATAATAATCGCTTTGTTTGAAGGATTAATGCCTGCTTTGACTTCACAAACAGAATTAGCGAAAGAAGGAATCAGACATTTAGGCTATCCTGAATACTTTGGAAACGCATTAGTTGTTTTTAAGGTTTTAGGAGTTTTAGTATTAGTTATTCCGCAAGCTCCAAAACGTATTAAAGAGTGGGCTTATGCGGGTTTTGCTTTTGAATTCCTATTTGCTGCTATAAGTCACGGAGCAGTTGACGGTATTAACGGACAAACATTTTTCCCATTGGTTGTATTTGGAATATTGGCAGTTTCTTACTTATACTATCATAAATTAAACTCAAACAAAATTTAAATAATTATGTCATTTCAAGCCTATATAGACAACATAAAATTGAAGACAGGTAAAAGCCCTACCGACTTCAAGAAACTTGCAGAGGAAAAAGGTTTTTTGAAAAATGGTGAACTTGAAAAAACGGTAAAAGCTACAGAAATTACAAACTGGCTTAAGGACGAATTTGAATTAGGACACGGACATGCAATGGCAATTTATATGACATTCAAGGGTAAAACAGATTGACAAAAAAACAACGACATTAATTGACATACAGAAATTGAACTTTTAATATTGAATTTGACAACAATAAAAATAAAATGGCAAAACAAATTTTTATCAATTTAGCAGTAAAAGATCTTCTAAAATCAATGGATTTTTATACTGCATTAGGATTTACAAACAATCCACAATTTTCGGATGAGTCTGGAAAATGCATGGTGTGGAGTGAAAGTATTTTTGTAATGCTTATGACTCACGAAAAATTTGCAGGATTTGCAACCAAGCCAATTGCCGACACAAAAACAGCTTTAGCAGGACTATTTTCATTGTCGGCAGACAGTGTTGAAGAAGTGAATAAAATTGTAAGTGAAGGGATTAAAGCAGGTGGGGTTGAACCAAACGAAATGAAAGATTATGGTTTTATGCAACAACGAACCATAGAAGACTTTGATGGACATACCTGGGAAATTTTTTATTTGGATATTACTAAATTCCCTACACAACAATAAAATAAATAACTGAAAAATACAAATTAATATGGCACTTATTAATCCACACATCAACTTCAACGGAAATGCAGAAGAAGCATTTACATTTTACAAATCAGTATTTGGCGGAGAGTTCGCGAAAATAATGCGTTTCAAAGATTTAGCAAGTGCTGAATTTCCGGTAGCAGAGCATGAAGCTAATAAAATAATGCACATTGCTTTGCCAATTGGAAGAAACGTTTTAATGGCTAATGACGTTCCTGAAATTTTGGGAAAAACAAATGAAAATGAGAACAGATCCAAAATATCAATCAGCGCAGAAAGCAAAGAAGAGGCCGACAAATTATTTAACGGACTTTCAGCAGGAGGACAAATTGAAATGCCTATTTCTGACAGCCCCTGGGGTTCATATTTTGGTATGTTTAGAGACAAATATGGAATTGAATGGATGGTAGATTTTGACCCAAATTATAAAGGACAAATTTAACCGAAGAAAACAACTACCGCCTAACAGCAGGTTTGCAAAATGGCTGGTTCTGTACTGAATTGAACATTCAGAATACTAATAAATATCTGTGCTAAACTGAACATTTGTACTACTAATTCCGCCACTTCTCCAGGCTGCAAAACGTTGCCGGTCATCGTAACATGACACCGTACACAGCAATTACAAGATATAATTTATCATACCTTTGTTGAAGATTTTAAAGTAGTGTAGGTAACATTCAAATTATGAGTAATACAAAAATATCTATACGTTTTTTTGACGACCGAGAAGTGCGAGCTATTTGGGATGAGCAAAACGCGAGGTGGTTGTTTAGTGTGTTGGATATTGTAGCTTTGCTTACCGACCAGGACGACTATGCCAAAACCCGCAACTATTGGAAATATCTTAAAGCCAAATTGAGAAAAGAAAAAAACGAGTTGGTTAGTGCTACTACCCAACTGAAACTTTTGGCAAGTGACGGAAAACGATATTTAACCGATATTTTGGATTACACCGGCATTATTGCCTTAGGCAAAGAATTCCCGGGTAAAAAGGCAAACCGGTTTATTGAATGGTTTACATACAGCGATGAAAGTATAGACGGAAAAAGCAAATCAAAAGCGTATGCATTGTTTGAAAGTTCTTTTATCAGCAGCATAGAAGTTGGTTCAACCAAAGGTTTGCAACAAATACACGCTTATTTGTTTGGCGGATTGTATGATTTTGCGGGACAAATCAGACAAAAAAATATTTCAAAAGGTGGTTTTCAATTTGCCATATCACACTTTTTAGGCGACTCATTAAAGCAAATAGAAGCAATGCCCGAATCTACATTTAACGAAATCGCAAACAAATATGTAGAAATGAACATTGCACACCCTTTTATGGAAGGTAATGGGAGAAGCACCAGAATATGGTTGGATTTGATACTAAAGAAACGTCTTAAAAAATGCGTTGATTGGAGTAAAATAAGCAAGCGGGATTACATGAATGCAATGATGCTAAGTCCAACCAAAAGTAGTATTCTAAAAACACTTTTAGAAAAAGCACTTACCAGCAAAATAAGCGACCGCGAAATGTTTATGAAAGGGATTGACTATTCATATTACTATGAAGAAAATGACTAATTAAAAACGGAAACAACAAACCGCCAACATCAGCTTTTCGCCAAATGCGTAGTGGTGGTTTTCAGTGTGTATCTTTCTGCTTGGTTCCGAGTACTCAGGATTGACAGGAAATCGCCCACAGTCCGCCCCTGGAGTTTGCTGAGGGACATTTGCAACAATCCACCCAGTCCACAATCACAACAATTATTAAATTCAGTTGTTGAATTTCAAGATAAATTTTAATATTTAATTAAGATGAGAAAGTTAATATTTTTTATGCATACATCGCTTGATGGCTTTGTGGCAGGACTAAATGGAGAAATGGACTGGATAAAATTCGATGATGCAATGTTTGACTTTGTAGGCACTATGACTGATCAGGCTGACACTGCATTGTATGGACGTGTAACTTATCAAATGATGGAGAGTTATTGGCCAACTGCAGGAGAACAACCAAATGCTTCTAAGCACGATATAGAACATTCCAGATGGTACAATAAAGTTACAAAGATTGTTTTATCAAGGACTATTAAAGAAATTGGACAAAATAACACAAAAGTTATAAGCGGAAATATTTCGGAAAATATCAATAAATTAAAACAGCTGGATGGAAAAAATATTTTAATTTTTGGAAGCCCATCAGCATCAAACTCACTTCTAAAAAAAGGACTTGTTGATGAATTTTGGATATTTGTAAATCCCATTTTGTTAGGACAGGGCATTCCATTATTTAAGGATATATCTGAAAGTGAAAATTCCGGAGCAAACTGAACCACTATTCCGGGGCAAACTGAACCAAATGTTAAAAGATGGATTTGCAAATCAAATATAGTTTAATTGTTGATACTTTTCTTTCTAAGTGATTCTCCTTTGAGA
>TBL_comb47_HYPODRAFT_10003709_pt1 | contig 17958 bp, 15 predicted proteins | sample TroBogypolimnion_40_FD_10682 | JGI IMG/M metagenome (IMG submission 10682)
TAAAAGAGCTTTGTGATAAGCATCGCAAAAATGATGGCTCATATGACTGTATTGTTCCCGGTTCGGGCGGTAAAGATAGTTTTTATGCGTCTCACATCCTAAAAACTAAATATGGAATGCATCCGCTTACTGTTACTTGGGCTCCGCATGTTTATACCGAATGGGGATGGAAAAATTTTCAGTCTTGGATTCATGCGGGACACGATAATTTTTTGATGACTCCAAATGGGCGCATACACCGCTTATTAACTAGGCTGTCAACGGAATTATTATTTCACCCCTTTCAGGCCTTTATGTTTGGTCAAAAGGCCTTAGCGCCAAAAATGGCGACGTTATTTAATATCCCCTTAGTTTTTTATGGTGAGAATGAAGCAGAATATGGTAATCCAATCGTTGATACCGAAAGTGCAAAACGTGATTGGTCTTACTTTACCTCTGACGATCAATCCAAGATTTTTCTAGGGGGAGTGTCGGTTGCTGATTTAAAGTCTAACTTTGGTGTAGACCAAAATGATTTACAACCTTACTTGCCCGCAGACCCTAATCAAATTGCCGAGAAAAATATTGAAGTTCATTATCTTGGCCATTATTTAAAATGGCACCCTCAGTCTTGTTATTACTATGCGGTAGAGCATGGTGGTTTCGAAGCTTCTCCCGAGCGCACTCCGGGGACATATTCTAAATACAATAGTATTGATGATCGTATTGATGATTTGCACTACTTCACTACGGGGATTAAATTTGGGCTTGGTCGAGCAAGTTACGATGCAGCTCAAGAGATACGTTCAAATGATATTAATAGGGAAGAAGGCATAGCACTAGTAAGGCGTTTTGATCATGAGTACCCTGAGCGTTTCGCCGAAGAAATGTTCCGCTACTTAAGTCTTACGGAGAAAGAGTTTCCCGAAGCGAGTAAATTTTTCGAAAAACCTATAATGGATAGAGAGTATTTTCGTTTGCTTACTGACAAGTTTCGTTCGCCCCATATTTGGTATAAAGAAAATGCAGAATGGAAATTGCGTTATCCAGTTTGGAAAGATAGTCAATAGTTAGATCTTTATGGGAAATATAAGGCTTATTGCTCGCCTAGATATCAAAGGGCCAAATCTAATTAAAGGTATACATCTAGAGGGTTTACGAGTCATAGGCTCGCCTAATGAGCACGCATTACGCTACTATTTAGAGGGTATTGACGAGTTGATTTATATGGATTGCGTAGCAAGTCTTTATGGTCGCAATCATTTAGGTAGCATTGTTAGTAAAGCAGCTAAAGATATTTTTGTGCCAATGACTGTTGGCGGCGGTATTCGCTCGGTGGAAGATGTTGCTGATATCCTTCGCGCAGGAGCAGATAAGGTCGCTGTTAATACTGCTGCCGTTGGAGAACCCAAGTTAATTTCTTCTATTGCTCGCCGCTTTGGCAGTCAGTGTATGGTGCTTTCAATTGAGGCAAAGCAAGTGGCGACAGAGTGTTGGGAGGTATATACAAATAATGGGCGCGAGCGTACTGGCCTAGACGTGATCGAGTGGGCTAAAAAGGGTGTGGCGAATGGGGCGGGTGAAATATTGCTGACATCGGTAGATAGAGAGGGCACACGCAAAGGATTTGATGTTTCTTTAGTTAAAGCAGTATCAGATGAAGTCTCTGTTCCTGTAATAGCGAGCGGTGGTATGGGTGAACCAGAGGACCTACTTGCTGTTATCAGTGAAGGATCTGCTGATGCTGTGGCAATGGCAGATATTCTTCACTACAAGCGTGCAAGCATTCCTGATATTAGACGGATAGCGGCCAATGCTGGATTAGGAGTAAGGCATTATGAATAATTCCGAAGTTACTGTAATTGATTATGGTGTGGGAAATCTTCTTAGTGTGCAGCGTGGGCTTGAGTACTGTGGCGCAAAAGTCGTTTTGACGAATGATTCAGAAAAAATTCTCTCAGCTAAACGTGTTGTGCTACCCGGCGTTGGAGCTTTTGCTAATGCTATGCAAGCTTTAGAGAGTTTAGAGTTGGTTGCTGTTATCCACGAACTAGCTTTAAGAAAAACACCATTGCTTGGTATTTGCCTGGGGATGCAGCTTCTACTGGAAGAAAGTGATGAATTTGGTGTGACGGCTGGGCTAGGATTAATTCCTGGTCGTGTGGTGGCTATACCCGATTACACGCTATCGGGTGATAAACAAAAAATTCCGCATATTGGTTGGAGCGCATTACAAATGTCCGAATCAGTAACTAGTTGGAAAAAAACCTTGCTTGAGGATAATCGTCCCGGTGAGGCTGTTTATTTTGTACATTCTTTCATGGCTAATCCTACTGATCCAGCTCATAGAGTTGCTGATGTCCTGTATGGGGGCAATAAAGTTGCGGCAATAATAAGCCGAGAAAATATTACTGGATGTCAATTTCACCCAGAAAAAAGTGGGCAAGTGGGATTGAAAATCTTGCGAAAGTTCTGCGTTGAATAATAGAATCCTGATTGTTGGATTGGGTAGTATTGGAAAGCGCCATTTACGGCTCGCAAGAGAGCTAATGCCCAATGCAGATATTAGAGTTCTGCGACATGAGCTGACAAAAGAGGTGCCAGAGTTTTCCAATGGTTGCTTTTTTAATATTAAAGACGCTATTTCTTTTGCGCCACTTTTGGCTGTTATTGCTAGCCCTGCGCCATTTCATATTGCTACTGCACAAGCATTAGCAAGGGCTGGTATTCATCTGTTTATTGAAAAACCCTTGTCTTCTTCATTAAGCGGTGTTGCAGAATTAATTAACATCTGCCACACTAAAAACTTGATTTTATTAACAGGGTATAACCTCCGTTTTTTGCCCTCCCTACAGCGTTACCGAGCATTACTAAAAGATAGGGTTGTGGGTAATATTTTATCTGTCCGTTGCGAAATTGGGCAGAACTTGCTTTCTTGGCGACCAGATATTGATTATAGAAAAAGTGTGTCAGCAAGACATGATATGGGCGGAGGCGTTTTATTGGAATTAAGTCATGAGCTTGATTACTTGCGCTGGATATTTGGGGAGGTTAATTGGGTAAAGGCTACGCTTAGTCGACAAAGTAATTTAGAGATTGATGTTGAGGATAGCGTGTACCTCACTCTAGGGTTTGCGGCTACCTCTGTGGGGCGGCAATTAATTGCTTCGGTTAATCTTGACTTTATACGCCACGACGCTACTAGAACCTGTGTTGCTATTGGCGAAAATGGAACTATAAGATGGAATGGCTTAACCGGAGTTGTTGAAATTTATGAGGCTGGCTCAGAAAACTGGCGGGAGCTTTTTAGCTCTTCGTATCAGCGTGATGATGCCTATGTATCGGAATGGAAAGAATTGTTAGGATGTATAAAAAATTGTAAAAAACCAATGGTCACTGGTGAAGATGGTTTAAAAGTATTGCAAATTATTGAGGCAGCAAGGAGTTCAGCGAGGCTTGGGGGGCAGATTTTTGAGGTCGGTAGTTGCAGTTAGAGCCAAGATTTGCGTTTTTAAATGTAACTAACCATTAATATTGACTGGCTGTATGAGCGCAACATAAATTGCAATACACTAAGCTTATTAGTAACTTTCACTAAGGTAAACATGGATAAGTATGGGATTGATAGTCATAAACTGATTTATCACCCTAAACGGGTAGCACAATTCTTGGATGTTGGTACAAACTGGGAAAAAGCAAAAGGTGTATATCCAATATACATTGAAGTGTCACCTGTTGGGGCCTGCAATCATCGGTGCACATTTTGTGCAGTTGACTATATTGGCTATAAGGCAAACATGTTAAACGCCGAATCGTTTGCTGAGCGGCTTTCTGAAATGGGGCAATTAGGAGTGAAGAGTATTATGTATGCTGGCGAAGGCGAGCCCTTGCTCCATAAGAAAATTAATGAAATCGTCGAGGCCACTAAAGCTGCGGGAATGGATGTATCCTTTACTACCAATGCTACCGTTTTAAATGATGAATTTATTAAAAGATCTCTTCCTTTGACATCGTGGATTAAGGTTTCCATGAATGCTGGGACTGCTGAGACCTACGCTAAGGTACATCAAACGAAGGAGAAAGATTTCGCTAGGGTGATTAATAATTTAAAAAAGACTGTAGCAGAAAAAAAGGCTAAGAACTTGAAATGCGTAATTGGAGCCCAATCTTTATTGCTACCAGAAAATGCACATGAGATGGAGCAATTGGCCAAGATTTGTCGTGACGAAATTGGTTTGGATTATTTGGTAATTAAGCCTTACTCCCAGCATATGTTCAGTGATACTAAGGTTTACGAAAAAATTGATTACACTAGTTCTATAGGATTTGGGGATCAATTGCGAGCCCTGAGCACCGATAAATTTCAAGTGGTATTCAGAGAAAATACCATGAAAAAATACTTGCAGTCTGAAGCACGTTATAGCAAGTGTAATGCAACACCATTTTTTTGGGCCTACATCATGGCTGACGGTGAGGTTTATGGATGCAGCGCCTATTTATTAGATAAGAAATTTATGTATGGAAACATTAACGAGGAGTCTTTCAAATCAATATGGGAGGGGAAAAAGAGAGAAGAGAATTTTCATTACATTCAGAATAGCCTGGACATTAAGCAATGTAGGGTGAATTGTAGGATGGATGAAGTAAATCGTTATCTCTTTAATCTTCGTGAAGGCTTGATTGAGCACGTAAATTTTATTTAAAACTTTTACATAATAACTATATGAAATGCTTAGTGACTGGCGGAGCCGGTTTTATTGGAAGCCACTTGGTGGAGTTGTTAATTGCCCATGGGCATGAAGTAATTGCCCTAGATAATTTAACTTCAGGTCAGTTAAGAAATCTAATTGCGGTTGAGAAGAGCTCAAAGTTCACTTTTCTTCAAGCTGATATCAGAGATCTAAAGGTTCTTGAACCTGCATTTTTGGGGGTTGATTGGGTGTTTCATTTGGCTGGACTAGCCGATATTGTCCCTTCAATTGAGAGTCCAGGGGAGTACTTCAGTACAAATGTTTCGGGTACTTTCAATGTTTTAGAGTGTGCGAAAGTTCATGGAGTTAAACGTTTCATTTACGCCGCATCCTCTTCAAGTTACGGTATCCCCGATCAATTTCCTACAGATGAAGCTACACCCATTAATCCACAATATCCTTATGCATTAACTAAATACATGGGCGAGGAATTGGTCATGCATTGGGCCAAGATTTATGGCCTACCAGCATTATCACTTAGACTATTTAATGTGTACGGTACACGCTCAAGGACTACAGGTGCTTACGGCGCCGTATTCGGGGTATTTTTGGCGCAAAAGCTAAATAATCGACCATTAACTGTAGTGGGAGATGGATCTCAGACACGAGATTTTACTTATGTAACGGATGTAGCCAGAGCATTCTTGGCTGCCGCTCAATCACAAGAAAGCGCCCAGGCTATGAATGTTGGCAGCGGAAATCACTATAGTGTTAATCGACTTGTAGAGCTACTGGGCGGTGATGTTGAGTACATTCCTAAGAGACCGGGCGAGCCTGATTGCACTTTTGCTAAGGTAGACAAGATTTCAAAATTGCTAAACTGGTATCCCAAGGTGACTTTTGAAGATGGCGTTGCTATAATGATGGCTAATATCGAAAATTGGAGAGATGCCCCAGTATGGGATTCTAATTCGATTCAAAAGGCAACAAGTAGCTGGTTTAAGTATCTTGGCTCTGAAAATAAATAGGCATTAAGAGATACTAATGAATCTAGATTTAACTTTACGAATTGAGCAATTCTCAGCAATTATTAGTGATGCTAAGGTTACTGATGGACAAGGTATTGCCAGTAAGCTGGCTGATGGCCTTAACTTATTAAGAGATCACATTTCCCAAGTTCAAAAAAATAGTAAAAATTTATATATTGTGGGTAATGGTGGAAGCGCTGGTGTAGCAGCACATGCTGTCACTGATTTTTTTAATGTAGCCAAAATTCGTGCGTCTACCTTACATGAGAGCTCACTATTGACCTGCATGGCAAATGACTTTGGATATGAAAATGCGGCTGCGAGAATGCTTGCGCAATTATTGAATCCAGGGGACGTAGTGATTGTTATTAGTAGCTCGGGAAACTCACCGAATATGCAAAATGCAGCTTTGGTTAGCAAGAAAAATGGAGCATTTGTTGTAACGTTCTCTGGTTTTTCTTCTGAAAACCCATTAAGTAAGTTGGGCGATTTGAATATCTGGTTAAATTCTAATGATTATGGATTTGTTGAGATTGGGCATCAGTTTATTTTGCATAACATTGCAGATCGATTTAATAAAAGTCTAATTAGTTGATTTATGTCTAGCCATAAAATTACAGATATCGATAATTTAGCTAAATTATCTGATGAATTCCGAAGTCAAGGCAAAAAAGTTGTTCTTTGTCATGGCACATTTGATCTGATGCATACTGGACATATTAGATATCTACAGCGCGCTCAAAAAGAAGGTGATGTCTTATTTGTTACCGTAACTGCTGATGAATTTGTAAATAAAGGTCCTGGTAGGCCTGTTTTTAGCGACAGATTGAGGGCTGAAAATCTTGCTGCATTAGAATGTGTTAGTTGTGTTGCAATCAATTACTCTCCTACTGCTATTGATTTACTTGAAAATATTCGCCCCCATCTATATGTGAAGGGAAGCGAGTATCGAGACCATGCTAAGGATCTGACTGGGAATATTACTCTTGAGAAGAATGCTGTTGAAAAATATGGTGGCGCTATTTTTTACACAGATGAAATCACTTTTAGCTCTAGCACTTTGCTTAATGAGCACTTCGGAGTATTTTCTCCTGAAACAAGGAGATTTCTAGAGGAATTTGGTCAAACCTATTCAGATAGATTGATTCATGAAAAAATAAATTCATTGGCTAACCTGAAGGTTCTGGTTGTTGGTGATGCCATCATTGATCAGTATCATTATGTTTCGCCTCTTGGGCAAACTGGTAAAGGAAATGTTTTAGCAGTTCAATACGAGAGTGCCGAACAATTTGCAGGCGGCTCCCTTGCAGTTGCAAATCATGTTGCCAAATTTTCAAAATCAGTAAGTCTTTTAACGGGCTTGGGTGATCATGATAGCCATGAAAAATTTATCCGGGAAAAGCTACAGTCAAACATAAATCCAATCTTCAGTTATTTTGTAGACGCCCCAACAGTTACAAAGCGTAGATTTGTTGATAGTGATCTTGCCAAGCTATTTGAGGTATATTTTTTTAAGGACGAGCCTGTTTTTTTGGATGGTGGAAAAAATTCCATTGAGTGGTTGGAGAATCATTTAAGTAAATATGACTTAGTAATCATTGCGGACTTTGGAAATGGGTTTGTGAGCAATGAAATGGTAGAAGTACTTTGCAGGAAAGCCCCATTTCTTGCTGTAAATACCCAGATTAATAGCGGTAATAGAGGATTTCACGTTATTAATCGCTACTCACGTGCAGATTTTGTTTCCTTAAATGAACCCGAATTGCGTTTAGCAGCTCATAATCGACACGATCCTATTGAGTTGGTATGCGAGGCGACAGCAAAAAAGCTGGGCGCTAAGGGTTTTGCGGTAACCAGGGGAACAAAGGGCGTGCTTCTTTATGATGCACGAAGTGCGACTTTTGATAGGGTTCCCGCTTTATCCTCTAGGGTTATTGATCGGATTGGTGCGGGAGATGCATATCTTTCGTTGGCTTCATTATGCTTTGCAGGTGGCCTTGATTTTAGTATTGCAAATTTTGTTGGCAGTGTTGCGGCAGCAATGGATGTGCAAATTGTTTGCAATCGGGAGCCAATTGACCCGATTAATTTAAAAAAATATATTTCTACATTGCTTAAATAGAGCAAATCCATTTTGAATATGATCATTACCGCTGACAGCTATTTGTTAAAAGAGATGCTTAGAATCCGTTTAGTTGAGGAGGCATTGGCTGATAAGTATTCCGAGCAAGAGATGCGCTGTCCTATGCACTTATGTATAGGACAAGAGGCTATCGCTGTTGGAGTTGCAGCAGCGTTAAAAATCACGGATAGAGCTTATAGCAACCATCGTGCACATGGTCATTATTTGGCAAAAGGCGGCAATCTAAAAGCCATGATTGCAGAGCTTTATGGTCGAGCTACTGGATGTTGTGGTGGGCGCGGTGGTTCTATGCATATGATTGATTTGGATGTAGGGTTTATGGGCGCTACACCAATAGTAGGGGGGACTGTGCCTTTAGCTGTGGGTTCTGCTTGGGCCTCAAAGCTTCAAAAGAAGAATGAAGTAACAGTAATATTTTTTGGGGATGGGTGCTTCGAAGAGGGAGTAATGCATGAATCATTAAATTTTGCCGCGTTGCATTCACTTCCCATATTGTTTATATGTGAAAACAATGATTTTTCGGTGTATACCCGCATCAATGAAAGGCAGCCAGATAGACCTATTTATCGTGTTGCGCAGGCTCATGGAATCAAGTCTGCTTATGGTGATGGAAGTGACGTCGAGCAGGTTTTAAAAATGACTTCAAATGCCGTTGATGATCTGCGAGATGGTTTTGGCCCATGGTTTCTAGAGTTTTCGGTTTTTCGCTGGAGGGAGCATTGTGGTCCAGATTTTGATCACCACCTTAATTATCGAAGGCCTGATGAAATTGAATCTGGTTTAGCAAAATGTCCAATTCAATCGTATTTAAAAATTTTGCTTGGAAGGGGCGTATTGAATTCCGATGATCTGACAATTCTTGAAAATGAAATTCAAGCTGAGATATCCACTATCTTTCAGAGTGTTTTAAGGGATGAAATGCCGACGATAGACGATGCAAGAACCTATCTCTATGCATAACATTAAAGAACGTCAGATTAGCTATGTAGATGCTATACGTGAAGCTCTGGATCAAGCAATGGATCTGGATCCTGCGGTAATTTTGATTGGAGAGGGTGTTCCGGATCCTAAGGCTATTTTTAGCTCAACTGCTGGCTTGCAGGAAAAGTATGGTCGAGAGAGAGTCTTTGACATGCCGCTATCCGAGAATGCCATAACTGGTGTATGTATTGGAGCAGCAATATCTGGAATGCGCCCAGTCATGATTCATCAGCGAATTGACTTCTCACTACTTTCTATAGATCAAATTATTAATAATGCTGCTAAGTGGCATTATATGTTTAACGGAAAATCTAAGGTACCAATTGTAATTAGAATGATTGTAGGTCGGGGTTGGGGTCAGGGGCCACAGCATTCTCAAAGTTTACAAGCGCTATATGCCTCGATTCCAGGACTTAAAGTTGTTATGCCCACAACAGCTCATGACGCAAAAGGCATGATGATGACTGCGATTAGGGATGATAATCCAGTAATATTTATTGAGCATCGTTGGTTACATCATGTAAAAGATGTAGTCCCAGAGCAGCCGTATGAAATACCTTTAGATAAGGCCAAAGTAATACATGCGGGTGAAAATGTCACTATTGCTGCCTTTTCATATATGAATATTGAGTCATTAATAGCTGCGCGAGCTCTTTTGTCAATAATGGGCATTGGTGTTGAATTAATTGATATGAGAAGTATTCGACCTCTTGATGTGGATGCAGTTATAGAGTCGGTACAGAAAACGGGCAGGCTGATAGTGGCTGATACTGCTTATAAGACTGGAAGTATTGCTGGGGAATTGATTGCTCAGGTTGTAGAGTTTGCATTTGAATTTCTTAGGGCTCCTCCTTTGAGAGTCTGTTCCCCAGACTTTCCGACGCCAACTGCAGCAAGTATGACCGCTGAATATTATCCAACTCCCGTGATGATAGTTCAGGCGGTTTTAAAAATAATGGGCAAAGGTGACGACACTGAGGGATACAGACAGCTTATTCAGTCAGTTAAGCGTGAAGGATTGCATGATGTTCCAAGCCGTGAATTTAGTGGACCTTTTTGAGTAATTGTTCAAGAAAAGTACATATGACTAAACATAATTTTTATGCTGATATTGATTCGCCGACTCCTTCCCTTGAATGGAAAGGGCTTACAGAAGAAAATAGACTTTTGAAAATTAATGAGCTACTTTCCAAGCACGCGAGATTTGGAAATGAGTTACTTGTTATTTCTGCTAAGGAGGATGGGCAAATTATTGTTCGCTTACTATCCAATATTTCGTCCAACAAAAGAGGTACGTTGCTGCTTGATTTTGAGGGCATACTCAAGAAAAATTTAGACGATGGTTTGACGGTTTGGGGTGAGGCATTGGGCGATAAAAATTCATTACGAAATTTACGAGGAATTGAGGTCAAGACTTTATGAGCAATGCAGTTCAAACACAAGCGGGAGATCTGATTCTTGACTCTCATAAAATTTCGCATCATTATGACAGGGTACAGGCTTGGGAGGCCGGCGAGCGTATAGCGCCTGTAAGCGTAGATATGTCCCTTACCCGCGCATGCAGTGCCATGTGCTCTTTTTGCTATGCCATGATGCAAGAGTCGCAAGCCCGAAGCAGTATTAAGGTGCACCATGCGCTTAATTTGTTAGACGATTTTGCTGAAATTGGAATTCGTAGCGTTTCATTAGTTTCAGACGGAGAAAGTACGCTATCTCCAGCCTACATCCCATTTATCCAGCACGCTGCCTCTTTAGGAATTGATGTTGGAAATGCTACTAATGCTTGGGAATGGGGTCCTGAAAAAGTGGATGCAATATTGCCGCATATGACATGGATTCGTTTCACTGTTGCTGCGGGTAGACCCGAGAGCTATGCAAAGATTATGTATAAAGGGCCAGAGCATACTGAGGTATTTGACCGAGCAATTAAGAACATAAAGTATGCGGTCGATTTGAAAAGAAAACTAGGTTTATCAGTAACTTTGGGTATACAAATGGTGTTGATGCCTGAGCTTAAGGATGAGATTATTCCATTTGCTCAATTGGGATTAGATCTTGGGGTTGATTACGCCGTTATTAAGCATTGCTCGGATGACGAACAAGGCACATTGGGGATTGACTATAGTCAATATGAGGCTCTGCATCCACTTTTAGAGAAAGCAGAGGCAATGAGTAATGATCAAACGAAAATTATTGTCAAGTGGAGCAAAATTAAAGACGGGGATAAGCCCTCATATAAGCGTTTTTATGGGCCACAGTTTTTATTACAAATTAGCGGTAGTGGGCTAGTAGCGCCATCAGGTATGTTTTTTAATGCACGTTATTCAAAGTTACATATCGGTAATTTTACTGAAGAGAGGTTTAAAGATATCTGGAAATCAGAAAGATATTGGCGGGCGATGGACTATTTAGCTTCGCCTGCTTTTGATGCTCAGACAATGATGGGAACATTACCAATACAGCATTACATCAGCGTTGCATTAGATAATCATGTGAAAGGGATTGAAAAAATAACAAATGCATTAGGCAAAAAACCATTACATGTAAATTTCCTGTAGGTAGGGGGTTGTAATTAGTATTAAGATAAATAGGGCTTGGGCGACAGATCTACAAATTTCTGAAGCTTGGAATGTTCCTTATAAAATTTCTAAGCAAAGTGGTCGACTTTATTGGCAAAATTCTGCTCTTTACCCTTGCGATGATTCTGGATTTAGGGTTCCTACTGGATACCAATCAATTACTGAAAAATGGGAACAGACCCCTAAAAATTATAAAAAGATATTTTGCATAGGAAGCTCGACCACCTTTGGGCTTTTTAATTCCTATGATGAGAGTTATCCTGCAGTTTTAGAAAAATTAATTCCAAATACATCGGTTTTTAATTTTGGCTTATGTGGATTAGATATTGATGGATCCGCGCATGTAGTGCTTGATCTTTTAAGGGATGGGCTGAAACCGGATTTGATGATATTTCTTGATGGGGTAAATGAAAAGCAGGGCTGGTTACAAGCTTCGTCATGCGATAAGCGAAACTATGAACAGGTATCATGGCAATATAAATGGCTTTCAGAGATTTGCTTGGGAGGCAAAGTGCCAACTACAATAGGCTGGAAGAGACTGACCATTACAAAAATTATTGGAGATCTCTTTCACCGAGTTAATCCACCAAGAAAAAGTCTAGATGGTGTTAATCAATTGCGGTTTGTTCAGAATCAGGCTGAAAGATACTCTAAAACTTTTGAATTTATTAAGAAGCTAAGTAATGATTGGCAATTTAAAGTGCAATTCTTTCTCGAGCCAACTCTCTGGGACGTTTGGCACATTCAAAAAGATATGCATTATGAATATATGAGATTGCTATATCAAAGAATAGTTTCGATGTGTGATGAAGTTGTTGATCTTTCTGCGACAACTAAGTTAGTCAAAGAAAATTTTATTGAATGGAAGCATGTCGACTCAGCGGGTACTAATGTATTGGCTAAGCAAATATACGACTATATTATTGGCCTAGATAATAATGGTTGACTACGAAATTTTTCCTGAAAATACCTTGCATCGGATTGCAAAATGGTTTGATAAAAACCTAGACATTATCTTACTAGTTCCAAATATGACTGCGGTTGGAAATTGTGCTGAGGAGATTTATTTCTCACTACTCAAGGCAAGAAAATTTAATAAGAAAGTAATTTTGATATGGCCCTTCAAATGGTATGGTTTATTACGTATAAATTTTACAAATGAAGAGCTATTAAATTTAGAGTCCGATTATTTTCTATTTAAATTTGATTGCATAGCTAGTCGAATAATTAGATTTATATTTTCCTTGTATATATTTTTATCGCTTGTAATCAGTAAGTTTTTTAAAGTACTTACTGGGAAGCACCTTAGTAACGCGTATATAAGACCAAGTCTAGGCGTCAATTACTTATGGCACGATCAAAATATCAATTATTTTTCTTGGGATGCTGTAAGGTCAAAGGACTGGAGTTCTGAAATTACCAAACCTATCGCAATAAATTTATCGCTAGATAGGAAAAAAGATGCTGAAAAACTGAGGCAGGAGATGGGCATCCCGCTTGATGCTTGGTTTGCTTGCTTGCATGTTAGGGAGTCGGGTTTTAGAGATACTGAAAAATATTCTGAAAGACAGTTATATTCAGAAAGAAATGCCAGTATTTCGAATTACTTTGACTTAATTGATGAAGTGGTCAAAAGGGGTGGATGGGTTGTTAGGTTGGGAGACCGCTCGATGACTCAGATCCGGTCCCAGGAAAAGGTGATTGATTATCCTTTCACAATTTTTAAATCAGAGTTAATGGATTTATATTTAATTAGCGAATGTAAATTTTATATTGGCATGACTTCTGGAATATATGACGTAGCAAGATTATTTCAAAAGCCAATAGTCTTGACTAACATGAATAATTGGCTATTTGCTTATCCAATGAAAAAAAATGATATTGGCATCACCAAACATGTATTTTCGAAAAGTAGAAATAAATTTTTAAGCCTCAAGGAGTGGATTTTAGAGCCCTGGGCGGCCGTGTCATACTCCCATCCAATAGGAGAGGATTATATTTTTTATGAAAATTCGCCCGAGGAATTGAGAGTGGTTGTCTGTGAATATATGGATAAGATGAGCTGTGCTTATGATGCTGCAATGATCCCGCTGGAGGAGGAAATAGCTTCGCTAAGAATACAGCGAGGGCGGGAAATTATCAGTAATAAAATTTTTAATGAAGAAAATGTTCAGTCTTACTACAAAAAAAATGTTTCAGATTATGATCTTTTGGAGAGATATAGGCTGGCATCACGCTTAGAGTCGGCAGTCGGCAGTATTGGTAAAAGCTTTTTGATGGAAAATTGGATCGCAAGCTCAAAGTCCCTTGGCAACATAAAGGCAAGATAAATAATATACCTATCCATTTTTTTTAATATTAATTAAGTTTATCTATGTGTTTATGTAATAGGCCAGCTTGAGTTCTAAAGTATTTGTAATTATTGAGTTGATCTTGGCTTTAAGGCTAGAGTGAGCCTAAGCAAATGAGATATCTAGTCTGAATGTAACGTAAAACTTATACTTGTTTGTAAATGATCAATTAAGAAGAGACATGAAAATAGTTGCCTGCATCTTTGCAAGAGGGGGATCAAAGGGTCTTCCTGGGAAAAATATAAAGTTATTTTGCGGTAAACCTTTAATTGCTTGGGCCATAGAGCAGGCCTTTTCATTGACTAGAGTAAGTCGTGTCATTGTTTCAACGGACTGTCCTAATATCGCTGGTATAGCGAGAGAGTATGGTGCTGAGGTCCCGTTTATGAGGCCCTATTATTTGGCGCAGGATGAAAGTCCAGAATGGCTATCTTGGCAGCATTTAATTAAGTACTTAGAGGATGAGTCAGGTATACCGGATGCAATCATATCTTTACCGACTACTTCGCCACTGAGGGCTAAGGAAGATATTGATAACTGCATAGATCTTTTTGAGGTAGAGCGGCCTGATATAGTTATAACAGTAACCGATGCACACAGAAATCCTTATTTTAATATGGTTCAGAGAGAAGAAGGCTTGTGCGTAAAGCCAGTGCTCAATCTTACGGAGGTAGCCTCTCGAAGACAAGATGCGCCCGAGGTTTTTGATATGACCACTGTTGCTTATGTATTTAATCCAGAGTTCGTACTTTCACATCTCTCATTATTTGAAGGGAGAGTGATGGCAAGTTATGTTCCAGTTCATAGATCCGTTGATATAGATACTGAATTAGATTTCGAATGGGCTCAATTTTTACTACAAAAAAGTAGTAGGATTTAATTTTCATGAGTCAAAAAATTCAAAAAGCTAACAATGAACTAATTTTTTTGCTTAAGAAATTATGGAGTCACTTGAGTCGCCAAAGAAGAATGCAATTTTGGTTGGTTTTCTTCCTCACTTTGTTAAGTGCAGTTGCTGAAATTATAAGTCTTGGTGCTGTAGTTCCTTTTCTTGGGGTGTTGGTAGCGCCCGAGAAATTTTTTGGTAATCCACTTTTTTATAAAATAGCCCACGTATTGGACATTGCTTCTCCAGATGCATTGTTGCTCCCTTTTGCTATTACTTTCGCCATTGCTGCAGTAGTAGCAGCATCAATTAGGATGTTATTGTTGTGGGCAAATACTCGATTAGCTTTTGTTATCGGTTCGGATATCAGTAATGAGATTTACAGAAGGACCCTATATCAGCCTTTCAGCATCCATTTGGAGCAGAACTCTAGTGAAGTTAGCGCGAGTCTAAATTATAAGGTTGGCTACACTGTTGGTGTACTTTTGCAGTTGCTAACTTTCATTAGTTCTGCAATCCAATTAATTGCCGTGATGATGGCTCTCTTAACATTTGACCCTATGGTCGCAACTATTGCTGCGGTTGGTTTTGGATCTAGCTATGTATTGATTTCTTGGATATTCAAAAGGAAATTGGCAATCAATGCAGAGCGAATTTCGGACGAATCTACTCAGGTTATAAAGGCAGTGCAGGAAGGGTTGGGTGGGATTCGCGATGTCCTTCTTGATGGTACCCAACCCTTTTATTGTGATGTATATCGTAGGGCCGATTATCCGTTACGGTTAGCCATGGGTAACAACATATTTATGGCTGGAAGTCCTCGTTTTGTCATGGAGGCCATTGGGATGGTCTTAATCATAGGGCTTGCTTACGGCCTGAGTTTACAATCAGGAGGTATAGCTTCTGCCTTGCCGCTATTAGGGGCTTTGGCTCTTGGCGCACAGAGACTACTACCGGCTTTACAGCAATGTTATTCAGCTTGGGCAGGCATAGCTGGTAGTCGAGTGGCCCTATCGGAAACCCTTAAATTCTTAGGGCAACCATTACCTCAAAGTCTATTAAAGCAAAACTCAAGCACTTTCATTTTTAAAGATAGGATTTGTTTCGAAGGAGTTTCGTTCAAATATAACAATAATGGCGGACTTATTATCGATAATCTTAACCTAGAGATTCCCAGGTGCGCAAGAATCGGTATTGTTGGGGGGACTGGTAGTGGTAAAAGTACCATGCTTGATTTGCTCATGAGTCTAATTGAGCCAACAGAGGGAGCTATTCGAGTCGATGGAGCATTAATTACTGCGCAGAATCGTGGAGCCTGGCAGCGAGTTATTGCCCATGTGCCGCAAACAATTTATCTTGCCGATACAACTCTGGCAGAAAATATTGCTTTTGGAATGCCGCGTGAAGATATAGATATGCAAAGAGTTATTCAGGTGTCACGACAAGCAAAAATTGCTGACTTTATCGAGGGTCGTCCTGAGGGTTACAATGCGTTTGTTGGTGAACGTGGCGTTCGGCTTTCCGGCGGGCAGCGGCAAAGAATTGGTATTGCTAGAGCATTATATAAACAAGCATCAGTTTTGATTTTTGACGAAGCTACGAGTGCGTTAGATAATGCTACTGAACAGGAAGTCATGAGTGCTATCGAGGGTTTAAATCGCGACCTTACAGTCATAATCGTGGCGCATCGACTAACAACCATCAAGCATTGCGACAGCATCATAGAGCTCTCCAATGGCAAGTTGGTGGCGCAGGGTACTTACGATGAGCTAATGAGTTGTAGTGCAAGTTTTCGTAAGATGGCCTTAACAGTTAATTAGATCATCTTCTAGTAGCACTGCGTAATCGAAAAAACAGAGTGTTTGCAGTCAATCCAGCTTAGGATTTAAATTAATTGATCGATACCAAAAAAATATACAGAAAAGTCTTCATTTTAGAGTCACGTGCTTGGTGGACCTCTTGTCAGAGCCATTTTGATATCAAGTGCGACGTGGTGTTGACATACGATTTTGCTCTAAAGAGAGAGGTTGAATTAAAGGGGGGGGATGCATACTACATCGATCACTTAGTTGATAAGCAAGTGATGCAGGAAAATAATTTTCTAGCCTATAAATTTTTTCGAGATTGGCATTTGGATTCCAGTGGCGAAGATATTTTTAGCTATCGTGGAGTTCAATTCGGATTTGCCTTTCGCCTGCAGATATGGAGTGACTATATTTCATACGTCAGGAACAGGATCTGTTTAGAGTGCTTAAGAAATATTCAATTTGATCAGTTATTAGTGGGTACTGATATCAGACTTGTAGAGAATATCCTCTGTGAAATGGGGCTATCGTTTACCTCAGTAAAGCATCAGAAAATAAATTCAGATAAGACCTATTTTTTCCCTATTTTTCGTTGGATGGACGAGAGGATAAGAGCTCGGAAACTAAAACATGTCTTTCGCGATGCTGTTACTGCACTTCAGGGTTTCATAATGTTAGGGATTGACCGACTACTCGGGCGTGAAAAGATTCCAGGAGTATTTCTCCAAGAGTACTATCCAACCAAAGATTTGCTTCAGCGGATTAAGCGTGATGGGGGTATTCGCTTGGTTTTGGCCCATTTTTCTTGGAAAAAAAATTTTTCTAAGTACTTTACAGAGCGCCCCATACCTATTTGGGGAAAAATGGAAAATTATCAGCACATTGCAGATCTCTTACTAGATAATTTTCAGACGCGACGTTGCAGTACATTGACCCTTGTTGACGGGGTTGATATCACCGAATCTGCATTTCGGATTATTGAGCAACGAGTGCATGGGCAGATTGCAGAAACTCTGCGTGCACTAGATTGTGTTATTAAGTATCTTGATAAAATGCCGATTAAACTTGCAGTTTTGATCGCAAATATTGGATTAATTTCGACTTTGGTCGATTGCGTTTGCAGAGCAAGAAATATTCCAACTTATTTGATAATTAATGGCCTGATGTCAGGCGAATTTCTTGACGAAAGTAAGTATGCTAGTGTTATAAATTCTTACTCAAGCAGCATTAAAGAAAATTATTTTCGTGGAATGGACAATGTAGTGAGTCTAGGCGATCCGCGCATGGATTCTTATATTAAAAGTCATTCGCTAAGATTGATTAATTATGAAGTTCCAACTATAACGATTGGCACTTCAGCATACAGTCCTATTGATCTAAACTCTTATGTAGCGGTAGAGTTTGATTTTATGTACGAAATCTTATCAGCTTTAAAAATCGTTAAGGATCGGGGAGTTAAGCTGCGAATTATCCTCAAGGTGAGAGCCAACGGCTATCAAGCTCAATATAAATACT
>TBL_comb47_HYPODRAFT_10003712_pt1 | contig 17951 bp, 10 predicted proteins | sample TroBogypolimnion_40_FD_10682 | JGI IMG/M metagenome (IMG submission 10682)
ATGCTGCGGGTGGCAGCGTTGTCGACAAACTCGTCATAGACCCAGTCGCCCTGGGCCTGCGTTACGCCGCTGGGCTGCGGCATCTGGTAGTTCGGTTTGCCCCTGAGTGCCGTTGCCATGAAATCGGTCCAGATCGGCAGCGCCAGGGTGGCGCCAAACTCGCGCCCGCCCAGGGACTGCGGCTCGTCATAGCCCATCCAGGCCACGCCGGTGACGGGTCCGGCATAACCGGCAAACCAGCCGTCCACCGCATCGCTGCTGGTGCCGGTCTTGCCGGCCAGGTCGGAACGGCCCAGCTTTTGCGCGGAGGCTGCCGTGCCGCTGACGGTCACCTCGTGCAGCAGGCTGCTGGTGACAAAGGCGTTGCGGGCATCGAGCACGCGGTCGGCCTCCTGCGCCACGGCTACCGGCTTGGCTTCAAACAGAACGGCACCGCGCGCGTCCACCACCTTCTGGATCAGGTAGGGCGTGATGGAAAAGCCGCCGTTGGCAAACACCGAATAGGCGCCGGCCATTTGCAGCGGCGTCACCGAGCCGGTGCCCAGGGCCAGTGTGTAGTTCACCGGTTGCTTGGCCGCATCCAGGCCAAAGCGCGGCAGGAAGTCGTGCGCGTATTGCGGCGTGATGGCGCGCAGCAGGCGCACCGCCGCCACGTTCTTGCTTTGTGCCAGGGCGCGGCGCAGGGTGATGGCGCCCTCGTACACATCGTCATCGTTCTGCGGCGTCCAGGGTTGGCCGCCAGTTTCTGCGCTGCTTAAGGTGAGCGGTGCGTCGTTCACCTGCGTGCCCGGCGAATAGCCCTTGTCGAGTGCGGCCGAATAGATAAACGGCTTCATGGCCGAGCCGGGCTGGCGCCAGGCCTGGGTGACATGGTTAAAGGGGCTGGCTTGGAAGTCAAAGCCGCCCACCAGGGCGCGGTAGGCACCGGTCTGGTTGTTGAGCGCCACAAAGGCGGCGCCCACATTGGGCATTTGCGCGATGGCCCAGTGGCCCTTGCCGTCCGCTTGTACGCGGATCACCGAACCCGGCTGGAGCCTGAGCGTATCCGCCGCCTTGGGCGAGAGGGCGGCCGCGGCAAAGCGCAGGCCGTCGGCAGTCAGGACGATCTCATCGCTGTTGGCCAGAACCGCATGCACGGCTTGCGGTGATACGGATACCACCACGGCCGGCACCATCTTGTCGCTGGACGGGTGCAGCAGCAGCGTGGCCTCGATCAGCTTTTGCCGTTCCACCGGGTTGGCGGGCAGGCTGACCACGGCCTCGGGGCCGCGGTAGCCGTGTCGCTGGTCATAGGCCAGCACATTGCGGCGCAGGGCCTCGTAGGCGGCCTCCTGTTCTGCGTTGACCAGGGTGGTGGTGACGCTGATGCCGCGGGTGTAGGCATCGTCCTTGAACTGCGCCACCATGGCCAGGCGCACCATCTCGGCCACATACTGGGCGTGGGCGCTGTAGCTTTGACCCTCCATGCGCACATGCAGATCTTCGCCCTGCGCCTGCTTGAGCTGGGCGTCGTTGATGTAGCCCAGGTCATGCATGCGCTTCAAGACCAGGCGTTGACGCGCCTGCGCACGCTTGGGGTTGGCGACCGGGTTCACGGTGCTGGGCGCCTGCGGCAGGCCGGCCAGCATGGCGGCCTGGGCAATGCTCAGGTCTTTCAGCGGCTTGCCAAAGTAGATACGCGCCGCGCTGCTAAAGCCATAGGCGCGCTGCCCCAGGTAGACCTGGTTCATGTACAGCTCCAGGATCTGGTCCTTGGTCAGGGCACGCTCGATCTTGTAGGCCAGCATCACCTCGGTGATCTTGCGCGAGAAGACCTTTTCCTTGGTCAGAAAAAAGTCGCGCGCCACCTGCATGGTGATGGTGGAGGCGCCCTGCTTGAGGCCGCCGGTCAGGTCCGCAATCACGGCGCGCGCCACGCCCTTGAAGTCGACCCCGCCATGCTCGTAAAAGCGCGAATCCTCAATCGACAGCAGGGCCTGCTTCTGGATCAGCGGAATATTCTTGATGGCAATGAACTCGCGCCGCTCCTGGCCGAACTCGCCAATCAGCACGCCCTCGCTGCTGTAGACGCGNAGGGGCACCTTGGGCCGGTAGTCCACCAGCGCATCCAGACTGGGCAGGTCCAGCGGTGTGGCTGCATGGGCAGCGGGCAGGCAGCACAGCAGCGCGAAAGAGAGGCAGAGGAATATTTTCAAGATGGCAGAGTCTAAGTCAGCCGGAACCGGACTGCGCCGGTAGCGCCTGGAGCCGCGGGCTGGGGTGGAGTCTGCATAGTGCGCAGAGGCTGGTGTTCATCTTGGCGCCCACTGGTGTCGAGCCAGTGTCAATCAGGTATCTGCGAGGTAAACGTTGGTAAGCGCGCAGGCAAGGGGGCGGATGCCGGGTCTTCATTTGCGTCGCATACTTGGCACATGAACAATGGCGGNTTACTCAACGGCGATGGCCTGTGGCCCGATGTGGTGGCCGGCCTGTGCGTGGCCGGCCTGCTGCTGCCCGAGGCCGTGGCCTATGCCGGGCTGGCGCATCTGCCGGTAGGCCATGCGCTCACCGCCGTGGTGATAGGGCTGGCGGTCTATGCGCTGTTTGGCGGCAGCCGCTATGCCATTGTGGCGCCTACCTCGTCCACAGCTGCGTTGGCGGCGGCAGCGGCCGTCTCCATGACAGGGGCCTACAGCCTGGCGAATGCGGTGGCCTATACGCAGGTGGTGATGGCCCTGGTGTTGCTCAGCGGCGTGCTGCTGATGCTGCTGGCGGCTGCGCGCCAGGGCCAGCTCTCGTCCTATGTCTCTCGCCCGGTGCTCAAGGGCTTTGCCTTTGCGCTGGCGTTGACGATTGTGATCAAGCAACTGCCCGATGCGCTTGGGTTGGAGCTGCCCGCTGCTGCCTTTGCCGACCCGCTGCACCTGTTGCTTTTTGCGTTGGCGCATATGCCGCAATGGCAACTGCCCAGCGCGCTGCTGGCGCTGATCGCGGGCGCGCTGATGCTGGGGCTGCGGCGCTGGCCGCGTCTGCCGGCCTCCCTGTTGGTGATGCTGTTGTCCATTGCGCTGACGCTGTTGCCGGGCTGGCCGACGCTGGCGATACGTCAGGTGGGTGCAGTGGCGACTCCAGCCTTTGCCGTGGGCCTGCCGCAATTGCCACTGAACGACTGGTTGCGCGCTGGCGAGCTGGCCTTTGGCCTGGTGATGCTGGTGTTTGCCGAGTCCTGGGGCAGCATGCGCAGTCAGGCCCTGACCAGCGGTGACACGCTGGACGCCAACCGTGAGCTGCTGGTGCTGGGTGCCTGCAATGTGGGCGCGGGTCTGCTGCAGGGCATGGTGGTGGGGGCGGGGTTTTCTGCCACCAGCGCCAATGCGGCAGCCGGTGCGGTGTCGCGCAAGGCCGGTTTTGTGGCGCTTTTGGCGGTGGTCCTGGTTCTGTTCTTTGCCCTGCCGGCTCTGCAATGGTTGCCACGCCCGGTGCTGGCGGTGGCGGTGATCAGCGCCCTCTGGCATGCCTTGTCTGTGCGCCCGCTATTGGCCGTCTGGCACATGAACCGCGATCGCGGCCTGTTGCTGGCTGCCGTGCTGGCGGTACTGTTGCTGGGTGTGCTGGATGGCATGCTAGCGGCCATCGGCCTGTCGGTGCTGGGTGCGCTGCACCGCTTTAGCCAGCCGGTGGTGCATGAGCTGGGTGAGCTGGGCGACAGCCGCAACTATGTGGACGTGCAGATGCAACAGGGTGCGCATGCCCAGGCCGGCCTGCTGATCCTGCGGCCTGAGGAGCCCTTGTTTTTCGGCAGCGCTGAGCGTGTCATGGGCGAGGTGCTGCGCCTGGCCCGTGGCCGCGCCGGTCTGCACACCGTGATTCTGAGCCTGGAGGAAAGCGCCGACCTCGACAGCACGGCGGTGGACTGTCTGATGGAGTTGCGCCACAGCCTGCAGACCTCCGGCAAGACGCTGCTGCTGGCGCGCGTGAAGACCACCGTGCGCGACCTGCTGTTGCGGGTAGACCCGCAAGGCGTGGGCCATGATGCGCAGCTGTTCTGGAGCGTGGCCGATGCGGCTGCGTTTGCAATGGCCAGTCTGCGTGACGCGACAACGGACAGTCTCCCTGCATGACCAGCGCCTTGCCCCTTGCGGAAGACCCTGTGCGCCGCACCGGTTGGCGCAAGCCTCTGCTCTGGACGCTGTACGCGCTGCTGGCCCTGCTGCTGGCCTGGTGGGCCGGCGAGTGGGCGGCACAGCGCGAGAAGCGGCTGCAGGTGGACGCGATTCACCGCACGATCGAGGTTCAGGCGCTGGGCCTGCGCGGCACGGTGGCGCGCTACAAGCACATCCCCTATGTCAGCGCGCAACATCCCGACATCCAGGCACTGCTGCAGGCGCCGCAGGACAAGGCCTTGGTCGACAAGGCCAACCGCTATTTGCAGGAAATCAGCCGACGGGTAGGTTCCAACGCGCTGTATCTGATGGATGCGAAGGGCCAGACCCTGGCCGCCAGCAATTGGCAGCAGACCGATAGTTTCGTTGGCCAGAACTATGGCTTTCGGCCCTACTTCAAGGATGCCCTGGCCGGACGTGATGGCTTCTTTTACGCCATTGGCAACAACACGCAGGTGCCCGGCATGTTCATCTCGGCACCGGTCCGCGTGGGCGCAGCGCCCTGGGGTGTGCTGGTCATCAAGGTCAGCCTGAGCGACATTGAGGAGACCTGGCGCCGCGCCAAAGACCCGGTCTATCTGGCCGATGCCTGGGGCGTGATCTTTCTGGGCTCCATCCCGGCTTGGCAATACAAGGCCACCCAGCCCCTCTCAGAACAGGCGCTAGCCTGGATACGTGGCAACCGCCAGTACGGCGACCGGCTGGATTTTGAGGCGCCGGCCTGGCAGCAGCTGCGCACGCCGGAGGAGGCCAGTTACGAAACCCGCGCCCTGTTGGACGGCCGCCCGCAGCAATTTCTGTCGCTGGAGGAGGCGCTGCCGGAGTTCCAGTGGAGGCTGGTGGTGATGACCGACCTGTCGCCCGTCAACTGGGCACGCTGGACAGGTCAGGCCCTGACGCTGCTGTTGGCCCTGGTGCTGTGGCTGGCCCTGAAGGTATTCCAGCAGCGCGAGCGCCGCTACAGCGAACTGCGCCGCCACCGGGTGGAGCTGGAACAGCGGGTGCTGGAGCGCACCGCCGAGCTGCAGGAGGCGCACGCCTTTCGCAAGGCCATGGGCGACTCGCTGGTGGTGGGCATGCGCGCTCGCGACCTTCAGGGGCGCATCATTTACGCCAACCCGGCTCTCTGCCACATCACCGGCTACAGCGCCGAGGAGCTGGTGGGCCAGTTGCCGCCCTATCCCTATTGGCATCCGGACGATATGGAAAAGCATTGGCAGGACAACGCCGCCGTGCTCAGCGGCGCAACCATGCGCGGCTTTGAGTCGCGCATACGCCATCGCGATGGCCATGATGTGACCACCATGATCTACTCCGCGCCGCTGATCGACGGCAGCGGCCAGCACAGCGGCTGGATGAGCTCGGTGCTGGATATCAGCGAGCANAAGCGGGCCGAGGAACAGCAGCGCCTGCAGGCCGCCAGCATGCAGCGCAACAGCCGCCTGGCGACCTTGGGCGAGCTGGCCTCCACACTGGCCCATGAGCTGGGGCAGCCGCTGATGGCCCTGGTCAGCTTTGCCGGTGCGGCCAAAACCTTTGCAGAGCGCGAGCAGCGCGAAGCCCTGCTGGAAACCCTGGACGATATCCGCTCGCAGGCGCAACGCGCCGCCGACATCGTTGGCCGTATCCGCGGTTTTGTGCGTCTGCAAACCAGTGGTTTTGAGGCCTGCACCGTCAACGCCGTGGTGGCCAATGTGTTGGCCCTGCTGCGCCCGGAAATTCGCCAGCAGCAGGCCCTTGTGCTCACGCAACTCGACGAGGGCTTGCCAACGATTCAGGCCGACCGCCTGCTGCTGGAACAGGTGCTGCTCAATCTGCTGCTCAACGCCCTGCAGGCCATGCAGGGCCAGTCCGTTCTGACCAAGCAGGCGCATATAGCCACCGGCCTGCAGGATGGCATGCTCTTCATTCGCGTCGCCGACAGCGGTCCCGGCATTGCACCTGCGGCGCTGTCACAACTGTTTGAGCCCTTCTTCACCACCAAGCCCGAAGGTCTGGGCCTGGGCCTGAATATCTGCCGCACCACGGTGGAGGCGCATCGGGGCCGCCTGGTCGCTGAAAACGGGCCCGAGGGTGGCGCAGTCTTTACGGTGTACCTTCCTGTGGCATTTCCATGAACCCGAATCACCTGAATCTCTACATCGTTGACGACGATGACGCCGTGCGCCGCTCACTGGCCAGCCTGCTGCGCTCGCGCCTAAGCGATTGCGCCATCCAGAGCTTTGACAGTGGCGAGGCCTTTTTGCAGAGCGCCCAGCTCGATGCCAGCGGTGTGCTGGTGTTGGATCTGCGCATGCAGGGCATGAGCGGACTCGATGTGTTTCAGGTGCTGCAACGGCGCGCCAGCCCGCTGGTGGTGGTGTTCCTCTCCGGCCATGGCGACATTCCGGTGGCCGTGCGCGCCATGCAGCAGGGGGCCGTCAGCTGGTTGGAAAAGCCCTGCGGCGACGACAAGTTGATGGAGGCCGTGACCCGTGCCAAGGCGCAGGCCGCCGACATTGCGCGGGCCCGGCAGGGACGCCAGCAAGCCCAGCAACTCTGGGCCAAGGTGACGGCGCGCGAGAAGCAGGTGGCACCCTTGGTGGCCCAGGGTTTGTCGAGCAAGGAAGTGGCGCAGTTGCTCACCAAAACCGACCCGGAAAACCCGATTGACTACCGCACCGTGGAGAACCACCGCGCCAAGATTTTTGCCAAACTGGAGGTCGCCCACAGCAATGCGCTGCTGGTGTTTTTGCGGGATAACGGGCTGTAGGTTTCTGCAGGGCCGCCCCAAGGAGACACGCACCTCGGGGCAAGCAGCTAATCGGCGAACAAACGAATCGGCAGCTGCCTTTGGTAGTTCACGAAATCATGGTCCAGGCTCAGGATCGGCAGTGCATGGTTGATGGAAGCAGCGCAGATTAAAAAGTNGGTGTNGGAGCCCTGGATGCCCTTGGACCTGCAGGTGTTGAATAGCTGTGCAGCCAGTTCATGGTCTTGCCGGGTCAGCGCAATATCTTCAAATGCCGTCAACGCGTTTCGCAAGGTTTCGAACTGCGCAGGCAACTTGATGCCGNTGAGCAATTCCTGGCGTATGNCGCTATGAGACCGGCGCGGCCATCTCGCACCAGATCACTGAGCACGACAACAGACTTCTTTTGGACTTCGTTCAGCGCCGCCGCTGTGGGCCTGCGCAAAGCCAAGGCAAGTCACGCAGGCGCCTGGCCAACAGTAGTCAGCGCACGCAATCACCCGAGCCCCGGCCTTAACGCGCGCCTATGGAGACCTTGCCGAACGCGGCCTGCGCCTGGCGCGGCAGGCAGCGCCAGTAGACCGGGTTGGCCTCCACCGTTGCGCCCAGGGCGGCAGCGGCCTGCCAGCCCCAACGGGGTTGGTACAAAAAGGCACGGGCCAGTGCGATCAGGTCGGCGTCGCCGGCCTGCAGGATGTCCTCAGCCTGCTGCGCCTCGGTGATCAGTCCGACGGCCGTGGTGACCATGCCGGTGGCGGCGCGGATCTGGCGTGCAAAGTGCAGCTGGTAGCCCGGGCCAATGGCGATCTTCTGCTGCGGCGACAGACCACCGCTGGAGACGTGGATGAAGTCGCAGCCCAGGGCCTTCAGGCGCCGGGCGAATTCGGTCACCTCGTCCACTGTGAGGCCGCCGTCCACCCAGTCGCTGGCCGAGACGCGGATACCCAGCACGCCCTTGAATGCAGCACGCACGGCGGCAAATACCTCCAGCGGATAGCGCATGCGGTTCTCCAGGCTGCCGCCATAGGCGTCGTCGCGTGCATTGGACAGCGGCGACAGGAATTCATGCAGCAAATAGCCGTGGGCCGCATGCAGCTCGATGGCGTCTATGCCCATGGCATCGGCGCGCTTGGCGGCTGCCACAAAGGCTTCGCGCACACGGGCCAACTCGGCCGCATCCATGGCGAGGGGCGGCGCTTCATTCGGCAATTGGGGCAGCGCCGAGGGGCCCAAGGGCTGCCAGCCGCCATGGGCTGCGTCCAGCAACTGCCCGCCTTCCCAGGGCACGGCACTCGACGCCTTGCGCCCGGCATGGGCCAGCTGTATGCACACAGCAGTCTGCGGCGCCAGCTTGCGCGCCCGCTGCAGGGTGTCGGCCAGTTTCGCTGCGGTGCGTTCGTCCCACAGCCCCAGGCAGCTGGGGGTGATGCGGCCCTCGGGCAGCACGGCCGTGGCCTCGATGGTGAACATCGCCGCACCGCCATTGAGCAGATTGCCCCAGTGCATGAGGTGCCAGTCTGTGGCTTCGCCGTTGTGCGCCGAATACTGGCACATGGGCGCCACCACGATGCGGTTGGCCAGGGTGATGCCGCCGCGCGGCGAGGGCAGGGTCAGGGGGGTGAAAAGTGTGCTCATTAAGCAAGCATATCGCGCCCCGGCTTGGGCTGCGTCGTGGCTCAGCTAAAGCCTTGCGCGCCGTCACCGGTAAAATGGCGGGCTAAGTAAACGCACTCACTACCACCTGGAGCCGCCAACAATGGCCAACACCCAACAAATGGCAAGCGCAATCCGCGCCCTCGCCATGGATGCAGTTCAACAAGCCAATTCGGGTCACCCCGGCGCCCCCATGGGCATGGCCGATATGGCGGTCGCCCTGTGGGGCGAGCATCTGCGCCACAACCCGGCCAAGCCCCAGTGGCTGAATCGCGACCGCTTTGTGCTGTCCAATGGCCACGGCTCCATGCTGATTTACGCGCTCTTGCACCTGACCGGCTACAAGTTGCCGATGGAAGAGCTGAAGAACTTCCGCACCCTGCACAGCAAGACTGCGGGCCACCCCGAGTACGGCATCACCCCCGGCGTGGAAACCACCACCGGCCCACTGGGCCAGGGCCTGACCAATGCCGTGGGCATGGCGCTGGCGGAGAAGCTGCTGGCCAAGGAATTCAACCGTGAAGGCCATAACGTCGTCGACCACAACACCTACGTGTTCATGGGTGACGGCTGCCTGATGGAAGGCATCAGCCACGAGGCCGCCTCGCTGGCCGGCGCCTGGAAGCTGGGCAAGCTGATCGCCCTGTACGACGACAACGGCATCTCCATTGACGGCCAGGTTGCCCCCTGGTTTTGCGACAACACCGCACTGCGCTTTGTGTCCTACGGCTGGAACGTGCTGGGCCCCATCGATGGCCACGATGCCGAGCTGGTGTCCAAGACCATTGCCGAGGCGAAGAAATCTGCCGAGCGCCCCACGCTGATCATCTGCAAGACGCACATCGGCTTTGGTTCACCGAACCGCGCCAACACGTCCAAGGCCCATGGCGAGCCACTGGGTGCCGAAGAGATCAAGCTGACCCGTGAAGCCATAGGCTGGGAACACGCGCCCTTTGTCATTCCCAAGGAGGTGTATGCCGACTGGGACGCCAAGGCCCGTGGCGCTGCCGCGCAAAAGGAATGGACCGAAGCCTTCGACGCCTACAAGGCCGCCCACCCCGCTCTGGCCAAGGAGCTGGTGCGCCGCATGAAGGGTGAACTGCCCAAGAAGTTTGTGCAGACCGCCGTGGACACCATCATCGCCGCCCACCAAAAGGGCGAGACCGTTGCCAGCCGCAAGGCCTCGCAGCTGGCGCTGGAAAGCTTCACCGCGGCCATCCCCGAGCTGCTGGGCGGCTCGGCCGACCTGACCGGCTCCAACCTGACCAATACCAAGAGCACGCCCAATCTGCGCTTCACGCCCCAGGGCGATGTGGTGCAGACGGCCGATGCCAATGGCAACCTGGTAGGCGGGCGCCACATCAACTACGGCGTGCGCGAATTCGGCATGGCCGCCATCATGAACGGCATTGCGCTGCACGGCGGCTTTATCCCCTACGGCGGCACCTTCCTGACCTTCAGCGACTACAGCCGCAACGCCATCCGCATGGCCGCGCTGATGAAGATTCGCGTGATCCATGTGTTCACCCACGACTCCATCGGTCTGGGCGAAGACGGCCCCACGCACCAGTCGATCGAGCATGCCGCCTCGCTGCGTCTGATCCCCAATCTGGACGTCTGGCGTCCGGGCGATACGGCCGAGACCGCAGTGGCTTGGACCGTGGCTCTGCAAAATGAGGCCCGCCCCACCGCGCTGCTGCTGTCGCGCCAGAACATTGCCTACGCCGCCAAGGGCGATTCCGCGTTGGCCCCAGACGCCAGCGGCATTGACGCCATCGGCAAGGGCGCCTACGTGCTGTCCGAGCCCTCTGATGTGGGCATGAAGAAGAAGGCGCAAGCCGTCATCATCGCCACAGGCTCCGAGGTGCAACTGGCACTCAAGGCACAAGCGCTGCTGGCCGAGCGCAAGATTGCGGTGCGCGTGGTCTCCATGCCCAGCACCACCACCTTCGACCGCCAGAGCGTCGAATACAAATCCATGGTGTTGCCCGCAGGCCTGCCGCGCGTGGCGGTGGAAATGGGTTCTTCTGAGGGCTGGTGGAAGTACGGCGTGGGCGCAGTGGTCGGTATCGACAGCTTCGGCGAGTCGGCTCCAGCACCGGTGCTGTTCAAGCATTTCGGCTTTACCGAGCAGAATGTGGCCGACACCGTACAAACCTTGCTGCAGCGCAAATAGGCTAAGGCAGTTTTTTTCGACAATCCATTTTTAACGCAAGAAAGAGAAGCAAATGACAATCAAGATTGGTATCAACGGTTTCGGTCGTATCGGTCGCAATGTACTGCGCTCGGCGCTGCAAAATTTCAGCGACATCGAAGTGGTCGGCATCAACGATCTGTTGGAGCCGGCCTACCTGGCTTACATGCTGCAGTACGACTCGGTGCATGGCCGCTTCAAGGGCGAAGTTTCGGTTGAAGGCAACACCCTGATCGTCAACGGCAAGAAGATCCGCCTGACGCAAGAGCGTGACCCGGCCAACCTGAAGTGGAACGAGGTCGGCGCCACCGTTGTCATCGAATCCACCGGCCTGTTCCTGGACAAGGTCACGGCGCAAAAGCACATCGATGCTGGCGCCACCAAGGTCATCCTGTCGGCTCCCTCCAAGGACGACACCCCCATGTTCGTGGTCGGTGTGAACGACAAGACCTACGCCGGCCAGGCCATCGTCTCCAACGCGTCCTGCACCACCAACTGCCTGGCTCCTCTGGCCAAGGTGATCAACGACAAGTTCGGCATCAAGCGCGGCCTGATGACTACCGTGCACGCTGCCACCGCTACCCAGAAGACCGTGGACGGCCCGTCCAACAAAGACTGGCGCGGCGGCCGTGGCATTCTGGAAAACATCATCCCGAGCAGCACCGGTGCAGCCAAGGCCGTGGGCGTGGTGATTCCTGAGCTGAACAAAAAGCTCACCGGCATGTCTTTCCGCGTGCCCACCAGCGATGTGTCGGTGGTTGACCTGACCGTGGAGCTGAACACCAGTGCCACCATGGCCGAAATCTGCGCCGAAATCAAGGCACAGAGCGAAGGCGCCATGAAGGGCGTGCTGGGTTACACCGACGAAAAAGTGGTGGCCACCGACTTCCGTGGTGACACCCGCACCTCCATCTTTGATGCCGACGCCAGCATTGCACTGGACGGCACCTTCGTGAAGCTCGTGAGCTGGTACGACAACGAATGGGGCTACTCCAACAAGTGCCTGGACATGGTCCGCGTGGTCAGCAAGTAAGCCTACTCGCCTCCAATGATAAGCGCGCCTTCGGGCGCGTTTTTTTGTGGCTGCGACAATGGCGCCATGCCTTTTTGTCTGCACCCATGAACCCCGGCGTTCTCTACGCCACCCTGGCCTATATCGCCTGGGGCCTGTTCCCTTTGTACTTTCACCATCTTGCCAGCGTGGCGCCGCTGGAGGTGGTGATGCACCGCACGCTCTGGTCTGCGCTGTTCCTGCTCTGCGTGCTGACGGTTTTGCGGCGCTGGAGCTGGTTGCGCGCAGTGGCAGGCCAGCCGCGCGTGCTCGCAGCCTTTGCGCTATCGGCGACCCTGCTGACGTTGAACTGGCTGACCTATGTCTGGGCGGTGCACAACCAGCATCTGCTGGACGCCAGCCTGGGTTATTTCATCCTGCCGCTGGTGAATGTGGCCATTGGCTTCTTTATCCTGCATGAGCGGCCCCGGCGCGGCCAATGGCTGGCCGTGGCGGTGGCGACTTCGGGAGTGCTGTGGCTGGCGGTGCAGGCCGGTCACCCGCCCTGGATCGCGCTGATGCTGGCCCTGAGCTTTGGTGGCTATGGCCTGCTGCGCAAGGTGGGTTCCCTGGGTGCGCTGGAAGGCTTGTCGCTGGAGACGCTGCTGCTGGCGCCTTTTGCCCTGGCCGTGCTGGCCTGGTTGAGCTGGCAGGGACACAGTGCCTTTGTGCAGTGGGATGCCGCCACCATGGGCTGGCTGCTGTTTGGTGGGCCGATGACGGCCATCCCCTTGTTGCTGTTTGCCGCCGGCGCCCGGCGCATCACGCTTACTACCATGGGCATCTTGCAATACATCTCGCCCAGCCTGCAATTCGCCATCGGCGTCTGGCTGTTCCACGAGCCGTTTGCCAGCGCACGCTTTGTCGGCTTTGTGCTGATCTGGCTGGCGCTGGTGATTTACAGCGTGGAAGGCTGGTTGGTCAGCCGTATGCGGAGCTAATCTAAAACGTTAAGCAGTGATGCTGAACAGGTGCTCAAAGTCCTGCAGCGGACAGGGGCGACCGAACAAATAGCCCTGGTAGGCGTGGCAGCCGATGTGGCTGAGGAAGTCGCGCTGGGCCCTTGTTTCCACGCCCTCGGCAATCACGCTCAGGCCCAGGTTTTGCGCCAGGTTGACCACGGTCTGGGCAATGGCGGCGTCCTTGCCGTCCACCAGCAGGTCGCGCACAAAGCTTTGGTCGATCTTGAGCTGGTCCAGCGGCAGACGCTGCAAGTAGGACAGCGATGAATAGCCGGTGCCAAAGTCATCCAGCGAGAACGCGATGCCATCGGCGTGCAGGGCCTCCATCTTGCCCACCGTCTCCTGCACGCTGTTGACCATCAGGCTTTCGGTCAGTTCGAGCTTGAGCAGGCGTGGATTGGCGCCCGAGGCCTGCACAATGGACTGCACCTGCTGCACAAAGTCGCTCTGGCGGAACTGGTGCGCGCTGACGTTGACCGAAATGGTCAGGTGGCTGAATGCGGCCTGCTGCGCCCAGCGTGTGAGCTGCGTGCACGCGCTTTCCAGCACCCAGGCGCCCATGGCCAAAATCACGCCGGTGTCTTCCGCCAGGGGGATGAAATGGCCGGGCAGGACCATGCCGCGCACCGGATGCTGCCAGCGCAGCAGCACCTCGGCCCCCAGGATGCGGTCTTGGTCGTCAACCTGGGGTTGGTAATACAGCTGCAACTGGTTCTGTGCCAGTGCGTGGCGCAGGTCGTGCTCCAGTGCGGCGCGCGCGTCCACACTGCTTTGCATCTCCGGATCAAAAAAGCGTATGGCGTTGCGGCCGGCAGCCTTGGCCTGGTACATGGCGGTGTCGGCGCGCTTTAGCAGTTCGTCGGTGGACAGGGTCTGGTCGCTGAACAGGGCAATGCCGATGCTGGAGGTGCACAGGTGATCGCGCAGCGGCTGCTTCTGCGCGCCCCCTGCCAGGTCCAGCAAAAAGGGCTGACGCAGATGGGCCAAAATTTTCTCGGCCACCGCTTCGGCCTGGCTGGCCGCCATGCCGCCGCCATCCAGGTCTTCCAGGATCACCACAAACTCGTCGCCGCCCATGCGGGCTGCGGTATCGCCCTGGCGCAAACAGGTTTGCAGGCGCCTGGCCATTTCCGCCAGCAGCTGGTCGCCCACCGCGTGGCCCAGGGTGTCGTTGAGGACCTTGAAGTTGTCAATGTCGATCAGCAGCAGCGCGCAATGGTTGGCGTGGCGCGCGCAGCCCACCAGTGCGCGGTTCAGGCGCTCCAGCATCAGCCGGCGGTTGGGCAGTAGGGTCAGCGGATCAAAAAAGGCCAGCAGCTCGATCTTCTCGGCGTGGGCCTTGCGTTCGCCAATGTCGCGTATCGAGGCATGCAGGTGCAGCTGGCCGGACCAGTAGAAGTGGCTGCAACGCACCTCCACGTCCAGCACGCTGCCGTCCTTGCGCCGCAGCGTGGTTTCCAGGGACTGCGGCTCACCGGAGCCCTGGGCCTGTGCGCGCAGGCGGTCAAGCGCTTGTGCGTCGGGCCAGCATTGCTGCCATAGCAGCGGGCCCATGGCCTGCAGTTCGCCGCGGGTATAGCCCAGCAGGCTGCACAAGCGGTCGTTGGCCTCCTGCAATTGGCCGCTGGCATCGGTGATCTGTATGCCGTCGCTGGCATTGCGCAAATACACCTGGTTGCGCAGTGCCTCCCGCGCCGTGGTGTTCAGCAGCCGCCACAGCATCGAACCCAGCACCAGCGTGACCAGCATGAAAAGGCCGGTGCTGGCAATGGTCTTGTCGCGCTCGCCATACCAGCCGGTCAGATAATCCGCGCTGGCCGCACCGGTGATGACCAGCATGGGCGCATTGCTGACACGCTCATAGGCAATGATGCGCTCCAAGCTGTCGGAGCCCTGCGGGGTGTAAAAGCTGGCGGTCAAGCTGCCGCTGTTAAACAGCGCACGGAACTCTGCAGACACCGCGCTATTGCCCACCTGGCCCACCGGCAGGTCAGGAATCGGCGGGTTGCGTACTATCAGTCCCAGATCCAGGTCGCGCAGCACAATCGTGCCTTGCGCACCCAGGTCAAAGCGCGCCAGCAGGTGCTGAAAATAGTCCAGCGCGATGGTGGCAAACACTACGCCGGCAAAGTTGCCCTGCGCGTCGTCATAGCGCCGCGCAAAAACGATGATGGGATGTTTCACCAGACGCCCCATCATCGGCTTGCTGATCCACAGCGGACGGCTATGGCCCGCCCGCAGTTCCTGGTAGTAGTCGCGGTCGGTGATGCTGACGGGCTTGCTCAGGTCCATGCCACTGCCCAGAAATACATGGCCGTCCTTGTCGGCCACCCGCAGGCCTTCAATCTCGGGCAGGCGCTTTTGCATGTTGGTGAAGGCAGTGTTCAGACTCCGCCCGTCAAGGGTCTTGCGGCTGCTGGCCAGGCGCTCTACATCGTCGACCATGTGCAGCAGGGCAAAGTCGATCTTGTCGATGCTGGAAGACAGGTTGCGCTCCACCGCATTGGCAATGTTGCGCGTATGGGTTTCCGCGCTTTCCATGAACTGGCGTTTGCTCTGGTACAGCCAATAGGCCGAAGCCACCAGGGCCAGCAGATTCACGCCCAATAGGACGGAAAGCAGCAGGGTCTGGATGGAGCGTGCGCGCGACATGTAGGTTCAGTGGCCTAAAGCGCGAAATAACGACTGTTTTATATGCATAGGTGCTGCACGCCAAGGAGGCCTGTGCTTGCGTTGGATTCTTGCACATCCGCCGCCCTGCAAAAGGCCTTGCCCGGGATTAATTCCGCCTTCGGACGGACACCTTGAATATTCTGTTCTACAGGCGCGCAGTATCGTGGTCCCTGTCGGGGCGCTGTGAGGGGTCCACATGGGTCATCAGGTTGAGCACGCGGTGGCGCTGCATCACGGCCTGGCGCGCGTACACGGCGATGTTGTGGCCGGCCTCCACCGTGATGTCGGCATCCACCTCGATATGGGCGTCCACCACCACCATGTCGCCCATCTTGCGGGTGCGCACGTCGTGTACGCCCAGCACGCCTGGCGAAGATTGCAGGGTGTCGCGAATGGCCTGCACCTCGGCCTCGTCCAGGCCGCGGTCCATCAGGTCGTGCAGCGCATCCCAGCTAAAGCTCCAGCCCATCTTGCCGACCATAAAGCCCACAATCAGGGCCGCAATCGGGTCCAGCAGCGGATAGCCCATCAGGTTGCCGATCAGGCCTATGCTGACCACCAGCGAAGACGCCGCGTCCGAGCGCGCATGCCAGGCATTGGCTACCAGCATGCTGGACTTGACCGCCTTGGCCACGCGCAGCATGTAGCGAAACAGCAGTTCCTTGGAGGCAATGGCCACCAGCGCCACCCACAGGGCCGTCACGTGCACGGTGGGAATGGAGCCGGGCGACTCCAGCTTTTGCAGCGCCGACCAGACCATGCCCACGCCCACGGCAAGCAGCAGCACGCCCAGCGCCAGCGAGGCAGCCGTCTCGAAACGTTGGTGGCCGTAGGGATGGTCTTCGTCGGCGTCCTTCTTGGCGTGGTGACCGGCGAACAGCACCACAAAATCGGCCACCAGGTCCGACAGCGAATGGATACCGTCGGCAATCAGGCCCTGGGACCTGGCCAGCACACCGACCACGATTTGTGTGCTGGACAAGACCAGGTTGACCGCCACACTGACCCAGGTGCTGCGTGCGGCCGCGGCCGCGCGTTCGGCCGGCGTGTGCGTGGCGTGTTCGGAGTTGTCGTCAATGTCGGCGAAATTCATGGTTTTTTCTTTTGGCTTTCGGGTAAACCCGCAGCATAGCGCGCCAGCGTTAAGGTTTGCTGAGCGCCAGCTCACGCAGCCTCAGGTGCGCCGCGTCTTCCCAATCAATCCGCACGCTGTTCTTGGCGTTCAGGTAATGGTTGGTAAACACATCGAGATAGGCGCCGAGGGTGTCGGCGGCATGCGTCTCACCGGCCAGCTCCAGGCACAGCGCTGCCACCTCGGAGGTGCACAAATGGTCGTCGCGCTTGGAGCGGCGCAGCTTGTAGTTGGAGACCTGCTCTGGCTGCAGGCTCAGCACCGGCAGGTGGTCTAAATAAGGGCTCTTGCGGAACATCTTGCGCGCCTCGGACCAGGTGGCATCCAGCAGCACAAACAGCGGGCGCTTGCCTTCCACGGGCGTCACTTCCGTCACCACGCGCTCGGCGTCCTCCACATATTCGCCGGGGAACACCACATAGGGTTGCCATTGCGGGTCTGCCAGCATCTCCAGCAGGGCCGGGTCCACCACCGTGCGGGCCCAGCCAAAGGCTTCTGTGTCGGCCACCATGTCGGCAATCAGCCAGCCGGTGTTGCTGGGCTTGAGCGGCTCGATGTCGCACATGATTAGGCAGACCCCGGCTTGCGTGGGCACGCTGGGGCGCAGCGCGCACAGGCAGTGGCTGTGCATGACGCGGCAACCCAGGCAGCGCTCCTTGCGCGAGCCGCGGGCGATAAAAGGTTTGAGGCTGCGCGCCAGGCGGGTGGCGCGCAGGCGTGCCACCGCGTGCAGGGCAAGGCGGGAGACGGCGTGGGGCATGGCGGGCAGTTTGCAGTGCGGTGAATCGGACTGCTTATAGCACTCTGACGTTGATTCGGCTCAAAATGTGAGCCGTATCGTGGGTTTTGCGGCTCAGTATTCAGGGTAAGTGCGCTCCGGCGCAGGCGCAAAAGCAGTTTCAGCGATCCCTTCGCTTTAAATTAGCCACCGCCAGAATTTAAATTTAGCAGGATTTCGAAGCACTTCGTCCGGCTGCCTTGCCCGGCCCGCCACCGCCAGCACAACTGCCATAAGCTATCGGCAACCGTAACCCTTGGTCAGCCCTACACCCCATGCGCATCCTCCACACCTCCGACTGGCACCTGGGCCAGCACTTCATGGGCAAGAGCCGCCAGGCCGAGCACCAGGCCCTGATCGATTGGCTGCTGCTGCAGGTCGAGGCCCATGCGGTGGACGCCGTGCTGATTGCCGGCGACGTGTTCGACACCGGCGCGCCGCCCAGCTATGCGCGCGAGCTCTACAGCCAGCTGGTGGTGCGCCTGCACAGCGCCGGCGTGGCCCTGCTGCTACTCGCCGGCAACCATGATTCGGTGGCCACCCTGGGCGAGAGCAGCATGATGCTGGCGCGTCTGAACGCCACCGTGGTCGCCGCGGTGGCTGCCCCCGCCAGCCACATCGTTGTGCTGCCCCAG
>TBL_comb47_HYPODRAFT_10003713_pt1 | contig 17948 bp, 13 predicted proteins | sample TroBogypolimnion_40_FD_10682 | JGI IMG/M metagenome (IMG submission 10682)
GGAAAGAATTTGAATTCTATGCAAAAGTTGTAATCAATGCAACCGGTGTTTTTGCCGATTCATTATTGCAACTTGCAGAAGGTCATTTCGAAAAGACGATAGCCCCTTCACAGGGAATCCATTTGATCGTTGACAAACATTTCTTTGTCAGTGATGCCGGAATGATGTTGCCAAAAACAGATGATGGGAGAGTTTTATTCTTTATCCCCTGGGAAGGAAAGGTTATTTTGGGTACGACCGATACTCCTGTCGAAGAGGTTCTGGATGAACCACTTCCCCTTAAGGAAGAAATTGATTTTATTATTCATCATTTTAACCGTTATGCAGTTAAAAATATTGGTTACGAGGATATAAAGAGTGTTTTTGTAGGATTAAGGCCACTAGCAAATGTGATCGGGGTTAAGAAAACTTCGGTAATGCCTCGTGATCATGTCATTAAAGTACTTCCATCGGGTCTTGTCCATGTCACGGGAGGTAAATGGACGACCTACAGGAATATGGCCAAACTTGCCATAAACAGAGCCGTCAGGACAACCTTATTGAAATTCAGGCACTGCAAAACAAGGCATCTGAAAATTCATGGATGGACAGAAGTCGGGAATGATAGCTATTTATCGTCATATGGTTCCGATGCATCTTCAATTAAAGCGTTGATCGGGTCCAATTCTGCTTTTGCGGAAAAAATTCACCCATTGTACCCCTATACAATAGCCGAAATTATTTGGGGCATCGACAATGAAATGGCCTTAACGGTTGAAGATGTTTTGGCAAGAAGGATCCGTTTATTGTTTCTGGATGCAAAAGCCGCGATTGAATCGGCATCATTGGTCGCATCTGTTATGGCATCCCATATGGGTATGGATGAGAAGTGGAAGAAACAGCAGGTTGCACATTTCACAGCACTGGCTCAAGGATATTTACCTCATTTATAATCAATTAAATTAATACAGATGACTGCATTTTTATCAGAATTATTTGGCACCATGATTCTTGTCCTTTTAGGCGATGGCGTCGTTGCAAATGCTGTACTTTCAAAAACAAAAGGGAACAACAGCGGTTTGATCGTAATAGCGTCAGGTTGGGCTATTGCTGTTTTTATAGGGGTGGTTGTATCTGCTAAGGGTAGCATGTCGCATTTAAACCCGGCGATTACGATCGCAATGGCGGCTTTCAATGGTTTTCCATGGAGCCAGGTGCCTGTATATATCGCAGGACAAATATTGGGTGCAATGCTTGGTGCAGGACTGGTTTGGCTAAGCTATAAAAAACATTTTGACGATACTCCCGAACATGATTTGAAACTGGCCGTATTTTGTACAATTCCTGCCATCAGAAACAGTTTTTATAATTTTCTCTCCGAAATGATAGCCACGTTTGTTCTGGTTTTTGGAATCCTTTATTTTGCAAAACCATCCAGCCCGATTGGTTCAATAGATGCAATCCCTGTAGCACTGCTGGTTTTGGGCATTGGCCTCTCTTTGGGTGGGACAACGGGGTATGCAATTAACCCCGCAAGGGATTTGGGCCCACGCATTATGCATTGCATATTGCCTTTAAAAAACAAAGGGACAAGCGACTGGGCATATAGCTGGATTCCTGTTTTGGGTCCGGTAACCGGTGCCTTGCTTGCTGCATTCGTGTTTACGCTTTTAGCTGTCCATTAAAGTCAATTCTGCAATAACCGTTCACATCCATTCTGGGTCATTTTGATTTTCGGGATGGTTAAATATTTATTGAAATCATTGAAATGGAAGTACAGATTGAAATCCTGCACACCGTAATTCCCCTTGAAAGCATTTTAATACTTCAGTATTTCCTACTATTTCAATCTATTTCTACTTATTCCCAAAAATAAAATGAAGATCAGATTGTTCGTCTTTATACTTTCTATTTCTCTGTTTTTTGACGGAGAAACCTTGTTGTCCAAGAATAAGCCCCAAAGTTCCTTATCTATTCATTCAAAAACAGCAGTCCAATCCTGGTTGACAAGTCCTGAAAAAAAAATATTTTTTCAACAGCAGAAAGAGATCGATTTCGGCAACCCAATTAATCAGGATCCATCTATTGTCATCGACGCAACCCATACTTTTCAAACCATTGATGGGTTTGGCAACTGTTTGACAGGGGGCAGCGCTACCCTTTTGCATAAAATGGATCAATCAAAACGGAATGCGATATTGAAGGAATTATTTGCAACAAATGAAAAAAATATCGGAATAAGCTATTTGCGGATCAGCATCGGAGCTTCCGATTTGAGCGAAAAGGTCTATTCATACAACGATCTGCCTGACAGTGAATCAGATCCCAAAATGTCAAAATTTTCAATTGATGTTGAAAAAGCAGATATGATCCCCATCTTAAAAGAAATTCTTGCCATCAATCCCGAAATCAAAATTATGGGATCTCCCTGGTCTGCCCCAACCTGGATGAAGACCAACAACAATTCAAAAGGTGGAAGCCTGAAATCTGAATATTACGATCCCTACGCCATGTATTTTGTAAAATATATTATAGGTATGAAGGCTGAAGGGATTCATATTGATGCAATTACGATCCAGAATGAGCCGTTGCACCCCGGAAATAACCCGAGCATGTTTATGCCGGCTGAAGAGCAGGCTAAATTTATCAAACAGAGTCTGGGCCCTGCGTTTGCAGCAGCGAAACTCTCAACGAAAATTATTGTGTATGATCATAATGCCGACAAACCGGAGTATCCTTTGACCATTTTAAAAGATCCAGAAGCCGCAAAATATGTTGATGGCTCTGCTTTTCACCTTTATGGAGGTTCAATCGATGCGTTAACGACTGTTCATGAGGCTTTTCCTGGAAAGAACCTCTATTTTACAGAACAATGGGTAGGCGCTCCTGGAAACATGGTTGAGGATCTGGCCTGGCATGTCCGTACACTGATTATCGGGGCGACCCGGAACTGGTGCCGCAATGTACTTGAATGGAACCTTGCTGCCGATCCCAAAAATAACCCTCATACAATCGGAGGTTGTACAGAATGTCTGGGAACCATAACGATTGATGGAAACGTGATTACCCGAAATCCGGCATATTATATTCTTGCACATGCGGCAAAATTTGTCCGTCCGGGATCGGTAAGGATCGCTTCCAATACATCAAAGGAACTACCCAATGTGGCTTTTAAAACCCCTGATGGAAAGAAAGTGGTCATTGTACAGAACAACAGTGGCGAAAACAAAACCTTTAACCTAACCTGTGAAGGAAAATCGGTATCTGTCCGGTTGGATAAAGGGGCTGTTGGGACCTATTTCTGGAAGTAACATGGTTGAGGTCGATTGTCACGGTGATTTGGCAGAGAATGGTTCGTTGGCCGGTTTTCTGCCGGTTATCCTGACGCTCACTTAAAATCAATGAATATTTTTTTTATGGCTATCATCCGGTAACAATTGTTCAGGTCGGTGGATGCAATCTCTTCTGGAACCATATCCTGACAGCTTTCATCTTCTCCAACTGACTCGTGGGTACATGGCGTTTGCATGATGACCGTTCTTCGCTACCTTCGGGTGCGCCCCAGCGGATCTCAATCCCATCGTTGGGATTATAAGCCATTTCAAATCCCGCCTTTCGTTTCAGAATCTCGGCCAATGTCAGATGGTGCTCAGAACCGTTTGAACGCGTATAAGTAATTGAAAGTTCCAATAACTTCTTGTTTAACAGCTCTTCCATATTTTTTTTGACATGCACGGGTGATTGGAGTACGGGGATTTTAAAATCTTCCGGTGACCGGACAATCTTATCGGGAAAATCGAGAATGGCATCCATGGCGATCAACAACCGAAGGTCGCGGTTGGGCGTTGAAAAATCTTCCCATTGACCTCCAGCCTGAAAAACTCCTGAGGGCCTGCCCGGCATCTCAATCACCGCTCCCGGATGAGATTTCATGTAGGCTTCGCCGTTACCAACAGAGGTAAGCCTTACCGTTAATTGTTCATAGAGTGCCTGTACAAGATCCAGTAGCGCAACTTCCGGATCCAAAGGTTTCGGATTAATGATCCGTTCCATCGTATGATAAAAAACATCGGAAGTCATCCCCTTTTGCTGAAGCGAAAACGGGTTCATGCCAGGTTTTGAATCGATCTCATCAGTTTTTAAAAGTCGGGCCTGACCCTCACTGAGAACGATCGGTCGGAAGGCTTTAAAACCAGGCTCGCCGATAACATCTGAGGTATTAAATAAAAAGTTTCCCTTCCAGAATCTCTTGATCCCAACTGTTCCATCGGGTTGGGCATCGACAGACAGTAATACCCCCGGTTTTTCGCTGGTTTGAGCAATACGCTTCACAAGGATCAATGTATGACCATAGGGATCTGCAAATACGACCCCGGGCCTTAAAGATGCCTGAGTTAGCGGAACCGGATAATAGTCGGAGTTTTCATTTTTCAGTGCGGTACGGGCAGTTCCCGAATGTACGCCGTTCGCCACCATCCGTAGAAAAGCGTTCATCTTTTGTGTGGGCACTGAACGTTGTATGGGTGTATCGTTTGTAATCCATCGTCCGGTTTGGGGAGCACGCCCCAATGTACCTCGGTCACATTCATGATAACCGAAGGGTAACCCAAGTTTCCATGAAAAGTAGGCCCTCATATAAAACGGATTGTCGGCGCAATCTGGTCCCATTAAAATCTTGTTTTTCCCGGATGGGTCGTCTTCTCCAAGGGAGAGGTAATTGTATAGGAAATTCCGTTCCCGATTTTGGGTTACTTCATTGAGTGCCGTCCATGAGGAGCGTTCATCGGCATCATAAAAAAGGGCATTGATCCATGCCGAATAGAGTTCCTCTGTTGCGCTATCCCATTCCCGGACTGCTTTCCAGACTCCGGAGGAAGTCAAGACAATTGGTTTGTTCGTGACACTGAATTCAAGATTGCTAACAGATTTACCCTTGATTTTCAAAGTGACCTGATATTTTCCTTCATTGCCTGCTATATAATCGCCGATTTGCCAGTAGGGTAAACCGTCACCATTCCTGCTTTTAATGGTTTTGATCTCGCCTTCAGTGTTCATTACGAATATTTGTCCCCCGATGATCTCATTTCCACCTACAGCCATCACATGGAATGTTTGTCCTGGCTGTGGATTTTGTGGTGAAACCAACAGTACGTTGACAAGTGTCGAAGCAGACTCTTCGTTATTGTTACCATGTGATTCATCCGCAACATTTATTGCAGAATCCAGATTTTTCGGCGAAGGTCTGTTGCCGCAAGAAGCAATCGTAAAAAAAAACATGACCATTGCCATTAATGGCAAAGTGCGTTTTTTTAAATAGTACATACCATCCTTTATTTTCATTACAATATAGATCATCAACTGTATTTAAGCTATATTTCAATCATTTGCCTCTTCAAAATAACCAATTGGGTGGTTACATCCCGGGCAGATCTTAGGTGGTTCGGTCCCTTCATGAATATAACCGCATTTAATACATTCCCATCTGACCGGTATTTCACGTTGAAAAACAGTTCCTTCTTCAATTCGTTTCAGGTACTTTAAAAATCGTAGGGCATGTCCCGACTCAATTTTTGCGATGATCCTGAAAATCGCGGCAACAGCAGGAAAGCCCTCTTCTTTGGCAATTTCCGAAAATTTTGGGTAGAGGTTTGAATATTCATTATTCTCTTTATTTACTGCTGTTTGCAAATTTTCGAAAGTATTGCCTAATTTTTCTGTACCATAGGTGACTTTGATCTCAACGGCTCTTCCCTCCAGAAATTTGAAATATTGTTTGGCATGTGACTGTTCCTGTAAGGCCGTTCTTTCGAACAAGTTGGCGATTTGTTGATATCCTTCAGCTTTGGCTGCCTCAGCATAGAATTCATATCGGTTTTTGGACTGGCACTCACCCGCAAATGCAATAAGCAAGTTTTGTTCCGTCTGTGTTCCCCTGATGCTCTTTCCCATGTTTTAAAAGATTTCAGTTTTTTTTATTCATGACCATGATCCTGAATTTTTTGGCAAATATACCAGTATTTACTTATGAAAGGTTTTACAGGATGGATAAGACAACCGCTTAAAATGTGATTTAAGTTTTTTTTTCTGATTCTTCGGTCTCAAATGTGATTTCGATTACCTTCGCTGTTTCAGGATTGTGAAAAATCAGGAATGACGAGAATCATGATGAGCGATATTTCATATTCCTGTTTAAAAAGTTAACCGGTATAGGATAACCGAACTAATAATGGTTTCATAAGGTTGGAATTCACTGCAAAACAACTTCCATGATAAAATACTGTGTTTCCATAGTCGTGGTTTTTATTTTCATTTCCTGTGCCACTTTGATCAACAGACCTACAGTCGGGATCAATATCCATTCTGATAATGGCCCTGTTAAATTCCGCATGGGTCTGGATACAGTCAAGTTGTATGAGACACCCGCACTTGTCATTGTCCCGCGATCTAAAAACGATTTGTTGATTTTTGCGCAAAAAGACAGTGTTCGGAAATTGGTCCAAATTAACAGTAAGCTATCGGTTGCGTTCTGGTTGGGGAATATTTGTTCTGGAATTGGAATTATTGGTTATGCAATCGATTTGAACAGTCCAAAAAGATTTACCTATCCACCTTATGTAACCCTTAACGTTGAATCGCAGGACCCAAACGGTCAGTATCGAAAATGGCTGACACCTAAAAAAGGGATGCTTAATTTCAAATTGTCAGTTCCCGAAGGCAACCAATTGTACTTAAACAAAGGTCATGGATATGGTAACTCATTCGGTTTTATGGGATTATCCGGAGGTGTTGAATACTATCTGACCGACAAATATTGTTTGAATATGGATTTTGGAGGTTTGATGGACTTCTTAATTCCTTTCCCTGCCCCTGTTGATAATGCAGGGAGTTATAGCCAGTCTGCCGCAACATACTTGGATCTTCAGATAGGGAGCGATTACAGAAGGTTTCATTATGATTTTGGCATCCAATACAACCGCACTTCCTATTCTGAATACGAAAATACCATATTCCCCAATGAAAATCGTGCCAGGTCAACCTACAACAAAAAACAAAATAACGCAGGTTTTGCAATTTCGACCTATTACCGGATTTCGAATGGGTTCAATCTGGGTCTGAATTATTATCCATCAGGTATTTCTTGGTATGATAATAGTTTGACAATGCATTATTCGCACCTTATTTTCTTTGAACTTATTTTTAAGATTAAGGCCATAAAATGAAATAGGAGCCTGGGGCAGGCTACATTATTAAAGGTAACCTGAAAGGATGTATTTTACATGTAAAAAAGAAATTTATTTCTGTCTGCACTTTATGTATTTTGAAATCAAAAATATTAACCAGTTACCAAATTTTCAGTTAGTTTTGTTGGTAGGAAAACAAAGTAAAGATGGATGAGGAAAAAGCTACAATTAAAGGAATGGTTTTTAACAAGATAACTTTGGTCTTTCCCGAAAGGGAAGAAAAGCTGTTCCTAAAGAAGTACTTTTCAAACTCCATCATCCAATTCCGGATTGCATTTTTATTGGTCACCGTGCTCTACGGTGTATTTGGTTACCTTGATATGAAGATCGTACCCGAATATGCGGTACTCTTTCAGGGTATCCGTTTTTATGTTGTCGTTCCATTACTTTCGCTTGTACTGCTTTTGTCGTTTTTCGGTTTCTTCCGAAAAGTCTGGCAATTGCTTTTGTTTATTTGTTTTATCGTTTCGGGCGGGGGAATAAGCATCATGACGATGCTTGTACCTGAAAATTATTCTTATTATGCCGGGATGATGCTCATCTTCACTGCTGGATATTTTTTTATTAAACTTAGATTTTTCCTTGCATCAATAGCCGGTTGGACCACCCTGTTTTTCTTCAATATTGGTGCAGTCTGTTACGCAAACGTAAACAGTATGATCCTGATCAGCAATAATTTTTTCTTTGTCAGCACGAACCTGATCGGAATGTTTGCTGCATATAATATTGAGTACTTTGCGCGGCGGGATTTTTTTCTGAATCAGGAAATTGATAGACAGAAAGCTGTTGTAGAAGGCATTAATAAAAATCTGGAAAAAATAGTAGAAGATAGGACCAAAGAACTTGTCGAGGCCAAAAATAAAGCAGAGCTGTCGGACAGGTTAAAATCTGCTTTTCTGGCCAATATGAGTCATGAAATCCGGACCCCAATGAATGCAATTATTGGGTTTGCAAGTTTTCTGAGTGTCGCGGAGGATGAGGAGGAACGAAACGAATGTTGCCAGTTGATTGTCGAAAATGGCCAGCATCTCTTGTTATTAATCAATGACATTATCGATATTTCTAAAATCGAAGCTGGTTTGCTGGAGCTCAGCCAAACAGAATTTGCACTCAACAACTTAACGCAGGAAATTTATCGAACATTCCTTAATGATCAGAATGTTAAAATGAAAGAACTCAAACTTTCCTGCCATAATGCGTTAAGTGATTCAGGGTCAGTAATTGTAGCCGACAAGAAAAGATTGAAACAAATACTGATCAACCTGATTAACAATGCCTGTAAATTTACAAATTCCGGTTCAGTTGAATTCGGATACACCATTCAGCAGGACAATCTTTTGTTTTATGTAAAGGATACTGGTCAAGGTATTGAAATAGGTCAGCAAAAATATATCTTTGAACGTTTTATGCAAGGGGCGTTGGATAGTACACCCGACCTCGAAGGTTCCGGGCTCGGTTTGGCAATTTCGAAGTCCTTTGTAAAATTGTTTGGGGGAGACATCTGGGTTGAAAGTGATGTAGGGATCGGATCGGTTTTTTATTTTACTTTACCTTTTAAACAGGGGAACGAATCAACATATAATCAGGAAAAAATCATGTTTGAAATCATGGATGGCAAGTGGAAGGATAAAGTTATTCTAATTGCAGAAGATGTTGCGACAAATTATTTATTGGTGCAAAAATTGCTGAGAAAAACTGGAGCTAATCTTATCTGGGCAAAAAATGGAGAGGAGGCTGTCGTTGAATGTAAGAACAGGGATGATATCAACCTGATCTTAATGGACATCAGGATGCCTGTATTGAATGGCATTGAAGCTACAAAGCAGATTAAGGCACTCAATAAAAATATACCGGTTATCGCCCAGACGGCCTATGCCATGGATGGCGATGGTGAACGAAGCCTCTTGGCCGGTTGCGACGATTATATTTCCAAACCAATCAATATTTATGAATTTATGTCACTCATCGAAAAATACCTTGGGTAATATAATTTTCTGTACTACTACTTTTTAACGAATGGAACAGGTCGTACATCACGATATTACGATACTTTTTGTCGAGGATAATGACATTATCAGGCATTTATACAACCGGTTGATCTCAATTCGGGTCAGGGAAATCTATGTGGCAAGCGACGGAAACGAAGGGCTTGAATTTTACAGAAAATACAAACCTGACCTTGTGATTACGGATATCAGTATGCCAAATATGGATGGGTTGACGATGATTAAATTGATGAAGGAAATCGAACCCGATCTCAAGGTTATCGTGATGTCAGCCTATAGTATCAAGGAATATTTCCTGATGGCCATCGATCTTGGTGTGACCGGATACCTGATCAAACCTGTGGATGCAAAAAAACTAAATGCCCTGATCGACGATCAGGCCAATTACATTTTATTGAAAAGGGAATCAGCAGAAAAGGAGCAAAAGCGCAGACAAGCAGAGGAACAGGTTCGGAAGTCCCTTATTGAGAAAGATATATTGCTCAAAGAAGTGCATCACAGGGTGAAAAATAACATGCAAATCATTTCGAGCATCCTAAAAATGCAGGAACGCCTTATCTCAGATCCGGGACTGAAAAGTGTTCTTCAGGAAAGCCAAAACCGGATCCGCTCAATGGCCCTTGTACATGAAGACCTTTATCGCAATGAAAGCTTTTCGGACATTAAATTTTCAAATTACGCCAAAAGCTTGTCAAATAACCTTTTACGATCTTATTCCGATCAACAGGGCAAAATCCGGTTTGTTTACGAAATTGAGGATGTGTCGTTGCCGCTTGACGTTGGGATACCTTGTGGCTTAATTCTTAATGAATTGATATCCAATGCTTTTAAATATGCTTTTGAGGGTCGCGACGAGGGTACAATCAGAATTGGGCTTGCCCTTGCAGACGATGGTAAATTTCATTTCGAGATTAGTGACGATGGTATTGGGATAGACAGAACCTTCAATATTGAAAACGCAAAATCGATGGGGTTGAAAATTGTGAACAAATTGGTTCAGCAAATTGATGGCACAATTGAAAGTGATTTGTCCCATGGGACAAGGTTTATTATAAAATTTTAATTTATTGTGAGATGTCAAAACTAAAAATATTGATCGTTGAAGACGAACTTCTTGTTGCAACCGACATTGAAGAGAGCCTTCAAAGCCTTGGGTACGAGGTTCAGAATGCTGTGGCTACCGGCCAGGCTGCTTTAAATGAGGTCGAAAAAAGTTTACCTGATGTTATTCTGATGGATATTATGCTCAAAGGCGAACTCACTGGAATAGAGGCGGCAAACCTGATCAGGCAAAAACACGATGTTCCTATTATTTACCTGACTGCCAATGCAGATATTTCCACCATCGAAAAGGCGAAAAATTCGCTTCCCTACGGATACATTATCAAACCTTTTACTGAAAAGGACCTGCAAACCAATATCGAAATTTCGAGGTTTAAATTCGAGAACGACATGATGTTGAAGATGGAAAGCGATCAGTTTAACCTGTTCTTTGGCTTGGGGAGCGATAAAAAAGATCATTTGATCATTCAGGGGATCAAAGGATTGGAAAAGATCAGGCCCAATGATGTTTATTTCATCGAAGGTACGGAAAATGGTTCAGTCCTCCATTTCCTTAACGAAGAATTGCAGTCTGAAAAAAGCATCGATGAAATAGGCCGGTTGTTTCCAAAGAATAATTTCCTGAAAGTCAGTGAAATGTTCATCGTGAACATTCACAAAATTTTCCTAGCGAAATTCCCTGAAATCATCATTGCAGACAAAATGACCGTTATTTCTGTCGATGAAAATAAGAAAGATCAATTGGAAGAAATTTTGAAAGGTTAACAATGCCGTCTTTATTATTCACCACGGTAAATGAACACTATGTATATTGCTGAATACCCGAATCAAATTGCGAGTTTACTGCACAAAATATTGGAAAAAAACGGGCCCGATCGGGAGGATTACCAGCAAGTGTTCAGTTTTATTGAACAGATGGAGGCAAGTGAAATTGAAGCGTTCAGGGAGGCCATGCAACCCATACTGAATCCCGGAACAATCATTGGATTTTCATTTACAAAACCTTTTGGCTACAACGGCGATTTTTTTATCATCGAGAAAATTTATCAGCATTATGTCAGCTCAGATCCAAGATATAAAAAATGGGACGAGTTCTTTCACACCTTCCCTGCAGCCATTGCAGTCGTTAACCGCAAAAAACTGGCGATTGATGTTTTGAAAGGATTGATCTCTAAATCATCTGAAAAACAAGGTGATATACTGATTCTGGGTAGCGGCCCTGTTACCGAAGTCTATGAGTTTTTAAAGGAACACCCGCAAAGTCAGCTGCAATTCGACCTGATTGACCTTGATAAAAGGGCAATCGATTATGCAAAGGTCAAAAACAAAATTTTCCTTGCAAAAATGGAGTTTTTCAATTGCAACATCATCCGTTTTACCCCTGCAAAAACATATGACCTGATTTGGAGTGCCGGCCTTTTCGATTATTTCAAGGACAAACACTTTGTTTATCTTCTCAAAAAATATTACGAATATCTTAACCCTGGTGGCGAAATGATCATCGGCAATTTCGGCAATGGAAACCCTTCGCGAAAAATCATGGAAATATTGGGCGATTGGTTCCTCGTGCACCGCTCAACAGACGAATTAATCGGTTTTGCCCTTCAGGCAGGAATCCCGGCTTCGAAAATTGAAGTTGACAGCGAGCCTTTGGGAATCAATTTGTTCCTGAGGATCAGGAAATAACCAAAATGATGATGTGCAATGAGAGATATATTGAAATCTCTGTTGACCACGAATTCACAAATTTCTATGGACCTTCTTCATGCCCAATATTCGTGAATTCGTGGACTGATTATTTTAAAAACTATCGGTGGCATCGGCAATTTCTAGTAGTTTATCTTCGTTCGTTATGATGATCCTGCGGCCCTGGGTCAGGACCAGCTTCTCCTCCTTAAAGTCGCGCAATAACCTGACCAGCGTTTCTACTGCTGTCCCAACAATATTCGCAAAATCTATACGGGTAAGGACAATCTCCACCTGATTGTCCTCGTTAAGATTGTCTTTAAACTTCTCCTGCAAAATCAGCAATGTGAGTGCAACCCTTTCCCTTACTGTTTTTTGTGTAAATGTGGCAATGAAATTGACAAGTACGCCAAATTCGTGGCTCAGGTTTTTCATGAGCATCTTCGACAATTCATCATGGAGTTCCAATAACCTGAGCAGTTTATCTTTGGAAATAAACCCGATTGTGGCATCGGTCAGTGAAGCTGCAGAATCGGAATAGCGTTCTTCGCTTAAAAAGGCTGCATAACCAAGCAATTCACCTTCGCTGCAAACATAAATAATCTGCTCCTTTCCGCCATTCAATGTTTTGTATTTTTTGATTTTGCCCTTTTTAATAAAATAGATCCCTGCCGGGTAGGTGCCTTCAGTAAATATATTCTGTCCTTTCTTGAATTGTTTGAAATTCAATTGGTTTAAAAAATCATCCTTAACAATTTCGGGTAGGCTTGTAAAAACAGCATCGCTGTTAAAGATGAACCGTTCCGCTACTTTATTGGTTTTTTCTGACATATTGATCTGAAGTATTTTCCAAAGATAAATATATTCGTTCGATCACATTTCGTAAATTAAAGAAAATCTGAATTATATGGGTCAAACGAGTGCTTTACGCTGACCTGAAAAATCAGTTTATTGTTTTAAACGACAAACTGATATCGTTCAATTATTGATACAAATCAATTATTAAATTGACCTGTATTAATTTATTATCATTGACCTTTATCTAATTTTGCAACTATATTTATCAGGAAAATTTGATTTTTGGATTTTATATGGAAATATCACAATTACTTGGGTTGACAGTTTGCGTTTTATTCGTAGGGATGGCAGGTCTGGCGATGGTTTCAGACAAATACAAATCGTTGCTTGCAGTCACCATTGTCATTGTAAATGCGGTTTTGACCTCAATTCCGGCACTGGCGGCATTATCTCAAAATGGACTGACAGGAGTGATTTCAATGCCTCACCTTATAGGAAATATCACGATTAAGGTCGATAGCCTCTCTGCCTGGTTTATTCTGATCATTAATTTCACTTCGGTCAATGGAGCGGTTTATGGCAGCGGATATTTAAAGTCTTATTCACATTTAAAAGTCAACAGGGAATTGCACTGGGTTTTTTATACGCTTTTCCATATTTCAATGGTGTGGGTCTGTATGTTTGAAAATGGTTTTGCCTTCCTGATCTCGTGGGAGTTAATGTCGCTCTCTTCGCTGATGCTTGTAATTTTTGAATATCAGAACAAGGAGACAATAAAGGCCGGACTGAATTATATGGTCCAGATGCACCTGAGTATTGTCTTTTTAACTTTAGGTTTTATCTGGCTCTTTTTTAGCACGGGATCATTTAATTTTTCCTCACTGGCCGATTTGCCCATGACCAGCCATTCTCTTTGGATATTTATCCTCCTCTTTATCGGTTTTGCAATAAAAGCAGGTTTTATCCCTTTCCACACATGGTTGCCCAAAGCCCATCCGGCTGCACCTTCACATGTTTCGGGGGTGATGTCGGGTGTGATCGTCAAACTTGGAATATATGGTATTTTAAGGACAGTCTCCTACCTTCGCTATGACTGGCTGATCATCGGAGAAGTGATCCTGAGCTTGTCGGTCATCACGGCCATTTATGGAATAGCCAATGCCGCTGTGATTAAGGATTTCAAGGCAATGCTCGCATTTTGTACAATCGAAAATATTGGCATTATCGGAATGGGAATCGGATTAGGATTGATCGGAATTGGGAACGGAAACCAGTTTTTGGTATTGATCGGTTTTAGTGCAGCCCTTTTGCATACTTTTAACCATTCGTTGTTTAAATCGCTTTTGTTCTTTGGTGCAGGAAGTGTCTATCTTCAAACGCATACCCGCAATATGGAGCGCCTTGGCGGGTTGATCAAAAAAATGCCTTTCACAGCGATATTTTTTTTAATCGGTGCCATGGCCATTGGAGGTTTACCACCTTTTAATGGATTTGTATCCGAATACCTGATCTACTTTGGATTATTTAGCGGCCTCAACAATATTTCAGGGATTGAACAGGTTGTATTAATGGTATTGACAATTGCGGGATTGGCCATTGTCGGTGGAATTTCACTGTTGGCTTTTACAAAATCTTTTGGTGTAATCTTTTTGGGACAGGCGAGAACCGAAATTCACCAAAAATCAAAACCAACATCGATATTTATGCAACTTCCTCAATTAATTATCGTTGTTGTGATGTTGTCTGTAGCTTTGGTTCCAAGGTTCTATTTGTCCTATACCTCAAAAATTGTTTTGTCGCTTTTTCCAGGACACACGACCATCAATACAGACCAATTTACCCAGCTGACGATCAATATGGCCACAATCGGTCAGGTGAGTCTGGTGTTCATTGGAATGTTGTTTGCTATGTTTGGGTTAAGGTGGTTTATCCTGCGCGACAGGCAAAAAATTGTTTACGAAACCTGGGGTTGTGGTTATGTTGCCCCTGTAGTCAAAGCTCAATATACCGGCAGTTCATTTACCCGATCATTTGGACATCTGTTCAGTTTTCTGATCAAAGAACGCAAGTCATTCAGTAAAATTGCCAAACCTCAGTTATATCCCGAAAACCGCACCTTCTCAACTTCATATTCTGATCTTCTCGAAAAATATTTGGTTTCTCCTCTGGCAAAAAGGACAACCTTCCTTTTAAATTACTTTCAATTTATACAGAATGGAAGAATCCAGTCATACGTATTGTATGGGTTATTTTTTGTCATCATTGTATTTCTTGGAACTGCTTTTAACCTGATCAAATGATCGTTATACGATAATGGAAAAATCACTGATCGAGATATTTAACCTGCTGGCGATTGTCGGTTTTGTAATCCTCCCTTTTCTAAAGACGAGGGGCAGGGGGATTCTTGCACTTTCGGTCATTACTGCACAGGTTATTGTTGGGTCGGTTATTGTATTTTCTGTCTTCTCAAATGGGAGTATCGAATACTCCTATCCGGGTTCTTTTGTCACCGGAAATATTCCAATCCGAATTGATTATCTGTCAGCCTGGTTTATATTGCTGATCAGCTTTACGTTCCTGACAGGATCCTGGTATGGTGCCCAATATATGAAACAGTATATCAATCAGCCGGACAACATTACATTGCATATTGTCGCCTTTATACTTGCATTTACCTCATTGATTGATATCTGTATTGTTCAGAATGGACTTGTGCTATTGGTCACCTGGGAGATGATGGCTTTAAGTTCTTTTGTGATCATTATTTTTGAACACAACAAAAAGGAAACTTTAAAAGCGGGGATCAATTTTTTAATCCAGTCGCATGTTTGTATCCTCTTCCTGACCTTAGGTTTTATGTGGTCAAAAGTAAAAACCGGCACCTTCGATTTTGCGGCAATTACAACCTATACTTCCACACAACCCGCCATGACAGGAATGGGAATCTTCCTGATTTTCTTTCTCGGTTTTGCGATCAAGGCTGGATTTGTACCGTTTCACACATGGCTTCCGTTGGCACATCCTGCCGCACCTGCCCATATTTCGGGGATCATGTCGGGTGTAATTATTAAAATCGGGATATACGGTATTTTGCGGATGCTTTTGCTGATCAAGACCGATATGGTGGGTATTGGCTATTTTTTGATCACAATTTCGGTGGTGACCGGAGTGTATGGTGTTATGCTGGCCATTGTACAGCATAACCTGAAGAAATTGCTTGCCTATCACAGCATTGAGAACATCGGCATAATCGGCATCGGGATTGGCCTTGGATGCCTGGGTCTTGGTTATGGAAATCAATTGCTGGCGGTTTGTGGTTTTGGTGGGGCCTTGTTGCACACTTTGAACCATTCCCTTTTTAAGTCACTTTTGTTTTATACAGCTGGAAACGTTTATCAATCAATCCATACGATGGATATTGAAGCGATGGGTGGTCTGCTCAAAAAATTACCGCATTCAGGTTACCTTTTTCTGATTGGTTCACTGGCTATTTGTGGATTGCCCCCTTTCAATGGGTTCGTTTCCGAATTTTTTATCTACAATGGACTGATCAATGGACTTCTGAGCAATCAGTTTCTTTTCATCCTCTTCATCCTTTTTACAATTTTGGGTCTTGTCCTGATTGGTGGATTGGCAATGATTTGTTTTACGAAAGCTTTTGGGATCGTTTTTCTGGGAACACCCCGGCAAATTAAACGCCATCATGGCATTACTGAAAGTGGATTGAGGATCTTTCCACTTTATATTGTTGCCTTTGCCATCCTCCTGATCGGTACTTTTCCGGTATTGCTGAACCCAATGTTGCAAAAAATCATCGGATTGTATCAGCCTATAATCGTGTATCAGTCATTCACACAGATAGATGGAATAATGGGTCCATTGACATCGATTGGCTGGTATTCACTTGGTTTTATAGGATTGTTGTTGATTTTTTATTTCATCAGACAACTGATCACAAGGCAGCGTAGTTGTGAATCAGATACGACCTGGGGTTGCGGTTATGTTGGTGAGACGGGTAAAATGCAATATACAGCCTCTTCCTTTATCCGTACCTACCGTAAACTGGCAGAACCCGTACTCTCTATCGATCAGGATAAAAAGGAGGCACAAGGTATTTTCCCAGTCCATATCAGTTTGGTGACCCATCCGCACGATAAGCTCGAAATCTTTCTGATCGACAAACCAATACATTTTATTAAAAGGGTGTTGAACAGTTTTGTATTCCTTCAGAACGGGAAAATACAGGCTTATATTCTCTATGGGTTTATTTTTGTCGGATCGGCAATTATATTGCCCATTGTTATTGATAAAATAATCCTGTTAGTTAAATTTTTTAATCAACTATAAGATGGTTAGCTTATTACTTATTCTATTGGTTAGCTTGTTATTCATGGGGATCGTTGTCCGGACAAAAAGCATTGCTTCAGGGCGCAAAGGTCCGGGAATTTTACAACCGATGAAGGACATTATCCGGCTTTGGAAGAAAGGTTCGGTCTATAGCAAAACATCCAGCTTTATTTTTCAGATTGCACCTACGGCTTATCTGACCTCAGTGCTAATGGCCATCCTGATGATCCCTCATGGCGACCACACTGGATTGATCTCGTTCGATGGTGATTTTGTGTTGTTTGCTTATATCCTGACCTTCGGAAAGTTTTTAATGATCATTTCTGCTTTGGATACCGGCAGCAGTTTTGAAGGGATGGGTGCCAGCCGCGAAGCACTCTTTTCGATGTTGGTCGAGCCTGCGTTCTTTATCCTGATGGGCTCATTCGCCTTATTGACAGGTCACACCTCGTTCCACAGTATCTTCAGTATGTTGCACTATGGCTCAAATATTTCGTATATGCTTGGCGTACTGGCTTCAATCGTATTTATCCTGATCGCCATGATCGAAAACAGCCGGATGCCGGTTGACGATCCAAAGACCCATCTCGAACTGACAATGATCCACGAGGTGATGATCCTGGACAACAGCGGGTTTGATCTCGGACTGATTTTGTTTACGACCCATCTGAAATTTGCGATGTATGGTGCGATGATCGCCAACTTTTTTATCGGCATGTTGCCACTCGAAATCTCAATCCCTTTGTTCCTCGCAGTGCAGTTTGGATTTGCCATCACGGTCGGGCTGATCGAATCGTTTATGGCACGTTTCAGGATGGGCCATAACCCC
>TBL_comb47_HYPODRAFT_10003715_pt1 | contig 17944 bp, 16 predicted proteins | sample TroBogypolimnion_40_FD_10682 | JGI IMG/M metagenome (IMG submission 10682)
CTCGAGCCCGCGCCACTGGTCCCATCGCTGGTGTTGCTTGACCGCTTTGCTCAGCTGCGGGGGACTGTGGGCGCAAGCCGACTTGAACCCTAGCCCTGCGGCCTTGAATCTTCAAAACCAGGCCCGACAGTGGTTCAGCCAGCAAAAATCTTATCCTCTGGATCACATTCAGATGTCGGCCATGGATGGCAAATTGGTCGTTGGTCCTTGCATGGGCTCTTTGCGTTTTGATCAACCGTTTCAAAATCAAAATGTCATCCGGGCGCGTTGCAGTGAGCCCAATTCTCAGTATTTCATGACGGCCCAAGTCAGCCCCATGGTGTTGAACACGGCCCAAGCCCCCAGCATTCCCCTTGTGACACCCAACTCTCCACCCAGCAAGGCGACAGACCTCAAACGAGTCGCGAGCTCAAAGTCCGAGCCCCAAGCCACGCTGTCCACAGTCTTTTTGCCAGCCACCTACAAACCCAGCCTCAACCCCAACGAGGTGATCAAAACCGTTTTGGTGGTCAATCAGCCACTCAGGCGAGGCACCATGCTGCAAGCGAGTCTCTTTCGCCGGGTCGAGGCCCCCATTGCCAACACCGATGGCCAGGTTCTTACCCAATTCAAAGAAATTGAAAATTCCGAGTTACTCCACGACATGGGCAGTGATCAGGTGCTGCACAACTTTGACATCAAACCTGCCCTCATGGTCAAAAAAGGCCAACAAGTCACCGTGATGGTGGGAGAAGGCAGAGGATTTTTAATCACCGTGAAAGCCGAGGCCCAACAAGATGGCGCCCTGGGTGACCAGATTCGCTTAAAAAACATCGACTCGGGTCGATCTATTTCAGGCGTCATTACCGGTGTGAACGAAGTCAAGGTGCTTTAATGTGGCGGAAAAGAGTACTTTATGGGTATTGTAAAATATTTGTAAATTTTTTCGTTTTTTTGCTCAAGTTATTTTTTCTTGTGTCGAAACCCAAGATACTAGGAAAAGGTTAATGGACTTTGTGTCTATTTTGGCCATCGATAGAAAGAAAGTGATTTTCTTATGACTGACTCCATTTCAAACAACGTTGCCCGATTTGCTCAGCAAAGCGGTGTCAACAAAGCGGCTTCTGACAAAGCCAGTTCTGCCAACAAGCAGGCCTCCACGCAAGCGGCAACGCTCAGCACGAGTGCTGCTGCCAGCGATAAAAGCAACGGCGTGACCAATTCGATCACCCTGAGCAGTGTGGCTCAAAAAGTCATGGCTCAACCGAGCTTTGATCGCGCCAAGGTGGACTCCATCAAGAAAGCGATCAAAGACGGCAACTATCCTTTGAATCCCAAGGGCATTGCCGAGAGCTTTCTCTCGCTCGAGCAAATGATCAAAGGCTAATTCACCATGACAACACTCAGTGCTGCCCCTTCCTACCCCACGCATTCACCTCAATTGGTGAAGGCCGTGATGGATAGGGTCGAATCACTGGAATCGGTGTTGGAGCAAGAGTTTGATGCCCTGAAGGCCCAAGATTTGGACCATTTGGATCGTTTGCTCAATGCCAAGACCGATATTCTTCAAGAAATTGCCAACATGACGGGCGTGCGACAAGCCTTGGATGCCGACAAATTGGACGCGTCTTGGGACAACTTTCGCTCAAAGATGATGTATTGCCGCAATTTAAATCGCCGCAATGAAATATTGGTCATCCGCAAATTGGACGCCATTCGAGGTGCTTTAAAAAGCCTCCAAATCAACGATCCCTCGAGTTCAGTCGAAGTCTACGACCGCTTGGGCAGACTCAACCGCTTGCGTCGCTCTAGAAATTATCTTCAAATGTAATGACAGCGTCTGCCACGGTGTTTTGAGCTCAAAGCCCAATCACTTTTGCTGAAGATTGGGCTCTTGCGTCGTTTCATGGCGACCCCCCTACTCTACTCTCCTGAGCCACACTCACCCCGGTCTTATTTAACCCAGCAACTGTCCCATTCACCCAAGCACGTTTGACGCAGCAGTCGAACGCTTGGATACCACCCACTGCGATCTTGCCCGAGAAACCAACGCCAGTCGGCGCTCAACGGCAACAAGGCGGTGACCGGTTGCCCCAAAGCGCCGGCCAAATGCACGGTTGAATTGTCCACACTCACCACCTCATCACAAGCTTTGATCAGGCAGGCCAAGCCGTCCAAGTCCTGGAAATTGTCAACGGTTTGGACTTGCTCGATGCGAATGCCGGTTTGTTCAAAGCATTCATCAATGTCGGCCTGGACCGCGCCGTACTGCAAGTTGATTAAGCGCACACCGCTTGGGTTCAAAGATTGCAATTGTTTGACCAAACGGTGCAAGGACATGGAGCGTTGTTGGCCATGGGTGTCGTTGTTGCTGCGCCAAGAAATACCGATGCGTTTGAGGCCTTGTGGGTGGCTGAGTTTTTGCGACCCGCTTGAAAGATGCTCTTGCACGCTTTGCAAGCGAACTTCATCCACCTTCAAATATGACGATGGCTGCTGGGCAAATGAAGCTGGGTTGGGGCGCAAAAAACGACACAAACTGCCCATCGGAATGTGCGCGTCGATGGATGTGTCGTCCAAACTTTGCGAGCGTGCCACAAACTCAATATGAGGATATGAGCGGGCAAAGAGATTGACCAGTCGCGAGTCAACTTGCACCAGCGTTTGCTCGGCCCATTGACTGGCCTCGGCCAACAAGGCGCCAAACATGATCTCGTCACCCACCCCTTGTTCCGCCCAAATCAATAATTTTCGAACCCTGTGGACACCTGACTTTGCCGAATTACCTCCTGGGGCATTCGCGGCAAAACCGCGGAAAACAGGTTTAGAGAAGTTGCTCAATGGAGGGGCTGGTCCGTCACTTAAGAAACGGTACTCGTAGAGAGGCCATCCGCGATCAAAATTGCCTTGCCTGAGATGAATCAAACCCAAATTGCGTTGTCCAATGGCCCACTCCTTGGGCAAGCCTTTGAGGAGCTGCGTGGGCAAAGCCTCGGCTTTCATCACGAGCCGGGTGATCGTCTCGACGGCCACGGGCGACTCGATACAAATGCGAAGCAGGCCTCGCTCGAGTACTTCCGAAGCTTTTGTATAGTGGCCCATTTTTTCATGGCTTGCGGCCAAATTAACGCACGCGGCCAAGTAACTGGGATCCAAGGTCAAACATTGCTCAAAACAATCCAAGGACAAGTCCAAGTGACCCATTTCTTGGCACAAAAGACCCAAATTGTTCAATGCCAAGAGATGATTGGCGTCCGCTTCAAGCACCCTTACAAAACACTGTTGCGCCAAATCGCGTCGTTTTTGCGCTTTGAACGCCAAGCCCAAGTTGAGCAAAGCATCAAAACTCTCGGGCTCGACCTCAAGCACGCGCTCAAACATCGCCTGGGCCAAGCGCCAGTGCTTTTGCTCCATCAAGGTCTGCCCCTTGGCCAACCAGCAAAGCGGGTATGGGTCGTGCAGTGCCAGGGCTTGATCAAAGTGTTCGATCGCTTTAGACCACAATTGCTGCTTGTGTTGGGACAATCCACAGTTGTAATGGCTTGGGTGGTGCTTGGGGTCGATCATCAAACAACGCTTGAATTGCAAGTAGGCCAATTGATAATACGCCTGGGTGCTCCAAAGCAATCCCAAATCAAAATGCAAGGCCACCGAACGGTCATCAAGGCCTATGGCCAGCTGAAAATGCAACAAGGCCGTCTCGATTTGAGACAAGGACTGGCTCACCCTAGCGATTTGGTGGTGGGCCGAAACATTCATGGGGTCCAGGCGCAACACCGTTTGGTAGACCTCCAGCGCGACGGGCCAGTCTTCAAGTTTTTGCAAGGTGTGGCCCAACTGAATCAGCAAATCAACATTGTTTTCTTGGTAGAGCAGTGCTTGCCCATAGCTGTGTTTGGCCGCCAGGTGGTGACCTTGGTCGACACAAATGCTGGCCAAAATGCCCCACGCGTTGGCGTCGTTGGGCACCAAATCCAAATGGGTTTGGAGGCAATCCATGGCCTTGTTCATTTGTGCCAATTGGTAATGGGCCAAGCCGGCGAAATAATGGACCATCGGGTGCGTGTTGTGCATCCCAATGACCTGCTCAAAACACACCAAGGCTTGGTCACATCGGTTGGCTTTCAAAAAGGCAATCCCTTGCTGCAAGACCTGCTCGAGAGGCGTTGACTCTGGGCCCAATGCGAGCCGCCCAAAAGAAGGCTTGGATGAGGTGGGACTGGCGCTCTTCATGAAGGTTTGAACAACTGTTTTAACGACTGCATGGTGTGGGTCCAGTCACCCAAGGTCTTTTGGCGCAAGAGTTGGACACTTGGGTACCAAGGACTTTGCGAGGCCTCCAGCATCCAACGCCAATCGGCCTCAAAGGGCAGCAAAGCCAACACCGCTTGATTGAGGGCGCCGGCCAGGTGAACTGTCACATTGTCCACACTCACGACCGCATCCACGGCTTTGATCAAAGCGGACAAGCCTTCCAGGTCAGAGAAATTATTCACGCTCCTGACCTGGTGAACACGTATACCCGTTTGCGCAAAGCATTGTTCAATTTCCTCGCCCACATCGCCATATTGAAGATTGACCAGTTGCACTCCTGGTGCATCCAACGCCTGGGCCAAGGTGATCAAATCAAGACTTCGGTTGAGACCCGACGCCTTGCTGCGACTGCGCCATGAAATGCCCACCCAGCAATTGGCCTTGAGTTCGGGGGGCAAGGAAGCGAGCAGTTGTTCACGCAAAACTTGAACTCGGTCCAAATCGGCCAAGAGATACCCTTTCGGCTGCTCGCCAAACGAGGCCAAACTGCCACGACAAAACTGGGGCAAACTGCCCATGCTGATGTGGCAGACATCATCTTTCACATCAATCGCTTGTCCTCTTGGAATGAATTCGATCTCGGGCATGCTGCGTTTCATCAACGAAAGCAGTCTGGTATCGACTTGCACGAGCAGCCGACTCACCCACTGGCGCACTTGTGGCAACAAGGAGGCAAACATCACCTCATCGCCCAAGCCCTGCTCAGCCCAAACCAACAAGGTTTGCGCTGCTGTGATGTTGCCGGGACTTGAACGCGGCCCCAGCCATGCCGGCTTGCTTGTCTTCAAGGCCGTGGGCTTGAAGCTCTCCATTTGCCATCTCCACTCGTGGTGAGCCCAGCCGATTTCAAATTCGCCCAAGCGCAAACAGTTGAGCCCCAAGTTCCAATGGGCTTTGGCGTTGTCGGGGTTCAGTGCAATGGCTTGACTGAAACTGTCGTTGGCCTCTTGGAAGTGGCCCATGCGCTCGAACAAAAGTCCTTGACAAAAATGCAACTCATCGGCCTGTGGGGTTTTGATGATGGCCTCTCTCACCAAGGCCATGGCCTCTGAATAAGATTGCGTGTGTCCCAGCGCAACACACAAATTGCCATAAACCTCGAAATAGTCAGGCTTTAGAGACAAGGCTTGACGGTAGTGATCAATGGCCAACAAGTTGTCGCCATCCTCTTGCAACAAAACACCCCAGTTGTAATGGGCCGAAGACTCAGCGGGGTTGAGTTCAAGGGCTTGAGCGTAATTCCATTGCGCTTCTTCGCTTTGCTTCAAGCCTTGGTGCACAACACCCAAGTTCAATCGGTATTGGGGGTTAGAGGGGTCGATCGCGCAAAGTTCTTTCATCAAAGGCAGCGCCAACTCAAAGCGTTGCTGCTCGAGGTAAAAGTCACTCAAGCCACTCAAGACTCTTTCATCATGGGGATGGATTCGATACAAACCATTGAGCGTTTCTTGCGCCGCCTCCCAATGCTCTATGCCCCATCCCCGATAGGCCTGGGCCAGTTGCAGGGCATGGTGGACTTCTTGGGGCTCCAAGTAGGTCAGATTTTTAAAGATCCCAACAGCACTGGCATATTCTTTTAACACGTGCAAACATTGGCCCAGCAATCCCCAGGCCGTCAAATCTTCGCCATGCTGCTTCAAATATTGATTCAGACCGTGCTTGGCCGATCCTGGGTCACCCAACTGAAAGCTCACCAAGGACCATAAAAACAAGGCCTGAGGGTGATCTCCTGACAAGGCCAAAATGTCCAAATAATGCGTGCGAGCTTGAACCCAATCGCCCGCCTGGTGCAAACGGCCAGCCTCTTGCAACAATTGATCAATTTTGACCGCCATGCCGGGCCTGGCCTGAATGGTGCACACGCGTGCTGGAGGGGCTGCAAAGATTGAGGTCATCATGGCAAGGGTGCGGTTGAAGGCTCGTTTGACGGAAAAGGACTTGCCCTCCATCGTGGGCAAGCTTTGGCCGGGGTTTGGCGTCAGTGACTCATGATGCAAAAATCATGCCTTCTGCCCCACGCCAGAGCGTCAACGGTCTTTGCGTTTCTCGTCCCCGGGCTGCATGCCTTTGAGCCAATACACCCAAGACAAAATCACCGCCACAGCCGTGAACATGTCCGGAGGGATCTCGTCTCCGACGTCCAGTCGGCTGAGCAAGGCGAGCAACTGCGGGTCCTGCGTGACGTAGACGCCCTGGCGGCGGGCCTCCTCAATGATCAAAAGCGCAAGCTCATCGCGCCCTTTGGCGCTCACCTTGGGGGTTTTGTTCAGGCCATACTCAAGGGCCAGGGCTTCGAGGGGGGACTTCATGGCGTCAATGGATGGGTCTTCAGGCCTTGGCGTCCACGACACGGCCGAGTGCTGTCGGGGAGAGCTGCTCTTGGTCCACGGGTTTGGCGGCATTGAAGATCTGAAAGCTCTTCAAAAAAAGACCAGAGTCTTGCAAATCAAAACCGAGCTCTTTGGCTTTGATTTTGGCCATCTCGGCCACTTCGGGTCTGAGCGCCCACATGGTCAAATCCACTTGGCTGCTTTGGCTGATCTGGGTATTGAGCCAAACCTCGCCAAGCAATCGGCTCTTGGAGTGGATGTCAACACTCAGGGGCGTTTGGGCTTCGCCTTGCTCGCGGCCTTTTCTTTTGAAATGCAAATCCACCGGGTCGGCATCCAAAAACGGGATGACCACCTTCAGGTTCAAGTCTCCACGGGTCCAGTGCTGAACGGCTTGGAGCTGAGAGGCGTCGAGTTCGTTCAAGCCGCGTTGCAAGGTTTGTTTGAGCTCGCTGTGATCGGGCGAATCCAGGGACTGAAGCTCTTTGAGCAATTCTTGCAGCAAGGACTTGGGCCCGTCTTTGACGTTTTCGCCCACACTGAGCAGCCGCTCGTTGCTTTTGGCCTGCGTCATGACCATGTTTTTCAAGGCGTTGCCCGACACATAGGACATGGAGAGTGCTATTTTCCGGTACACGGCCCACCATCCCCCCAAATTCAATTGAGCACTCAATTGGCCACTCAATTGGGCCAAGAAATCGGGTTGCATGAGCTGTGCGGCAGACTCAAAACTCAAGGGTTGCATCATCAAGGTCTGCACCCGGGTGCCAAGCATAATGCTGTTTTGCGCCTCTTGCGCCACGAGCAAGGGATCCAGGGGTGAGGCCCCTGAGGCCCCGATCGGCTTGAGGCCAGTTGGTGCCGTGGCAGAGGGTGGCGCTGTGTTTACAGCCGCTGGCGTGGGCGGCAAACCGGTTGCTGCGCCCTTGTTATGCACCAAGGTGCTTGTCGCCGGGGTTCTCGCGTCTCCCAAGGGCGTGGCCAAGCCAGCACTGAGGTTGGAACTTTGCAAATGGAGTCCATAACCTAGCGCGGTTTGGAACACGCTCACAAAAGGCTTGTCGCCGGGTTTTAATCCCCAAGTGCTGGGGACGTCGAATGAAAAATTCTTGAGCCACAGCCTCATCGAACCACGCTCCAAGATCACTGTGGCTTGGACAATTTCTTGGTCGGTGAGTCCGAGCGACTGGGCCACAGGACTTTCAACCCAAATGGGTCGATTGTCCATCTGTACCCAAGGCAAGCGGGGCGCCCCAAGAATGTTTTCAGGACCTAGTAACAAATCGGGGACTTTCAAGAAGGTTGGGCAAACGTCAACCCTGACTTTGCCCAGGGCCAATTCAAGCCCAAGACACTTGAATCGACATCAGGTGCCTGAAGTTTAGGCGATCATGGGGCCCAAAGACAAGCACCTCTTGAGCGCCTCACAACATTTTTTAATCCGCGTGCCCAAGAACCATGCCGGCATGAGGACAAACTGGGCCAGATCGACTCCGTCTTCGTCAATGCTCAGGGGTACTGCACCCAGGTCTTTCTTTTCTCTTGTCCTTGCGGGTTGATGATGACATCGGGGTAGGTCTCATAGCCGACGAATTGTTTGTATGAGCCTTGTGCTGACGACGTCTGCCCCTGGCCCAATTGACTTCTCAAGAGATCATCGTTGTTGGGCAGCTTTAAAAGCACGCCAGACTTGAGTATTTTTTGGCTCCCTTTGGTGAAAGCCTCTGGGTTCAAGGCGACGAGTTCGCGCTTTAATAGTTCACTCTTCAAGGGGCTGTCACCCAGCGCTTTTTGCACCACTTTGTCCAAGGTGTCCCCTCTTTTTACGAGGTAGACACCGGTGGATGGAGAATGGGCCGCAGCCTTCACCTCAGCCGGCGCAGGACTGGCCTGCGTTGGCGCCTTTTGATGGGGAAAGGGTGCATCCGCGTGGGGTGCGCCCGAACCCGCGTGCACCTCTTTGTTGGCGCTGCCCGCGCGCAAGCTCGAACTCATTGAACTCGCGGGCTTGGCGTCAAGCGACTTGTCCGCGGCTGAGACATCGGCGGGCATCAAGCCCACTTTGTCGGACAGGGTGATCACTTCCAAGGGGGGGGAGCTTGGGGGTGCGGCGCACGCCACGCTGGCCCAGGCACCCAGCGCCACTGCACAAACCAAAGCAGCCGCCCATGGCGTCGACCCAGTCCCAAAATTCACGGCTTGTTCAACCGCTGGAGGGGTCCAGCAAAGTTCAGTAGTAGCGCTCATGTGCAAGCTCCTTGTGGCAAAAACGATTTAATCATGAAGTTGTTGTGGAATGGCGACCCAATTGAAGACACCCTTCAAGTTCGGACCCGCAATTTGTTTCAATTGGGCGGTAAAGGCTGTGACCGATTTGACCTCGGCCATCGCCATGTGTTGCAATGCATCGGCCTGCAGGGCGCGGGAGGGAATGAGTTTGGGGTCCACCACCACCATTTTGTCGCCCACTTTCAATCCATTGGCACTTCCGGCGGAAACATTCAAAGGCGAACCCGTCCAGGTCGTGACCTCAAATTGTGGGGGAATGCAAGTCAACTGGTCTTCCAACCAGTGATTCAAAAGGGTGCTCAAACCGTCGACTTGCGCGAGCATGACGCTGGAGAGGGCTGCACTGCTGGGTTTTTCTGGCATGGACTCAAACCACAACGTTTCTTCATGGACAAAGCTCAATCTTGGATCGAGTCGGTTTTCCAAGACACTCACCACCTTGAGCCCAGGCCCCTTGGAGATCTCATCGCTGGTGGGCTCTAGTCGCAAATGAACTTGCCAGGTCACCCTTTGCTCGCCACGGCCCAGCAAGGCTTGTTCATAGTAGTTCGAGCCTGGGCCAAAGGCGCGGTTTCCCACGTTGGCACTTGGTCCTGACCCAGTGGAATTGGAAACGTTGACGGGCAGACTGCTCAACCTGAGCTTGAACACACCCGACTGCTGGGCCATGTTTTGCAAACTCTCTTTGAGTGCCAACACCACCAACCTGGATTGGTAGACATCTTTGTTGGGCACCTTGGGTGAGAGGTTGATGTCCATCACCGCCATGTGCTGAATTTGGCCCTTGGTCAATCCAGCCGAGCCATGATTTTTGCAACTCAAAGGCGCCAATCGCTCTTGCCGCGCCAATGCCAATTGGGCATAGGGCTGGGACTGCGGGTCTACACCATAGGCCAAAATCCTCACGCCTCGAACCACCATGCCGTTGGTGAAACTCGAGCCTTCCCGCAGCGCCCCTGATTCATCCACCCAAGCGCTGCTGCGAACCTCAGTGGGGCCCTCCAAGGACAACTCGATCAAGGCTTTGCGAAGCGCGTCAAGCCTTTGGTCAGCCGTGAGGTCCTGGGCACAGGTGAGACAGGCCCAACACAGGACCCACAAAGTCAGCAAAGTTCGGGGCAAGGTCAGGGGGGTGCGCAAAAGCATACCCCCAAACCTCGTCAAAAGCGTTTGGCCTTGCGCCATGCCCTGGGCTGCATGCTGGGTTGAGCATTTCCCGGGGCTTGAGGTGATGGTGCTGAGCGTTTGCATGGGTGAGATTTTCAAGCAATGGAGCTCGAGGTCAATCAAGCTCGAAGGGCTTTACCGTCCCCGCATGGCCAATTGGGTCAAATACAAGCGACGCAAGTCTTGCACAACTGTGCGGTCCAAGGACAAGGTGGTCTCGTAGGTGTCATCGCTCACTGGCGTGATGCTCACCAATTGCGCGCCATAAATAACGCCCTCGACTTTGGCGCGAAAGGTGTCATTGACGACGGTCATGTCGGCCACCGTGGTGCTGGCGTCCAATTGTTGACCATACACTTGCTCGGTCAAGGCGCGGTAAGCATCGAGTTTTGAAGCACGGATGGCGAGCAAGCGTTGTTGCGCTGGGTTTTTGTGATTTTGCACGCTGATCACCGCATAGCCAGTGGCCACCAAGGTTTCGCGTTTTTCAACCATGGGCGCAATCATGGAAGGTGCTGGTGTTGCCCCTTCGGCGCTGCTCTCACGAGGTGCGGCTTTACCAAAGAACTGGGGCATGCTCGAGCAAGCGCTCAAGAGGGCCACGGTTGCCGACAAGGTCACGATAGAGATGCTTTTCATAATAAGTTCCTTCAAATGTCAAACCAACTTAAATAACGTCCATCCAGAATCCCCGGCTGCGAATCCAAATCTGATCTGAAAACCAAGCCTAGTCCCCTTAGATCGACCGTAACAACGTAATCTTGAGAGTCCATCGGCTCGAGGAGCGCAAAAGTTTCAAAATCAAGTACCGAAGACCATGGCCACCTTGGGCAACGCCTTGCCCAGGACTGGAGCGTTGACTCCTTGCATGNGCCATGCATTGCCATAGCCGCCCGTGAAGACGGCAAAACATCACCGCTTGCCCCTTAATTGCAAGCTTTTGTGGTTTTTGCTTTTAGGTAAGCAAAATTTCTGCCATACTATGGAAAAAGTTCACTTGCCGTTAACAAAGTGTTGACTGGACTTCACAAAAATCCAAGCCCTCATGATCTTTTTTAGACTCTCTTTGCTCTCTGTGCCCCCAGAGCATCTTGGCCCACGAGCGAACGCACCACAGCATTCAGGCTTATGAAACCGAGCACGCAGTTCATTGGTCAAAGTGACTCGGCCCAATCCCTCAGAGACTTGCTGAGCACCATTGCCAACTCCAACTCCACCGTGTTGATCACCGGCGAGAGTGGCACAGGAAAAGAGCTCTTGGCCAGATCTTTGCACGAACAATCCATGCGAGCGGGCTCCAATTTCGTACCGATCAATTGTGCGGCCATCCCCAAAGAGCTTTTGGAGAGTGAGCTCTTTGGACACCGCAGGGGCTCCTTCACGGGTGCGGTCTCCGACCGACTCGGGCGCTTTGAACTCGCCCACGGCGGGACCTTGTTTCTCGATGAGATTGGTGACATGCCCATGGACATGCAAGTCAAGCTCCTGCGGGTCTTGCAAGAGCGCACCATTGACCCCATCGGCTCGACGCGGCAAATTCCCGTTGATGTGCGTGTCATTGCCGCCACCCACCGCGATTTGGATCACGAAATCACCACCGGCAAATTCAGGGAAGACTTGTATTACCGGCTCAATGTGCTCCCTGTCAATACACCGCCGCTGCGCGAGAGAGTGGAGGACGTTGAACCGCTGCTGCTTCATTTTGCACAAAAGTTTGCCCACGTGCAACACGGCCCCATCCGCTTTTCTGCTGAGTTCTTGGCCTCGATGCGCGAGTATGCGTGGCCCGGCAATGTGCGCGAGCTCTCCAATTTGGTGGACCGTTTCAGCACGCTCTATGCCGGACAACGCTTGGACTTGCGGGCCATCCCGCCGTCCCTTTTGCCCAAAGGCATGGTGCTGCTGCAAGCCCAATTAAAAACCAACATTCAAGCGCCTGTGGTGTTGCAGTCCTTGACCCAACCCCAGGAGGTGCTCGAAGAGAACTTGCAAGGTGAGCTGCCTCTAGAGACCGATTTTGAAGACTTGCTCGGGCTCGCGCAAGGCACTGGCCCCTCATTTGAGGTCGACTCAAGTGCCGGTAAAAAAAGCTTTGGTACTCATGTTGCGCCCACTTCATTGGCCCTTGCGGATGGGCCACTGGCGCAGGGAGTGGATCCCTGGAAAAGCATGGCAGACCTCCCCATGGAGGGCCTGTCTCTCAAAGACCGCATGGCCGAGATCGAAAAAAGCCTCATCAAAGAGGCCCTGTCCAGGACCCAGGGCAATGTCTCCAAAACAGCCAAAATGCTCAACTTGCAGCGCACGACTTTGATCGAAAAGATCAACAAATACGACTTGCGCTCGGCCTAGCACCAGCGTCTAATCCCTGGAAGCAATTCCACGGCCTAAATCCCTGGGTTTTGACTTCACCCCAAACTGACTCGGCCTTGGGCTCAATCTTGGTTGAGCACGGTGATGCTCATGCGCCGGTTGCGCGGGTCGCGTTTGTCATTGGTGTTGAAGGGATCGGTATCGGCCACCCCTTCAATGCGGGTGAAACGGTCCTCGGGAATGCCTTGCTTTTCCAGAATTTGGCGTGTGGCGTCGGCACGCTGAGCCGACAGTGCCCAGTTGTTCGAAGCACTTGGATTTTGAAACGGGACGCTGTCGGTGTGTCCGCGAATGGCAATCTTGTTGGGCAACTTGGACAATGAAGCTGCCACTTCGGCAATCAAAGCCTCGGCCTTGCCTTGCATATTGGTGGTGCCGCTGGGGAACATGGCAAAGTCAGCCTTGTCGATGATTTCAATGCGCAGGCCTTGCTTGTCACGCGTGATCTGAAGTTGATCCTTGATGTTGGCGAGCTTTTTATTTTCAGAAATCTTCTCTTTGAGTTCGGACTCAAGCTTTCTGAAATTTTTCTCGTCTTGCTCCTCGGCAATGGCTTTCTTTTCTTCGTCGCTCAACTGACTCGGATCAGCGTCTTTGTCTTTTTTAGAGTCCGACTGCTTGCTTGGCGAGGAATAGTCTTTTTCATTTTCCGGCGCTGGCTCGGTGTCAGGGTTGGGGCCGCCCTCGGACCTGGGGGTCAAGCGCTCCAATAAACCGGTTTGTTTGGCAGAGAAGGGAAATCCATCGGGATCAATGATGGAGCGCCCACCGAGCACCCCGTTGGAGCCAGCCAATGAGCCAAACGGCACCATGCTGTGAGAACTCGGTTTAAAGTAGTCGGCGATGCTCTTTCTGGCGTCCGAATTGGACGCACCCAAGAGCCACATCAACAAAAAGAAGGCCATCATGGCCGTCATCATGTCGGCCAGGGCGATTTTCCAAGCCCCCCCGTGAGCACCGCCATGACCATCGTCCATCACCTTTTTGATGATGATGGGGGCCAGTCCTTCCGCGGCAGGAGCGGCCTCGGGAGCCGCTTCGGTGGTGCTTACAGCCGTTTGTGCGGCTGCATCTGCGTCGTCGGCCATGGTTTACTTGCCTCTCAAGCCGTCAAAAACTTCGCCAAAGGTGGGCTGGTTGTGGTGACTGATGCACACCCGAGCAGCTTCAATGACCAAGGGAACGGGGTGGCCGTGCATGGTGCCAATGAGCATTTGCTTCACCACCTTGTACATCTCACCTTCTTCGTCCACGATTTGGCCCAAGCGCTGGCTAAAGGGCTCGGCCACGGTATAGGCCAGCAACACACCCATGAAAGTTCCCACCAAAGCGCCACCGATCATGGCCCCCAAAACGGGCGGTGGCTGGTCAATGGCCGCCATGGTTTTCACCACACCGAGCACACATGACACAATACCCAGGGCTGGCAGGGCGCCGCCCAAAGCCGCCAAGGCTTGCGAGGGCTTCATCTCATTGTGGTGGTGCAGTTTGATGGACGCGTCCATGATGTCTTCAACGGCGTAGGGACTCAGGGTGCCAGAGGACACCACCAACAAACGAACCGTGTTGCATATGAGGTCGAGCACGCCATGGTCTTTGAGCAAATTGGGGCACTCGGCAAAGATCGCACTGGACTCGGGGGCTTCAATGTGGGCCTCGAGCGCCACAGCACCTTCGGCTTTGAGTGTTTTCATGATCTTGGCGACCACAAAAATCGTCCCTAAAAAATCTTCTTTTTTGTACTTGGGGCCTGCGATCACTTTGCCAAAACCAGCAAATGCACCTTTGAACACATCCATGCTATTGGCCACAATCATGGAGCCCACGGCGGAGCCAAAGATGGTTGCAAACTCAGCCGGGGCTGCCTCGATGATGGGCTCCATGCTGCCCCCTTCGGCCACATAAACACCGAAGATGCAAATCATTGCAAAGATAAAACCAACAGCAGCCATTGTTAACTCCAAAAAATGATTTGAGACCCATCGCCCCAACCTGATTAGAACACTCCCCCAAAGGGGCGTGTTCTAGCTTTACTCCATTTTATTGGACATGGGGCTGTTTGCCTCAACTCAATTCATTTGATGTCGTGCGGGGGAAGGCGCCGGAACCAGTGAAGGCACATGTTCCCAGGCTTCGCGAATCTCACTCATCAAACCATGAATTTCTTCCAATACTTTCAAATCGTTGTGAATATTCACATGAATCAATCGGCGGGTCACATAACCATACAACTCGTTCAAGTTGCTCGCCAAATCTCCACCTTTTTCAAAATCCAACGCTCCTTGCAAACCGAGCACAATGCGACTTGCACGCGCAATACTTTTGGCCTTGTCAGCAATGGCGCCACGTTGAATGTGACCGCGTGTGGTTGACAAACTCTCAATGAGCCCATCAAACAACATCTGAATCAACTCCACACTGTTGGCCGATGCCACACCAGTGACAACTTGGACTTCGCCGTAACTATCGATGGCACGTTGCTTTGATCGCATGATTTGAATCCCTGAGTGAATTGACTGACACTCACGGAATCGTCCTAAGTTTGAGTAACTTGAGTAATGACACTGAAATTCACAAAACGACAACCAAAGACTTACAAAAACTCCTTCAAAATGCTTTCAATTCACCCCCCATGCGCCCCCAAATTCAAACGGCAAGCACGGCTGGATTGGGCAAGTTCATGGGCAACACCACAGGTGCAGGCTCATTGGGCTCGCTCAACGGCGGGGGGTCACCCCCCATGCCATCAAAACCCGACAAAGACTGGGCCAAATCCGAAATCATTTGCTCTGGCGGGGCACCGGGCAATCCAGGTTCAATGGGGTTGATGCTCTGCCCTTCCAAAGCCAATGGGGCGCCGTCGGCACCCGGCTCAACGGGGGGCTGCATCAAACCGGCCGCAATGGGCAACTTCAGAAGTGTCTCCGAATAGGGATCCGCAATGGCCAGGCCCGTCCTGGCATAAAGCATGGCCGTGACTTGGTCGAGGTTTTGTTGGAGCATCAAGTGGTCTTCGGGCTTGTTCATTGCAAAGTCCAAACCCGCTTGGTAAATACTGGCCAAGTGATGCAGGGGTAGCCAAGACTCCAAAGAGCCTCGGGGGGTGGGGATTTGACAATTGTTGGGCGGCACGCCGGCCTTTTGCTCTTTGCCATTGCGAAACCCGTCCATGAAGGCGAGTTCAATGTGTTGGCGCAGCACGGGTTCGTAGTGCGGCTTCAAGCCCTCGACCAGTTTGGTGTCAATCCCAGGCAGCGGGATGCCACTCATGGCGTCCCACAAAGTTTTACCCACGAGTTCGCCAAAAAGCCCATCGGAATAGGTCTTGGGAATTTCCGGCGGCACTTGGGCCTTGTACATGGTGTTGACTTTGTCAATCAAATAAAACGACAAAATCAAGAGCAGAAGTACCCCCCAAGCCACAAAGAGACCAAAAAAACTGTTCATGATCAATGCCTCGCAGTCGCTTCGACGGGATCAAACGCGCCTTTCAAATTGCCACGCAGCTTTTTGACCACCGTTGATAAAATTTGACTCACCCGGGACTCACTCACCCCCAAGACTTCACCAATCTCTTTCAAATTGAGCTCTTCCACATAGTAGAGCTGCATGACGAGCTGCTCGCGCTCGGGCAGATCTTCAATCGCTGTGGTCACCGCATCCATCAACTGGGCGTGCTCGACGATGGCATCGGGCTGCTGGTCGTGGGTGTCGGCAATGTTCATCACCTCCTCCGTCACCACTTCCATGGAATAGGTCTCAAATTGCCAGGCCTTGCCGCGGTCTTTGTGAAACTCCTCGATGTCTTTGCCCATGAATTCAGCGATTTCGACTTGAGAGGGGGCACGACCGAGTTCTGACGACAACGTGTGCAAGGTCTCATTGTGAGACTTGTTGAACGCCACAGCAGACCTGGGCAGAAACGACAAGCGCCTCACCTCATCGAGCATGGCGCCGCGCACACGCGAGTGGGCAAAATTCTCAAACTCAACACCCTTGTTCAAGTCAAATGCTCTGGCGGCTTCCAAGAGCCCGATCATCCCCACTTGAATCAACTCATCGAGCTCCATGAAAGCCGGCACGCGGGCTCTCAGGTGGATGGCGACCCGTTTGACCAGCCCCAAGTGGGCCATCACCAGCTCTTCACTGGGCGAGACTTGTTGTTGCTGATAGTGTTTGACTGGTGAGAGAGCTCTCATAATGATTTCTGGCTAGGGTTGACCAGCCGCTCCATAAAAAACTGCAATCCACCCGAGGTGTGGTCAATGGGCCTGAACTGAGTACAGACATCGGCCAAGCGTCTAAAGTCTCTGGCCGCGGCACTGCCGGGTGACAACTCCAAGACCGAGGAATATTTTCTAAGTGCCGTGAGAACCAACTCGTCGTTCTCAATAGAGGTCAAATAATGCAAATTGATCCCCAAAAACTTGACACACACATCGTTCAAGCGCTGATAAAGTTTCCAGCCTTCGGCTTGTGAGCCCACCATATTGGGCAGCAAATAGATCTCATCGAGTTCCATGTGCTTGGACAGCACCTTGATGGTGCCGTAAGCGTCGGCAATGGAGGAAGGGTCGTCCTTCACCACAATAAAGCGGCGCTGACACGAGGCCAAGAATGCAAGGACGGACGGGGAAATGCCCGCGGCCACGTCGACGATCAAATAGTCGATTTCGTCGGATAGGGAACTAAAGGACTGAACAATGCTCGCGGCTTGGGTTTCACTCAAACCCGCCAACTCTTCAACCCCCGAAGCGCCTGGAATCAATTTGATGCCTTGTTTGGTGGTGAGAACAATCTCTGAGAGGGTTTTTTCCCCATTGAGCACATGACTCAGGTTGTAAGTGGCCCGGGCTCCGAGTGCAATTTGCGCGTTGGCCAGCCCCAAGTCTGCATCAAAGAGCATGACTTTGTGGCCTTGCAGGGTGAGGGCGGTGGCCAAGTTGATGGAGACCGTGGTTTTGCCCACGCCACCTTTGCCACTGGCCACACCAATCACTTCAGTTTTTTGGGTGCTCATCATGAATGTGTGCCTGTCATTTGTAATACGCCATCTTGGGTCAATTGTGCAATTTTGGCCGACGCACGCGACATGGCCGCATGCAAATTGTGCTCTTTTTCAGCAGCGGGTGCGAGATGCAACAGACTCAAAGCCTGTTCAACCCACTCTTGGGGGTTGACCTGGGGACTCCAGTCGTTCAACCGTTCACCTCGGCTGACCAAACTGACCCCCGTGGGCTGCTCAATCAAGAACTGCAGCAAAGCCCAAGGCTGGGTGGACTCGTCCATTTTGCTCACCAACCAAGAAGTCCAATTGGCCCCTGCAACTTGGTTCAAACGCGCAATACTCGCGGCCGACGCATCCGCGCAAATCACCGCATGGGTGTACAAGCTCAAATTCACCTCTTTGCAGCACAACTGCACTTCTTGGAGTCGATCGGCCATTTGTACGCCCGAGGTGTCAATCAAAATGAGTCGCCTACTAGAGAGCT
>TBL_comb47_HYPODRAFT_10003716_pt1 | contig 17941 bp, 12 predicted proteins | sample TroBogypolimnion_40_FD_10682 | JGI IMG/M metagenome (IMG submission 10682)
TTGTTTTTTTTCATTTTTACTTACCTTTTTTACTTACCTTTTTTGAGAAGAAGACTTACTTCTTTCCAGTTGAAGTCTTCTTCCCATTCTTCTTCCCAGTCTTTTGCGCCTCGGTTCGATTGGGAGCAACACGCTTAGGCACAACGACATTAGGAATGACAATAGTCTCTTCTTCGGCAGCAGGAGGTGGAAGACCTTCAGGAGTGCGTGGTTCCGAATCAGGCGGTGGAAGCATCGTTGGCGTTCTCGACCCTTCGGCTGACTCAACAGTGACATCCGGATTCATCAACGACAAAGCTGACCTCTGCGCTTGCTCTTGCTTGCGATCTTGTTGTGATCCCGACCTACTTGGTACTACAAAATCGTCCAGCTTGTTATAAGATCTTCGATCATTGCTTTGCATAGGCCTTCGGTTAGGAGCTCTTTGATCTCCGAGCTCGTCTCGGTTGGAAGATCTTGGGTCGCTATAAGGCCTGTGATCGTAACTTTGATTGGAAGGCCTGCGATTGTAGCCTTGTTCACCAAGCTCGTCTCGGTTGGAAGATCTTTGATCGCTATAAGGCCTTCGATCACTGCCTTGCATAGGTCTGCGATCATCGTTGGATCTGCGATCATACCCTTGATTGCTTTGCATAGGTCTTCGCTCACGATCGTTTTGCGCCTTGATCGTACGAATACCGCTCTCGATATCGACTTCCTCGTCTTCGAGGACCAAGGACGCACAAAACTTGGGCTTGCGCAAATCACCACGAGAACGCGAATGGTCGCCGTCTTCGTTTCTTGTAGACCGGTTAGCAGTGATCTTCCAGAACCAAGGCTCGTCGTAAATAACCTTGATCTCGCCTCCGGACAAAAGACGAGTGCGTGCCTTATCTGATTGGTCGGAAAATCTCCAGCGCAAGTGAACAAAGACACGCTGAAATCGATCGCCGTTTGGTGCGGTGCACGGAATCATATCGATGCGTTCGACAAAACCGAGGTTAAGATCCTTGAAAGCAGCCATAACGCGTTCTCTTGTGATGTTGGAAAACACTCGAGGAATGCATAGACTGGGAACATTGGCGTCAAGACCTGCCAAGTTAATTTTTTGAGATTCTGAGTTTGATGCGGACATTTTAAACTTTAGTTTGGATTGGATTGAGAATGTGTCATATGGTATACTGATGAAAAGCATTTCAATTTTTTTTAGTATAGCGCAAAATAGCTTATACTAAAAAAAATATGAGATCTAAAATGAACATAAATAATAAAAAACAAAAATCATAAATAAATAAAATAAAAATTGAAAACTAAATTCTAATAAATAATAATATATAATTATAACAATACTAATCAACAAATGCTAAGCATAATTAATAACTCAATAATTAAATACAATCAAAAACATACTCGCAGCAATCGCTGTTCACTAATTCCAAGATGTTCCCATTGCAAACAACTAGGACATAAAATTAATGAATGTCAAGACTCATCAATAAAAAAAATAATAAAAGACTCAAAAGAACTTACAATATTTAGTGATGTAATGTATTGGCAATGGAATGAAAATCAATCTAGAAGTTTATTTCATTATATTAGAAAATGGTTAAATGAGAGAAAAATTAGTGAATTAAAATTACTAGGATATGAATATAAAATCACATCATATAATCGATCTGGATATATTGAAAATTTACCATTAATATTTTATGAAAAATGGATAAATTCAGATCCAGAAAATGTAAAAAATAAACTTGCAGAATTTACAGTAGAAAAATTAACAAAATGGACCATTCATTTATGTAAGCATTATAATATTGACGAACAAAAGATGAATCAAGAAATTAATACATTATGTTTTCCCAAATATAAATTTTATATTAATGTAATATTAGAATCAACTCAAAGTTCATTAATTCTTAAAAAAATACAAGACCAAAACAAAGACCAAGAATGCCCCATTTGTTTTCAAGATTTTAATAAAAAAAAAATAGTTACTGGATGCAACCACGAATTTTGTATTTCATGTATTACACATTATATGAGAAATGAATCAATAGAAAAAATAGAATTAAATTGTCCATTGTGTCGTACAAAAATAGAAAAATTAACTACACAAAAAAACGAAGTGAGTCAACTTTTAATAGAACGATATTGTATTAAACCAAAATCCAAAATCAATACTTTATTTTCATTATTAATACAACAACAAAAAAATCGTCTACATGAATTTATACAACAAAATAGAGAATCGATACAACAAATATTTAAAATAATAATAATGTGTATATATGGAATTTATATTATATTATTATTCAAAAAATTAAATAAAATATCACTTTTAATATAATTAATTTCACATCTAAATAGGCAGCTTAAAAATAACACCAAAAATATAAAATATTAAAATATATGAACATAGTATAAAAATGAAATTAAATAATAATAAAAAATAATCATAATATTTTTTTCCATAAGGTATATATTTATAAATATCATTTTTATAATAGTTCGTAATGGTATAAAAAATAAATGCAAATATAATAATTAATGATCGTTCTAATGACTTACTATAAATTTCAACCATACGATATTTATTATCAAAAAAACTGCTATCAGCTCCAGTAATATTTATTGTTTTCAACATTGTTTTTATAATATTAAATTATTATTATTTAATAAAAAATTGAAAAATATTAATATAGATACATAATCAATAAGATACTCCAAAACAAGACAAATCAAACAAAATGGCTCTTGCAAGAAGACAATGCTCATATTGCAAATCAAATGATCATATTATTACAGGATGCACCCATCCAACAATTGCAACACTAAAATATCAAATATTCACTATTATTATTTATGAAGATCTCGAAGTTATAAATAGTTATTTAATATTATTAACAACTTCACAATTAAAAATTGTTTGTGTAATTATGAATAAACCAATATTAAAAAGATCAAGACAACAATTGATTAATTTTATATTTATTGAATTGCAAGCAATCAGAGCAACATTGGATTATCTATTACCAGAGAGAAATCCTAGACCGATAACTAAAAAAATCACAATAAATACGATTCAAATAGAAGAAGAAGACAAAAATATAAAATACGATTGTCCGATTTGTTTTGAAAATCACAAAGCAACAAATATATTTATGACAAATTGCAATCACAACTTTTGTTTTAAATGCACATATTATCATATAAAATCATCAAAACAATCATTTGCGACATGTCCAATGTGCAGAGCACAATTAAACGAGCTATTATGTAAACAAGATTTAAGAGAAGGAAATGACGACATAAAAGGTAAACATGTATTCAGTATTTTATAAATTAAAAAGTAAACAGCCAATATAATATATAAAAAACAACTTAAAGAACCCAACCTCTAAATGAAAATATGAGAAATAAAAATTTGAGAAATATTAATATACTTAAAAACAAACTTAAAGAAATAACGCATATTAATATAATTGGGCCGACTTTAACTCAGTGGAAGAGTGTTTGGCTGTAGTCCAAAAGGTCGCTGGTTCAAATCCGGCAAGTCGGACATAAAGCATCAATGGTGTAGTGGTAACATGTAACCCTTCCAAGGTTGAGCTGGGGGTTCGATTCCCTCTTGATGCATTTTCTTTTCTTTTCTTTTTTTCTTGATTATATTATATTAAATTAATATAATCAATATAATCAATATAATCAATAAATACTATTCAATATATGGCGCACCAGTCCGGTGGTAAATGTAACCTTCTATAAAATAAAGAGTATCAACTTCTATATCACTGCCCCATTCAAGTATTTGTATTTGTAATTCTGATTCATCTGCGGTATTTTTCGAAACAAGAAAATAATCTCTCACTTCATTAATTTTCAAATATAAATAAGATGACATTAAATCATCTTCGCAAACTTCTGGAAGAGGGATATGATTCAATAATTCAAATCTTTCACCTGCAAAATCAATAGAATTTATTATCAACATTTTCCCATCTCTGAATACAATCTCTCCATTTTTTATTACAAATCTGGAATCATAATCCAAAATTTCCATTTGTACACTCTTCGGCATTATGCCAATTAAATTTAAAATCTGTGACATATTATTAAGTTCTTTTGATTACTCGTAGAATTGTTTGGATTGTTCGTATAACAAATCAAAGTATTAAATATATAATCAATTTTTTATTATATATTTATTAATTCGAATACTAAATACTAAATACTAAAAACTTATTTCGTTTTTTGTATTCGTATTTTTGAATCATAATTATTCGCAGCTTCGATTTTATGTTTTCTACGAGGTGGAGGTGTCATATTATGAAATATTTTTATTTTCTTTTTATCTGTAATATCATTAATCTTTTTCTCTCTACTCCTTTTTTCAAATTCCATATCCATACAATCAATATCTATCTTATGTTGTTGTGATTTCAAATTGTGTTCTTGCATTCTCAGTTTAATTTGTTTCTCTTTTAAAATAATCCCTTCTTCTAATTGTTTTATATCATTTTGTGTTCGGTCTTTAAACGGATTCATTAAATTATCTATAAAAGGATTTAAAGCCTGAACCACTGGCAAAGGCTCATAATGACAACACCAATGCGAAAACCATCGCGATTTTCTCGTCTGTGCATTTTTAATTTCTTGATGAAACATTTCATCAATTACTGAAAAAGCGGACTTTAATAATAATATTTCTTTCATATAATCTCGCTTATCTTCCATCAAGTTAACTAATTGAGTACGAAGTAATTCCATATTTATATTATATTTTTTCCTATAAAAATCGTTTTTTTGACCATAGAAATCAATAACTGCTTCAATATATCTAATTTGATTTTTAATATTCATTAAAAATGTGATTTTTTTCTTTCTTACATCATCTATCTTTTTTATGATTGAAAATATATTCGTATTATAAATAACTGGATAATGCTTCCGAATAATTTCTGGAATTAAAAATTGGTTCGTCTCTTTTATTTCTGCGATTTTCTTTTCTACTTCTGATAATTTTTTCATCAATGCATCATCTAATAATTCTTTTGATAAAGACATCATATTTTTGCTGCCATTATCATCATTATTATTAGAAAATTTTTTATTAGAAATTTCTTTACTTTCTTTACTATTTTTATTACTAACATCATCATCACTATCATAATTTTTAAGCATTTTTGATTGTTGTCTTTTAAAATTACTAAATAATAATATTGATCCAGAAGTAAACTCCACAGAAGTTTGCAATTTATCATATTGATGTGATGACATTTTATGAGCTTCTTGTGCAGCATCCAATTTAAAATAATTTACCAATGCTAATAAAAAAGCAATTATAGCATTTACAGAAGAAATCAACATTGATCCCCACCAATAAAAAGATACAATCGAAGCTAATACTGTTGCAGCCGTAGATAATAAAATTGCTGGCATCATTAATTTATTCAAATTTCTCTCACAATAATATTTTGCTTCCATATATATGATTTTTTGACCTTTTAAATAACTCGCTAATACATCTAAAGAACTAGAATAATCGTGATTTAATGAAGAATATTGTTCATTTATTTCATCTTCTGCTTGCTTATATTTCAATTTATTATAATGAATATGATTCCCATATATTCCTGTTGAAACACCAATAGGACCTTCATTATTCGAATTTTCAAATACTCTTGTTTGTGACTGAAAACTATGTATACTTTCAATACTATCTGAATCACTATCAAGAACTGCTAGTTTTCCTCTTTGTAATCCAGATTCTATATCATAATTTTCTTCATAATTTTCTTCATAATTTTTTTCATAATTTTCTCTTTCTCTTTTTTCATTATCTTTATTGCAATCATAACAATTCAAAAAAGGTAAAGAAATTTGTTCAAAATTTAATCCTGTATTTACATTTAATTCAAAATGATTTACATCAATATTTGAACCATCAGTAATATTTAATTGTATTCCATCATCTGAATTCATTATTAATATTATTATAAATCAATATTTTTATTAATAATTTTTATTAATAATTTTTATAAATAATTTTTATAAATAATTTTTATAAATAATTTTTATAATAATAATATTAATATATGCCAAGAACTAGAAAAAATGTACCGTGGAAAGGTTGGAAAAGAGAGAAACCAGGATTTCATCAAAAAACTATTATGCTTAAAAAGTGCGGTAAAAAATGCTTTTTAGGTACCAAAAAATCATTCCCTATTTGTAAAAAGAATACATGCACTATAAGTAGGAAAGGAATTTATTCTGCTTATATTCGCGCTCGTCAATATTCAAGTAAGACAAATAAAACAAAATATAGAAAAATTGCTAGTAAAGCAAAGAGACTTTTATAAATATTATAATAAATATTATAATAAATATTATAAAAAAGTATTTCAATTATAATTTAAAAAAAAATTGATTTAAATTATAACAAAAAGTATTTATTATAATTATTTTTAAGAGAAGCAAAAAGCAACGCAAAAAGCAATAAGCAAAAGAGAATGCAAAGACATGTTTATGACCAAGATTTTGCTCAAGACAATATTTATGACTTGGAAATAGGTCTCCATCAAGAAGATCTGAGTAATGATTGGGGGCTTTTTGTAGAACTTAATAGCCCATATCACCCACAAATAAAGCCAAGTAAATTTGAACTAAAAAATTCAAAAATTCCGAAAAAAATAAAACGAACATCAGTTTCATTTTATTTACCAAATATCGAACCTATTCGAGAAGAAACAAAAATCGACATTGAACCTGAATCCAATTATGATATTTTAGATGATACAATTCCAGAAAAAAATATATATAAAGAATTATTCGTTTACACAAATTTTATTCATTGTTTCTTAACGGTCTTATTTAAAATATGAAAAATATGATAAAATTGGATTAGAAGGTACTGGAACAACATAACCTGAATATAAAATAATATGTGCTATATTAGCAAAAATATGTATCATACTATGTGAATATGTAGAATGCCAGTACATTTTTTTTTTATGATATAAAATACCAATTATATAACATATTACACATATAAAGAATAATCCATAATATAATAAATAATTTTGTGATTTATACGCTCTTATTATATAATATAAAAATGCTATATTAACTGCAAATATATCTACATATCTTCGCCAAGAATAATCGGGTTTTCTCCAATAATTAATTGATGTTATAAAAATAAATATATTTATAAAAGCAAAATCATAATATCCATTATAAAATGCATATAATGAAGTAAATAATGCAAAATATGATGTTATATATAAAAAATTATATTGATTAGGATATAAAATACAATCATTTTTATCCATTATAATTAATATAAATTAATAAGATATATTTAAATTATATTAATTATTAATTTAACCTTTCAATTATTATTGTAGACTCGGTTCCATAAAATTAGCATAATTGTTAAACCCACAAAGTGTTTTACCAAATAATACACCATCAGGATCAATTATATATCTATGATAAAAAGGTTCAATACAAGTAGGATGAACAATATTTGTAGGTACTTCATAATTATTAGCATCCATAATAACAGGCACATCCAATAAATTTTCTTTTGTTACTAAATTGGAAAATAATTCAGAGGTGTTAAATTTAGATGATAATAAATTATTTGTAGCGGATTGACCATTATTATATAATAAATAATTACTTTGATTCCACGATCTTTTACATCCAAAATTTTTCTTTTCATTACAATAAACTATCAAACCTTTTTTATTAGTAATATAATCACTCGCATAAGTCGATTCTCTCAATTTACGAAATGCTGGATTTGCTGGAATAGGTTGAAATGCATGTGCCATTATATATTAATATTAATATTTATATTTATATTAATATTTATAAAAAACTAAAATAATTTGACTTTTACTTCGTTTAAACGAAAAGTTATAACGGAGTAAGAGTTATAAATCATAAACCATTTGCATTGTTAAACAAAAAGAATAATCCATATTATTCAAATTTATTATTCTTCCATATTCATCTAATAATTGTATTTGCATTTTTTGTAGATCTACTGGTCCAAAGTATTGCCTAGGATTTGTTATCAAATTAAAATTGTTTTGTGAATAATTATTAAATGCTGGAGACTGTAAACTTATTCGCGCTAATATATTTTTATTAAGTATTGACGAGTTAAATGCACTATAAAAATTATTATTTACATTATTATTAAAATCATCTATAACTAAATACATATAATGCGGACCAGTAGTATCAGCAATTCCCTCACTTACATAAGTCAAATTATTTTCATAAAACCCTTCACGAAATCCCATAATCCAACCCATTTTCAATGGCAAAGGTGATACATAGTCAGGATTTCCAATTATATCAGATTGAAAATCCAAACTAAAATTAAAATACCCTGGACAGCACTCAGAAATACCCACTAATATTTGACCAGAACCACTATTTGTTGAACCACCACCAATATTTAATACAAAATATAAATATTTCAAATATGAGCTCTCAGTAAATACTGGACTTGTTTTTACATAATTATTCAAAAAATTTATTAAATCACTAGGACTATAATTACCATTTGGAACTATAATACATAATTTTTCTACTATACCATAAATAGCAACATCATCCGCATTCGCATCAGGAGGAGGAATAGTTGAAGCAGAAACCCAAAAAAAATTAGTGCCAAATTGTTTCGAAATTGCATAAAATGTTGACGGAAATTCAAAAGCTGATAATTGTAATGACAAAACATTACTAAATTTAATCGGCAAATCTAAATGAAAATTCGTCGATTGAGAAGTATAATAATTATCTCGAAAACGAGTATCAATATTTATTGATTTATTTAATATTCGTTTTTTCAATGGATTTATAACACCTGCATAAAACTCGCTCGGTAAAGACTGAGTATATGGTGTTTCCTTTTTATCTATTATACTATAATTTACACCCACATCATGTGTTAAAGACGGCTTTAAATCGTAATTTAAATTATAAATATCTGCTTCTGCGATTTTTTGAAAATTACCAACATTTTTTAATTGTTTAAGTAAAGATTCCTTTGCTTGATTTATAAAACTTATTGTATTATCTTTTACAGATTTTCCAATATTAGTATCACTATTAATATTATCTCTTAATTTAGATGCTTTTAATTGAATAAAAGCATGGTCATAATTTCCCGGAAGATCAAAAATCTCTTCTAATTCTTGCTTTTTATAATTATTTATATTTAAGTCAAAATTTCCGGATTGCGGATTTGCCATATTATATATGTTTATACCAAATATTTATTTTATATTGTTATTTACATAAAGACAATGTACCGACCAATATTTCCACCAAGCAGTCCATGTCCTCCAGGCCCATGTCCTCCATATCCATGCCCTCCAGAAAGAGGATGTAACAATAATATAAATATTAATAATAATAATGCATCTAGCCCACCGTGTCCTCCAGTTCCTGGACCTCCTGGACCTGAAGGACCTCAAGGACCTCAAGGACCTCGTGGGATGGATGGATTAGCAGGTGCAACAGGAGCAACAGGAGCACCAGGCACAGCAGTTAATACAGGTGCTACTGGCGATACTGGTGATACAGGTCCTACAGGAATACCTGGAACAGCAGTTAATACGGGAGCAACTGGAACAACAGGTGCAACAGGTGATACAGGTCCTACTGGAATACCCGGAACAGCAGTTAATACAGGCGCAACTGGAACAACAGGTGCAACAGGATCAACAGGTGCAACAGGAGCAACAGGCGAAACTGGTGAAACAGGTACAACTGGTCCTACTGGTTCTACTGGTCCTACTGGTGATACAGGTCCTACGGGAATACCTGGTACATCAGTTAATACGGGAGCAACAGGTGCAACAGGCACTACTGGAGCAACAGGTGCAACAGGTGCAACAGGATCTACTGGTCCGACAGGTTCAACAGGAGCAACTGGAACTACAGGTGCAACAGGTGATACAGGTCCTACTGGAATACCCGGAACAGCAGTTAATACGGGAGCAACCGGAACAACAGGTGCAACAGGTGCAACAGGTGCAACCGGAACAACAGGTGCAACAGGTGCAACCGGAACAACAGGTGCAACAGGTGCAACAGGTGATACAGGTCCTACAGGAATACCCGGAACAGCAGTTAATACGGGAGCAACCGGAACAACAGGTGCAACCGGAGCAACAGGAGCAACAGGAGCAACAGGTGCAACAGGAACAACAGGAACAACAGGTGCAACAGGAGCAACAGGAGCAACAGGTGCAACAGGAATACCTGGAACATCAGTTAATACGGGAGCAACCGGTAGTACAGGCACTACTGGAGCAACAGGTGCAACAGGTGCAACAGGTGCAACAGGTGCAACAGGTACAACAGGCACTACTGGTGCAACAGGATCAACAGGCACTACTGGTGCAACAGGATCAACAGGTGCAACAGGTGCAACAGGATCTACTGGTGCAACAGGAGCAACAGGAGCAACAGGAGCAACAGGAGCAACAGGTGCAACAGGACCTACAGGACCTCCTATAAGTTTTTTCACAACTAGAAATATTTTCCTTACCGGATTTTCAGGACAAGCAGGATCAACAGGAGCAACAGGAACAATTGCAGTTTTAGGACCTTCTGGAATGTATTCATCGGTCGACATTGCTGCTCCAAATATTTATACAACAGGATCATTAACATTCCCAGATAACAGTGTTCAAATAACTAATTCTGATGTTAATATGTTAAATAATTTAGATTCATTGGGAAATTTTGGACAAACTGTTTGGACACCTGCATATGGAAGTACTATCTATTTATATAGTTATTCTTCAATAGCAATGTCCTCTTCTGGACAATATCAAACAGCTGTTTGTACTAGTGCTAGTACATCAAGTCCAAATGGAATTCTCTATTCAATAGATTATGGTATAAACTGGACTGTAAGTGATCTTGGGACTCGTTATAATTGGTATTCAGTAGCAATGTCTTCATCGGGACAATATCAAACTGCTGTTATTAATAATGGTGTAATATATAATTCATCTAATTATGGTATAAATTGGTCTCCAACTACAGAAACAGGTTCTTGGTGGTCTGTAGCAGTATCTTCATCGGGACAATATCAAACTGCTCTTGATACAAATAACGCAATATATTATTCAATCAATTATGGCATAAATTGGATAAAATCATTATCACCAACACTAGTATCACCAATTCAATGGGTATCAGTAGCAATGTCTTCAACAGGACGATATCAAACTGCTATAGTTGCTAATAATAGCACTAGTAATGGAATATATTATTCAACAGATTATGGAATAAATTGGACACTATCTAATAATTTAATACTAAATGATTCTTGGAATTCAGTAGCAATGTCATCATCTGGGCAATATCAAACTGTTGTATCTTCATACAATGGTCCAATTTTATATTCAATAAATTATGGAATAACATGGACACAAAGTAATGCAATAAATAATAATTGGTATTCAGTAGCAATGTCATCATCTGGACAATATCAAACAGCAGTTAATAATAATTACTCAAGTAGTGCAAATAATTGTGTTTTTAATTCTAATGATTATGGAGTAAATTGGGCATTAAATCTTAATGCTGGAACATTAACTACTACAAATTTAATTTCAGTAGCAATGTCATCATCAGGACAATATATAACTTCTCTAGCTTATGATACTAATATTTGGACAACATTTGTTCCTACAAATATTGCAGGTGAATTATGGGTGCAAGGTAATTTATATGCTAATAACGGAACACAAAAAACATTTATTATCGATCACCCATTAAATGAATCCAAATATTTAGTGCACGGTTGTCTAGAAGGACCAGAAGCAGGTGTCTATTATCGAGGAAAAAGTGAAATTACAAATGATAAATCCATTACAATAAAATTACCTGATTATGTTTCAGCATTAGCATCAAATTTCACAATTCAAATAACAAACATTTATAGCACATCTATTGACATAACAAATATATTTTCTTCAAGCGATGTTGAAAACAATTCTTTTACTGTATATGGAAAAAATGGATCATTTTTTTGGCTTGTTCAGGGTGAAAGATTAAAAATAGAAACAGAACCTAATAAATCTGATGTAACAGTACACGGAGATGGACCTTATAAATGGTTATAAAATTACATTTAGATAAAAAAATTACCAAAATACAGCTTTTAATATAAAATAATTGTTTATACCAAAATACAGCTTTTAATATAAAATAATTGTTTATACCAAAATACAGCTTTTAATATAAAATAATTGTTTATACCAAATAATTATTTTATATCATTAATTACATAAACATGAATGGATGGCCAATGTTTCCACAAAGTAATAATTATAATCCATGTAATCCGTGTAATCCAATTAATCCATGTCCACCAAGCGATGGATGTAACACCACAATAAATATTAATAACAATAACGAAGGTGGAGGAGGATGTTCTGCAACAGGAGCAACAGGAGCAACAGGAGGTATAGGAACAACAGGTGATACAGGTGCAACTGGTGATACAGGACCAATGGGTCCACCAGGTATAGGAACAGGTACAGGAGTAACAGGAGCAACTGGACCAATGGGATCACCAGGTGCCACTGGACCAATGGGATCACCCGGAATAGGAACCGGTACAGGAGTAACAGGTGCAACAGGACCAATGGGATCACCAGGAATAGCAGGTGCAACTGGACCAATGGGATCACCTGGAATAGGAACAGGAACAGGAGTAACAGGTTTTACAGGATCAACAGGTGCAACAGGTTCTACTGGAAGTACAGGATCAACAGGAGCAACAGGTTCTACTGGAAGTACAGGATCAACAGGTGCAACAGGTTCTACTGGAAGTACAGGCTCTACTGGAAGTACAGGTGCAACAGGAGCAACAGGTTCTACTGGAACTACTGGAAGTACAGGCTCTACTGGAAGTACAGGATCAACAGGAGCAACAGGTTCTACTGGAAGTACAGGTGCAACAGGATCAACAGGTTCTACTGGAAGTACAGGTTCTACTGGAAGTACAGGATCAACGGGTGAAACAGGAGCAACAGGAGTTACAGGAGCAAAAGGCGCAACAGGATTACCAGGAATACCAGGAGCACCAGGAATAGCAGGATCAACAGGTGCAACCGGCCCGGGAAGTGCAAGTTTTTTCACTTCCAAAAATACACTTACCGGATTTTCAGGACAAGCAGGATCAACAGGAGCAACTGGAACAATTGCAGTTCTAGGTCCATCCGGAATGTATTCATCAGTCGATATTGCTGCTCCAAATATTTACACAACAGGCGCATTAACATTTCCTGATAATAGTGTTCAAATATCCAATTCAACTATTGAATTAACTAATAATTACAATTCTAGTAGTTTTGGTAATAATTTATGGGTTTTGGATGCAAGTAGTAATTTGCCTAGTAGTACTTCTTATTCTAATATAGTATTTTCTTCATCTGGCCAATATCAAACTATATGTATTAATGGGCTAGGACTATACATTTCAAACAATTATGGTCAAACATGGTTACAATCCAATAATAGTACATTAATAAAAAGCGTAGCAATGTCTTCATCTGGACAATATCAGACTGCTGTTATTTTAAATGGTGGAATATATTATTCAACAGCTTATGGTGTAACTGGTTCTTGGTTATTAAGCGATGCATCAAATGCATCATGGTGTTCAGTAGCAATGTCATCATCGGGTCAATATCAAACTGCTGTTATTGATGGTAGTGGAATATATCAATCAACTAGTTATGGAGTAAATTGGACAATAACTAGCGCACCAGCAAACCTCTGGATTTCAGTAGCAATGTCTTCATCAGGACAATATATAATTGGTGCTATTTCTCAAAGTAGTTATGGAATATATATTTCGAATAATTTTGGATCAACTTGGAGCATTGCTGGTGTACCCGGGGGACCATGGTCTTCAGTAGCAATATCTTCATCAGGACAATATCAGACCGGGGTTTATAATGGTGGAATATGGCATTCAATTAATTATGGTCAAAGTTGGATACAAAATGCTAATGTACATAATAATTGGTCTTCAGTAGCAATGTCATCATCAGGACTGGAACAAATAGCTTGTATTAATGGAGGTGGAATATGGTATTCAACTAATTATGGACAAAATTGGACACAAAATAATAGTGCACCATCATATAATTGGACTTCTGTTGCAATGTCAGCAAATGGGCAATATCAAAGTGCTTATTCTAATAAAGGTCTTTATTTATCATATATCTCAATACTAGATTTCGGACAAACATATTTATCAATAAATTTATCAGCACCATCTCAAGTAGCTTGGACTTCAGTAGCAGTGTCTACATCGGGACAATATCAAACAGCTGTTATTGATGGTAGTGGAATATATTTATCAACCAATTATGGTTTAAATTGGGTAAATAATACTACCGTAGGGGCACAGTGGTCTTCAGTAGCAATGTCTTCATCAGGCCAATATCAAACTATTTGTTGTAATCAAATTAATGGAAGTATTATGGTTTCATCTAATTATGGAGAAACATTTAATTATGCAACAGGTGATACAGCTTATTATTGGCAGTCAGTAGCATTGTCTTCATCGGGCCAATATCAAACCGCTGTTACTGATGGTAGTGGAGTATGGCAATCAACTAATTATGGAGAAAATTGGACACAAAATAGTGCACATATAGTTGACTCTTGGAATTCAGTAGCATTGTCTTCATCAGGTCAATATCAAACCGCTGCGTCATTTTATGGTAGTGGAATAATACTTTCAACTAATTATGGTGTAACATGGTCAACCCAAAACCAAGATGCATCTTGGAATTCTATAGCAATGTCTTCATCAGGACAATATCAAACCGCAGCATATTATAATAATAAATTATATTATTCATTAAATTATGGTGTAATTTGGGAAGGAAGTGATTCACCTGCTGCACAATGGTCTTCAGTATCAATATCATCATCAGGTCAGTATCAAGCCGCTGTTGTAGATAATAGTGGAAATCCTGGATATTATTATTCAACTAATTATGGTGTAAATTGGTTACTAAATATTAGTAGTCAATCAGAAAGTTGGTCATCAATAGCAATGTCATCATCTGGACAATATATAACTGCTGTTACAAATGGAGGAGGAATTTACACAACATTTGTTCCTACAAATATTGCAGGTGATTTATGGGTTCAAGGAAATATTTTACCAAGTTCAAATAATTCCACTTTGGGTAGTGTAACTAATCCATGGCAAGAATTATATGTTTCAACAAGTTCAGTAGTTTTTGTTAATACTGTGACTAATCAAAATTTAACAATGTCATCTTATTCTGATTCAAGTTCAATTGAAATTTTATATTCTGGATCAAATGGATATTCTATAGGAATAGGATTAACAGGTTTAAATGGAACCAATTCAGGACGCGCGGTACCATTTATAGATGTAAATGGAAATATATTTCCCTTATCAGGTCCTACAGGTCACGAAAATATTTTCACATCTTCAACAACACTTACTGGATTCTCAGGACAAGCAGGAGCAACAGGTGCAACAGGAACAATTGCAGTTTTAGGTCCATCCGGTATGTATTCAATAGTCGATATTGCTGCTCCAAATATTTATACAACAGGCGCATTAACTTTCCCTGATAATAGTGTCCAAATATCCAATTCAACAGTAAATATGCTTAATAATTTTAATGATACATCTGGAAATTTCGGACAAACTGTTTGGTATCCGATTGATGCATCAAATACTGAATTGTTTGATTTATCATTTAACTGGAATTCAGTAACAATATCTTCATCAGGACAGTATCAGACTGCTGTTATAGATGGTAACGGAATTTGGAATTCAACAAATTATGGTAAACATTGGAAACAAAGTAGTGCACAAGATGCATCTTGGAATTCGGTAGCAATGTCTTCATCAGGACAATATCAATCCGCTTGTTTTTATGATACTAGTATTCACGGTGGAATATATTATTCATCTAATTATGGTATAAATTGGACAGTAAGTGACGCATCATCTACAATAATGTGGAGTTCAATAGCAATGTCTTCATCTGGACAATTTCAAACTGCCGCTTTTAATCACGGTGCTGTAATTAATTCATCTAATTATGGTGTAAACTGGACACGAAATATTATCGGTCCAGATTTATCTTTAAATTCGATAACCATATCTTCATCTGGACAATTTCAAACTGCTGTTAGTACAAATGGAAATATTATAAATTCAACAGATTATGGTCAACAATGGGCACATAGTACTGCACCAGATGTATCATGGAATTATGTAGCAATGTCTTCATCTGGACAATTTCAAACTGCCAGTTATTATAATGGTGTTGTTGGTGGAATATATTATTCGACAGATTATGGTATAAATTGGATAGTAAGTGATGCACCAGATGTTTGGAATTGGACTTCAGTAGCAATGTCTTCATCTGGACAATATCAAACTGCTGCTATTGATGGTGATGGAATATGGTATTCAACTAATTATGGTGTGAATTGGTTTAAAAATATTTTAGTACAATTAATAAACTTAAAATCGATATCAATGTCTTCATCAGGACAATATATAACTGGTGTTGTAAATAATGGTACAATTTACAGAACTATTGTTCCTACAAATATTGCAGGGGATTTATGGGTACAAGGAAATATATATGCTTCCCAATTGGGATCACTTTCAAATCCAATAACCGAATTATTTGTATCTGATAATAGTATTCATATTGGTGATAAAGTAATATTATCTTCAAATAATGTTGGAAATTTAGTTTCTAATACACCAATAATAGTTGATACAATTTATCTAGGTGTTGGTCAAGCTAGTATAACAGTTGATCCAAATAATGGTCAAATTCTATTTACTAGTGCTTCAGGTAGTGAATCATTATCTGGTACAGGATTTACAGGTTATACTGGTAATACTGGCCCTACTGGTAATACTGGAGCAACAGGATATACTGGAGCAACAGGAATACCTGGAACAGCTGTTAATACTGGTGCAACTGGCTCTACTGGTGATACTGGAGCAACAGGATGTACTGGAGCAACAGGAATACCTGGAACAGCTGTTAATACTGGTGCAACAGGTGATACTGGAGCAACAGGATCTACAGGAGCAACTGGGCCTACTGGTGAAACAGGATCTACTGGGCCTACTGGTGATACCGGATCTACTGGTCCAACAGGATGTACTGGAGCAACAGGAATACCCGGATCATCAGTTAATACTGGTGCAACTGGTAATACTGGTGCCACAGGATCTACAGGAGAAACTGGATCTACTGGTGATACTGGTCCAACTGGTTCAACAGGTGATACTGGATCTACTGGTCCAACAGGTGAAACGGGACCAACAGGAATACCTGGAACATCAGTTAATACTGGTGCAACTGGGCCTACTGGTGATACTGGAGCAACAGGAGCAACTGGTCCTACTGGCGAAACAGGATCTACTGGTCCAACAGGTGATACTGGATCTACTGGTCCAACAGGTGAAACTGGACCAACAGGAATACCTGGGACATCAGTTAATACCGGCGCAACTGGATCTACTGGCGATACCGGTGCAACAGGTGCAACAGGTGCAACAGGTGCTACTGGCGAAACAGGATCTACTGGTCCTACGGGCGATACTGGTGCTACAGGTGCTACAGGTGATACTGGTGCCACAGGTACTACAGGACCTACTGGTGAAACGGGTACCACTGGACCTACAGGTGATACTGGTGCCACAGGTGCAACAGGGGCTACTGGTGAAACAGGTACCACTGGACCTACAGGTGATACTGGACCAACCGGTTCTACAGGAGCAACAGGATCTACTGGTGATACTGGTGCTACAGGACCAACAGGTGCTACAGGTGATACTGGTGCCACAGGAGCAACAGGATCTACTGGTGATACTGGTGATACT
>TBL_comb47_HYPODRAFT_10003717_pt1 | contig 17941 bp, 9 predicted proteins | sample TroBogypolimnion_40_FD_10682 | JGI IMG/M metagenome (IMG submission 10682)
GACAGGGGTTTACGGGCCGAAGCCATTCATCCCCCACGCGGCGTCGCTCCTTCAGGCTTTCGCCCATTGAGAAAAATTCTCGACTGCTGCCACCCGTAGGTGTCTGGACCGTGTCTCAGTTCCAGTGAGGCTGGTCGTCCTCTCAGACCAGCTACCCGTCTTAGCCTTGGTGAGCCGTTACCTCACCAACTAGCTGATAGGCCGCGGGCTTATCGTAAAGCGTCAGGCCTTGCGGTCCCCAACTTTGAATGTCAAAAGATGCCTTTTTACATTCACATCCGGTATTAGCTCGCCTTTCAGCAAGTTATCCCAAACTTCACGGCAAATTACCCACGTGTTACGCACCCTTGCGCCACTCCGACATCCGAATATTGCTACCCGAATGTCAGCGTTCGACTTGCATGTCTTATCCACGCCGCCAGCGTTCGTTCTGAGCCAGAATCAAACTCTCCGTATAAAACGTTAGTTGATTCCTGTCTGATCGTGAGACCAGACAGCATTTACTTACTTAATTTTTGGTTAAACTCCTCAAAGTCAGCCAACTAACTGGCTTACTTTGAAGGGGCTCTTACTAATCGCACAATTCAATTTTCAAAGAGCAGCAGGTGTCTAAACACCCAAAATCTTGCTTGAAACTCTCATCTTTCGCTTCCCATCTAGGGGACAAAAAACCCGAGCGCCGAACATCGCTAACTACTCGGCATCTCAGATTCGAGTTTCAGGAGGGCGAATTATATCTACTTCGCACCGGTTGTCAACAGGCTTTTCAGCCTTCCGTTTCGCACCGCGCTGCACTGCACATTGTCGCGAACGGAAGATGAGATTATCAGTAAATAATCATCATGCAAGAGTTTTTTTAATTATTTTTCGGTGCTCTGAGATAATCCTCGAAAAGCCCATGAAATAAGGGTTATTCCAATCCCCGCTCGGTCAATTCTTCCTCATCCAGGCCAAGATAATGACCCAGCTCGTGCAAATAAGTCGTCCGCACTTCGTCACAAAAATGTTTTTCATCCATTCCCACCAAACTCCAGATGTTTTCCAGAAACAAAATGATCTGCGGCGGCAGCGGCACATCATTTTCTTCAACAAACTCCGCGCCCGTGAACAATCCCAGCGTATCCGCCTCGATTCCCTCCTCCTGCAATTCCTCATTCGGCTGCCGCTCGAAGATCACCGGCAACTGTTCCGCGCGCTCGCGCAACGGCCCAGGCAATGCCGCCAGCGTCTTCTCCACTTCCGCCAGTGCGAGCGAACACAATTTTTCCCAATCAAGTTTCACGCCTTAATTCTGACGCCCCGTTTGCAGCAATGCAACTTTCCTCCGCGGCGCTTTTTCGCTCGCGCTTGAACGGTGGACGCTTATCGTTTGTCTCATCACACAATTTATGACGGCTTTAAAAATTCGCACCATTGCTGCTCTCGCCATCTGCCTTCTTCCATTCGCCTTCGTCGCCGCGCTTTCCGCGCAGGAAGTTCGCGTCGTGGAAAAGACCCTCACCAACGGCATGACGCTGCTGATGGTCGAACGGCACGACGATCCTTCCATCGCCGGCGGGTGGGTCGCGCATGTCGGCAGCGCGAATGAAAGCCCCGGCATCACCGGCATCGCGCACCTGTTCGAGCACATGATGTTCAAGGGCACGACCACCATCGGCACGACCGATTACGCAAAGGATTTTGAGATTCTCGCCCGGCAGGAAAAAATCCGCGACGAGATGCGCGCCGAAGAATCCAAGATGCGCTCAGCCTGGCGGCGCGGCGGCGTGGACGACTGGCAGAAGCCAGAGAACTGGACCCCGCATTATCGCGAGCTGCAAAAACAATTTCAGGAACTGGTCTTGGAGGAACGGAAGCTGATCGTCAAAAACGAAATCTGGAAACTCTACCAGGCCAACGGCGGCAACGGCATGAACGCCTTCACCATGGATGACATGACGGCTTTCCACGTCGGCGTGCCGGCGAATAAATTGGAACTCTGGATGTGGATGGAGTCCGAGCGCATCTTCCATCCGGTCTTCCGCGAATTTTACGCCGAGCGCGATGTCGTCTTCGAGGAACGCCGGATGCGCTACGATTCCACGCCGCTGGGCCCGTCGGCACAGGCTTTCAACGCGATGTTCTGGCAATCGCTGCCTTACAGCTGGCCGACGATCGGCTGGCCTTCGGATATTTCGTCCATCTCCAAACCGCAGGCGGATGCGTTTCACGCCCTGTTTTATTCCCCGCAAAACATCACGCTGATTCTCGTTGGCGATTTTAATCCGGACAAGGTCGCCGCGATGGCGGAGAAATATTTCGGCCGGATTCCGCGCGCCAAAAACAATCCGCCCGACCTCGTGACCACGGAAATGACCCAGTCCGTCGAGAAGCGCATGAACGCCGAGGTCGCCGCCAATCCGCAGGTGGACATCATGTGGCATACCGTGCCGTTCGCGCACAAGGATTCCTACCCGCTCCAGATTCTCGCGCAGCTCCTGTCCACGCACACCGGACGGCTTTACAAGGGCCTCGTGCTCGGCAGCGGCGTGGCGACGGACATCTCCGCCAGCCAGAATTCCCAGAAATGGGCGGGTTGGTTTGACATCAGCGGCGAAGCGGCGGACGGCCACACGCCCGAGGAAGTGGAGAAGGGCATCTACGCCGAACTCGAAAAACTCAAGCACGACCCCGTGCCGCCGGAGGAATTGCAGAAGGTGAAGAACAATTTCGCCGCCGATCAATATCGCCAGCTCAATTCCAACCAGAACATCCTCCAGAACCTCATCTGGAACGACGGCGAAGGTGATTGGCGCGAAATCAACGCCGCCCAGCCGAAACTCGAAGCCGTCACCGCCGCCGACGTGCTGCGCGTCGCCAACGAATACTTCAAGAAAGACAACCGCGCCGTCGCCATTTTCACCCGCAAACCGGAAACCGCCCCCGCTGAATCGAAATGAAAACCTTTCCCCTCCTGATTCTAACCGCCGCCCTGATCGCGCCGTTTCACATTGTCCGCGCCGCCGTCATTGTGGATCGCCCCGAAAAACTTTCGTTTCCGCCGCTCAAATACGACGCGCCCGTGCCGGATCAATATCGCGTCCAGCTCAAATCCGGCCCGGTCGTTTACATCGTGCCGGACCACGAACGGCCGCTGGTGAACGTCACCGTTTACGTTCGCACTGGCAAATATCTTGAGCCGGCCGGCAAGGAAGGCCTGGCCGAACTCACCGGCTGGCTGCTCACGCACGGCGGCGCCGGCACCAATTCCGCCGCGCAGCTCGAGGAGCGCGTCGCCTTCCTGGGCGCGCAGCTCGAATCCTCCATCGGCGACAATCAAGGCAGTGTCGGCCTCAACCTGCTGTCCAAAGATACGGACGCGGGCTTGGGCCTGTTGCGCGACGTGCTCTACGCGCCGCGTTTTCAGGACGACAAGATTGCCCTGCGCAAACAACAGACGCTGCAGGCCATGAAGCAGCGCAACGACGATTCCTCCGCCATTGAAGATCGCGAGGCGGACTTCCTCGCGCACGGCGAGAATTTCTGGGCCAACCGTTATTCCACCAGCAATTCCCTCGATTCCATCACCGCTTTGGACATTGAGAAATTCCATTACGCCTGGTTCTGGCCGTCGAACTTTGTCGTCGCCATCACCGGCGATTTTGAGCGCGACGCGATGATTGCCAAGCTGGAAAAACTCTTTGCCGGCGGCCCCGAAAACGTCCCGATGGATCATCTCGTCGCCGGCGGAACCCCGCCGCCCATCCCGACCAACATCGTCTTCGCCGCGCCCGGCGTTTATCTGGTGAATAAGCCGGAGGTGGATCAGGGCCGCGTTTCGCTCATGCTGCCCGGCATCCAGCGCGGCAATCCGGATTATTATGCGGTCGTCATCATGAACAACATTCTCGGCGGCGGCGGCTTCACCTCGCACCTGATGAACCGCATCCGCTCGGATGAAGGCCTGGCCTACTCGGTCTATTCGAGCTTTGTCCCCGGCGTGTATTACCCCGGCACGTTCACCATCGGCTTTCAATCGAAGTCACGCACCGTGGCCTACGCCTGCGCCATTGCGCTGGAGGAAACCAAGCGCATGTCCGCCCAACCGGTGAGCGATGCGGAATTGAACCTGTCCAAGAAATCCATCATCGAAGGCTTCCCGAATTTTTTCAACACGAAGGAAAAGATCGTCGAGCAGTTCGCCATGGATGAATTCACCGGCCGGCACGCCAAGGACCCGCAGTTCTGGCAGAATTTCCGCGCCAAAATCGCGGCCGTGACGGATCAGGACGTGTTGCGCGTGGCCAAAAAATATCTCACCCCCGATAAATTCGCCGTCCTCGTGGTCGGCAACCAGACGGACATCCTGCTTGGCTACCCCACGCATCCGGTGGACTTGAAGACGCTGTTCGGCACCTTCCACGAATGGCCGTTGCGCGACCCCCTGACCATGCAACCGCTCCCGCCGGCGAAGTAAACGCACCCGTAGGAGCCGAGGTGACGAGGCTCTGACCTACCATCGGAGCGCGGATTGTCTCAATCCGCAGCACGGGGACAGACCGAAAGTTTTAAAATTATCCGGACCGTTCGTGCCATGTCTTGCGCTGCGAGTTGAGACAACTCGCGCTCCGCTGCCTTTCCCGTTCACGCACCCACGGTCAGACTCACGGGCGCGCTCCACTGGCCGACCTGCGCTTCGCCTACGCGATAAATGGCCTTGTAGGTCCATTTGGCCGGCGTGGCGGGCAGCGGCTGGGTGTCGGTGTAGTTGGGCGTGGTGTCGATGGTCAGGAACACAACCTTGCCGTCGCCACGGTCCACCCAGATCTCGCAACTGTCCAGATACGGCCCGTTGCCGCCCCAACCCCATTTGACCACCACATGGCCGCTGACGAGGGAAACGCTGATGAGCGGCTGGAGGCTGGCCAGATCGGGACCGCTTTTTTCCGAGCCGACGAGGCCGCCGTTGGTGGTGGTGGGGTCCGCGTAATTTTTGTCGGCGCGGCGAGAAGCGAAGCCATCAGCCGGCCAATCGGGCCAGCTCCGCGTTGTGCTGGCGGATGACGGCCAGCGTGGTGCGGTCGGTTTCCAGCACGCCGTTCAGATCCACGGTCGCGCGGGATTTCGTTTTGGCTGCGGGATTATGACCGGCGCGCTGCCGGGAATCGCCTTCGCCGGACCACGACCAGAAATTCGCCGCCTGCAACGCCCCGCCCGCCTGACACGAGCCGATGACGGAATGAAAGATCCGCTCGTAGTAATCGTCGCGCATGGCCGTGGAGCCGTCCGGAGCGGTGCTGGCGTGGTCGCGGTCAATGCCGAATTCCTCCATCACCAGCGGCTTGCCCAACTGCTCCGCGAGGGCGATGTGCTGGGCGATGTGGCGGTTGGCCCGCGTGACCGCGGCCTCATATCGCGGGCCGAGTTGCGACTCCGTCAGCCAGCCCCAGTTCTTCACCCAGAGATGGAGCGTGGTGTAATCGATGGCCGGGCTTTGGTGAACCTTGAGAAAAGCATCCGCTTTCCCCAGGCAGCCCATCAGGCCCTCGTTGCCGGTGCTGACGAGTTGGCGGGGCGCGCGGGCTTTGATGAAGCGCGCGGCGTCATCCATCCAGGCGTAGAATGCGGGCAGGTTCGCCTCGGTGGCCGGCTCATCCGTGCCGGGACGCGGCTCGTTGGCAAGCTGCCACGCCATGACGGTCGGGTCGTCGGCATAGCGGCGGCCGTTGACGGTGTTGCGGCGGTTCAGCAGATAGTCCACATACCGTCGGTAGGAATTTTGCGCCGCGGGCAGGGCGTAGAAGCGCGCGGCGAAGTTCATGTGATCCGCGCCGGTGTTTTTTTTGCCGGGCTGGTTCGGATCGGGAACCGGCTCGCCGGTGGCCCAATGCACATACATCGCCATGCCGCCGGACCATTCCCAGTAATTGGTCAGGTAAAGCACGCCGGTCATGTCGCGCCGGGCCATTTCGGCGAGGGCGAAATCCAGACCCTGCAACAAACCTTCGTCCCACTGGCCGGGCTGTTGCACGATGCCGCGCCGCTGGTCGCCGGCGGCCAGCGAACCTTCCGAGGCGGCGAGCAGCCGCAGGTTGGTGACGCCCACGGACTGCAGCACGTCGAGTTCGCGAACGAGCCGGGCCCGCCCGCCCGGCGCGGCGGGATCGGCGAGCATGGCGGCCTGGCAATAATTTGCGCCGATGAAACGATAGGGCCTGCCGCGCCGCTCGAACTGCCGGTTGCGGATGGAAACAAAGGCGGTCGCGCCCGCCGCCGGCTGGGAAAGGCCGCTGCAGCCCGCCAGCACCAGCGGCAAAGCCAGCGCGGAGGTCTTGAGAAAATCCCGGCGGGTTGAAGTGCGCTGGTTCATGAGAAATTCGGTTCGTTGCGGATCCCCAAACAATAACCGAAGCGCCGGATCATTTCGCATCGCGAGTTTTCGGGACAAGGCGGCCGGTCATTTCGGGTGGCCGCAGCATGCACGTCCTTGCCCGCGCCGGCTTGTCACGTAAACTCATGGGTGGTGAAAAACCGGCCGGCGGCGCATAGTAAGGGACACTTGTTTTCATGCTCCGATTACTCAAACGCCTTCTTGCGCCGGGACTGCTTGGAACGCTGGCCGTCTGCCTCAATGCCGGAGCGCAAATCATCCTGGAGGCGGAAAACGGCACACTGACAGGCACGACCGTCACCACCGCCGTGGCGGGCTATTCCGGCACGGGCTATGTCACCGGATTCAATGCCACGGGCGACGCGGTATCGTGGAGCTTCACCGCCACGAACGGGCTTTATAACCTGAACCTCCGCTTCCGCTCGCAATTTGGTCCGAAGGGCTTCGATGCCACGCTCAACGGCTTCGTCATCTCCGGCACCTTTCCCCAGACGAACGGTTTTGGCACCTACTCGGCGGGGCTGGTGCAACTGACCAACGGGGTCAACACCCTCCAGATCAGCGGCGGGTGGAATTACTACGAGATTGACCGCGCCGACCTGATGCCGGCCGCCGTGCCCGCGCCACCACTGCCGGTGCCCGCGTCGCTGGCGAACCCCCAGGCAACCTTTGCGACCCGGATGCTCATGGCGAGCCTGGTCGCGGATTACGGCAAGGTGACCTGGTCCGGCCAGGATCTGGCGTCGGAAGCCACCAACGTGCACAACATGAGCGCGCGCTGGCCGATCATCATCGCCGGGGATTTCATGGATTACTCGCCGTCGCGTATCCAGTATGGCGCGAATCCGAAAAACCTCTCGGAAAACATGATTGGCCTGGACAACTCCGGCTACGCCCTTTCGATGCAATGGCACTGGAACGCCCCCACGAACCTGCTCAACACGACCAACGAGCCGTGGTGGAGCGGGTTCTACAGCGACGCCACGACCTTCGATGTGGCCGCCGCGCTGGCCAACACGAACTCCACCGAATACGCCCTGCTCCTGCGCGACATGGACGCCATCGCCGTCCAGTTGAAAAAATATTCCGCCACCAACATTCCCGTCCTGTGGCGGCCGCTGCACGAATCCGAAGGCGGCTGGTTCTGGTGGGGTGCGAAGGGCCCGGAACCGTTCAAGCAACTCTGGCGGCTGCTTTACACCCGCCTGACCCAATACCATGGCCTGAATAATTTGATCTGGGTGCTCACCAGCGAAGACGCCGACTGGTATCCGGGCGATGACGTCGTGGACATCATCGGCGTGGACGCCTACCCAACCGACACGAGCGATCCGCTGTCCGCCCGCTGGGAAGCGCTGAAAGCGCGCTTCAACGGCAAAAAGCTCATCGCCCTCACCGAGTTCGGCGGCGTGCCGGACATTCCCAAGATGCAGCAGTTCGGCGTTTGGTTCGCTTATTTCGCGCCCTGGTCCGGCAGTCTCGGCCCGACCGGCATGCCCACCAACACCGTCGTGCGCGTGTATCAATCCACCAACGTCGTAACCCTCGATGAAGCCAACGCCGTCCCGTCTATGATCGTGACCACCACCCGCACCAACCAGCTCATCCAACTCGCCGTGAAGGGCACCCGCGGCGCGGCGCACCGTCTGTTGACCAACACCAACATCACCATCTCGGCGGCGGGCTGGACGCCGATTGCCACCAATAAATTTTCCGGTGGCACCTTCATTTTCACCGACAACAAGGCCACGAATTTCCCCGTGCGCTTTTACCGCGTTGTGAAACCGTGAACGCCAGCCGGGCCATGGTCGAGGAACGCGCTTAACAACCCCGGAGTGTCAGGTCGACGGGGCTTTGAAAGTCAGCGAGATGTTACTGGCGAAAATTTTTTGCCAAGCATGGCAACACTGATTTCAAGAACGTTATCGAGTGCAAAGAACCCGGCAGCCGGTTGAGACAGGCGTGCGCCGGGGGAAAAGTGATTCCGCAGTTTCGCTCAATCACCCACGGCGACGGTCCACATGCCTTTGGGATTAAACATCGTGCCGGAACCAATGGTCTGGCTGGTTTGCAACGTCTGCACATGGCCGTCATGGAACAAGTAATTGAAGCGCTTGCCATGCAATTTATAGACATCCGCTCCCTGATTCACACCAGAGCTGGAGTTGGGATCCTGCGGACTGGCACTCGGATCAATCTGATACAATGACCCCGGCCCCTGCGGTCCAAGACTGATGCACGGCCAGATGTTGCCGACCGCACCCTGGCCGTTGGGCTGTTCGCAGAGCATGATGCTGCCGGAGGAATCCCTCACCGCCGACGTTTTAAAACCGCGCGCATTCCAGTCCGGCAAGCCGTTGATGCCATTGTCCCTCCAGTAAACTCCCACACCTTGATTGGCCACCGGCAACGGGTAACTTTGATTCTTGGAATCAATTTGGTAATCAATGCTCTGATTCGGCCCCGGACTGATCATGGAATAGGACCGGACGCCCGACGCCGTCAGCGTAATCCAGGAAACCTTCGCACCGCGATCCGCCGGACAAAGACAGATTTTGGGGGCGTAAACCTGATCCACAATGCCGAGCATCAAATCCGCTTGATTGGCATGGCCGCCCAGGTAACTGTAGATGTAAATGTCCCAGCTCAAATAGCCGTTTGGAGCCTGATAGCCGGCCGGCGGCAGCATGTCGTTGTTGTCGCCGGCAAACAGAAGCATCCCCAAGCCGAGTTGTTTCTGCTGGGAGACGCACTGGATGCGCAAGGCGGTGGCCTTGGCCTTGGACAAGGCGGGCAACAACATGGCCGCGAGGATGGCGATGATGGCAATGACCACGAGCAGTTCGATCAGTGTGAACGCTGCGCGCAATCCAAAAAAATTGCGGTAAGGTTGGTCCAAAACCGGTGTTTGTGACGGGGGCATCTTCATGTTCATTTTATTGGTTCACCAGAATCACGCGCATCTCCGCGCTCAAGGCATATTTTTTGCCTGCGGGCGGCGGCGGCACGGTTACTTTGGATTTGGTGACAAAATCTTCGAAGTTCGCCGGCACCTTCTTGGTCATCACGATCCAGCGTTTCACATCGCGAGTAAGTTGCGCGAGCACGGGATCGTCGTAACTAGCCTTGGCCTCGGCCGCATTGCCTTGCGTGGCCATGGTGCCACCGTTGGTGCCGGCGCCGGCGCCGGCATCGGATTTTTTCCCGCAACCGGCGGCGGCCACCACCAGGCAGGCACCCAACAGAACGATAATATTTTTTTTCATGTTTTCTTGCGCGCTGCCGGACGTTTCCGGCACGCGCGCCCATCAGACTTGTTTCAACCCAGAACCATTTTCACCCGGCTGGATCACAACGAAATCAGGCGGAAGAACACGCTCGGATTCGCCGGATTGTTGGTGACTGCGACCGGACTGGTTGCGCCGCCCGGGTAGTCAAACCAGTTCGTGCGGAGGCCGGCGGACAGGGAATTGGTCTGCGATTGCAATTTGTAACCCGAACCGGTCCACGAGAAGTTAAGCACTCCGCCCGCCGACGGCGTGAAAGTGAGCGTCGGTGATCCCGTGGTCACGACCGAGGCGACACCGCTGGAGGCATTGAAGCTCCACGCCAGTCCCGCGCCGGGCGAACCGGCAATGGTGGCAAAATTGCCGGCGATGCTGCCGGGCTGGAACAACTTGAAACTGTCGCCCGCCACCAGTGCGTTCGTGCCGATGTTGTTCAAGGTGAGCGTGCCACCGTAGGCAAGCTGGCCCGTCACCACGGCCAGATCGTTGGACGGTGAAAGCGATTTATCCAATTCCATCACCGTGTTGCCGGCCAGCGCCAGATTGTTGCTGAACGTCAGCGTCCCGATGGAATTTCCCGGAGCCAGGATGCCATTGACCGTGGTGTTGCCAACATCGGTGCCGCTGCCGTTCAAAGTTTGCGCCGCGCCAACCGCGAAGCCGCTGACGGCGGACACGTCGAAGATCGCGCCGGAACCAACCGTCACATTGGTGGAAGAATTAATCGCACCCGTGCTGGCCAGCGACAGCCGGCCCGCGCTCACGGTGGTGGCGCCCGTATAAACATTGGCCGCCGAAAGCTGGAGCGTGCCATTGCCGATTTTCGTCAGCGCACCGTTGGTGAGCACGCCGGTGAGGCGGCCATCCACCGCCGCCGCGCCGTCATCCGCCTGGATCGTGCGCGTCGCGCCGTTGAGATTGATGCTACTGCTGAAGATCAAGGTGTGCGTGGCCTGCGCGGCCCCGAGAATGAGCGTGCTCGGCGCGAAATTGGCGTCCCCCCACGTCACATTTCCGCCGCCCAGGGCCACGGTGCGATCGGCTCCCACGGCCGCGTAGCCGGCAGTGCCGTAAAGCTGGTGCAAGCCGCCGCCGAAACCGATGCCCGCCGTGTAATCGCCGCCGCCCAGAATCACCAGGCCCAGATTTTTCAGGAAGATGCCCGAGTTCAGCGCCGAGTTGAATTGCACCGTGCCGGCATCCAATTGCAGCGTGGCGTTGTAGCTCGTGGCGTTGCTCAAGATCAGCACGCCGATCCCGGCTTTTTGCAGGCCGACGGTCGTGCCCGAGGCCGTTGCCGACAAACTGCCGGCGATGGTGAGCGTGGTTCCCGCCGGCGTGTTAATGGAAGCATCCAGAAAGGCGCCGCTGTCGCGCACGGTGACACCGCGATTCACATCCGCGAAGGTGATGCTGGTGGTGTTGCTTAAGGTGACGGTCGTGCTGCCGGTCGTCGCACCGAGTGTCAGTTGGTCGGACGTGAGCGCCGCCGGCGCGGCTCCGAGGCTGTCCTTGCTGTTGATGACCAAAGTGCCGCCGGCAAGAATCGTCTTGCCGCTGTAGCTGTTGCTGGCGGTCAGGTTTAAAATGCCCGCGCCGGCCTTGGTCAAATTCAGCGTGCCAGCGCTGTTGCGGATGGAACCGCCAAAAACGCCATCGGCGCCGTTGTTGCCGACGGTCAAGGTGGCGGTGCCGGTGGAATTGTCCACGATGCTCGCGCCCGCGCCGCTGCTGTTAAGGCCGTTGATACCGTCGTTGAAACCGGCCAGATCCAGTTTCGCCGTGCCGCTGGCGGGATTCATCAGCACGCTGCTGGCAGCCGGCAGGCCATTGGCTGCGGCAAGTTTGACGGTGCCGCCGCCGATCGTCGTGGCCCCGGAATAGAGATTGGCCGTGGCGACCGTAACCGTGCCGGTTCCCTGTTTGCTCAAGCCGGTGCTGCCGGTGATGCCGTAAGGGCCGGAGAACACGTAGCCCTTGGTGTTGTTGCTGACCGTCAGGGCGACGGGCATGACATTTTGTGCGAGGGTGACGGTGATCAGATTGGTGGTAGAACTGTTGTTGTCGTTGAACAGAACCGTGTAATCGTCGAGATAGGTGGAGGGCGCGGAATTGGAAATGATCTGCCAATTGGCGGTGGTGATATCCCAGTTGCCGATGCCCACCGCCCAGCGAATATCCTGTTGGGTCGGCACGGCGGTGATATTCAAAAGCAGGCTTTTCGATCCCGCACTTGTGTTGTCGGTCAATGTGGCCGCCATGCCGGGCGGCAGCGGGCCGAGGGCAAACGTGCCGGACCCGCTCTTGGTGCCGGCGAAGGTGAGCAGCGTGATGGTGCCGGTTTGCAGGTGGCTGCCGTAAATGTTGACCGCGACCGTGTTGGTCACCGCCAGGTTGCCGGCGGCATTGATGATACTGTTAACTGGATTGCCCGACGAGCCAAGGTTGACGGCCAGCGTGGAAGAATTGACGAAAGTGAGATTCGTCATCCCCAGCGAGCTGTTGGTGGTAACGCAGACCGCACCCAAAGTCGCACCGCTTGCAATCGTGTAACTGCCGTTTGAACTGGTGGTGGAAACATAAAGCGCACCACCATTGATGGTCATACTACCCGCGTTGGTGTTCACGCCGAGCAGATTGATGATGCCGGAACCGGTCTTGGTGAGGTTGAGGAATTTGCTGGCGCTGCTGTTCCGCAGGATGCCGTTGAAGGTGCTGGAGGCATTGTTGTTGCCCACCGTGAGCGTGCTGTTGTTGTTGTTCCCGCTCGTGGTGGAATTATCCACGATGCCGCTGCCGCTTAAACCGTTGACGGTGTTCGCCTGGCCGGCCAGGTCAAAGGTCGCGCCACTGTTGACAATCAGATTTCCCTTGCCGGCGCCGCTGGGAACGCAGTTGTCATAATAATTCAAACGCAAGATGCCGGCGGCAATGATCGTGTCGCCCGTATAAGTATTGCCATTGGGCCGGAAGTTCAACACGCCCGCGCCAGCCTTGGTCAAACTGCCAGGACCCGTGATGTAAGAAGCGTTATTATCCAGTGACGACGTTCCGGAGGGCGAATTGATGGTGCCGCCCGCCGCGCCTAGGGTGATGCCCATGTTCGGGTTGCTCAAATAAAGGAAATTCAACTGCAGCGTGCCACCGTTCAATGTGATGGCATCCGCCGTGAACGAGGCGGGATTCAACGTGAGCCGGGTGTTTTGATCGAAGTTCACCGTGCCCCCGCTAATAAGCCATTTTTGAATCTGCGTGGCATTGGCGCGCAAGTTGATGAGCCCCGAGCCGCTCTTCTCAATGAGGTTGGAACTGGAAATGACATTGCTGAAAGTGCAGCTCTGGCTGGCGTTGGCGGAGACAATCCCCGCATTGCCGCTGCTCACCGCCAGATTAAGCGCACTGCCGTTAAAAATGTAGGCGTCGCTGCCGGAGGCATCGCCCAGCAGCAAACTGCCCACCGTGCGTCCGGCGTCCACCGCCACGGTCTGCCCGCCGCTCGGAACATTAATCGTGCTGAAATTGGCCAGGGCGTCAATGTTCGTGGCCGGGATGCCGCCGCTCCAGTTGCCGGCGGTGGCCCAGGTCTGCGTGCCCGTTGCGGTTTGCGTCCAGATGCCATCCACGGCGTTGGTGGAAACAAAATACGCGGTGTAAGTCACGCTCGACGTGACATTGGTGTCGAGGCGCGCGGCGTTGGTGCGGCCGTCGTTCCAGCGGCTGAAACGGAAGCCGGCATTGGCCACCGCCGTGACGGAGGTGCCGTTGCCGCCGAGCGCGACCAGTTGATTGGTCGAACCGCTGATGGTTCCATTCGTCGCGGCGACATAAGTCAGGTAGTAACCCACGCTGCTGATGTTCAGCACCAGATTCTTGGCCGCCGTGGCGGTATTGTCAGCGAGCATCGCCGACATGCCCGCCGGCAGCATGCCGAGCGTGAAGGAACCGGCGCCGGTTTTGCTCCCTGCATACTGTAACAGCGTCACCGAACCGACGGACAGGTTTACGCCGGAAACATTGACCGTGACGACGTCGTTGAGGTTGAGGTCGGTGGCGGCGCTGATGGCGCTGACCGTGGGATTGATGTTGGTGCCGAAGCCGAAATTCAGCACCGCACCGGAATTCAGCGTGAGGTTGGAAACGCCCAGGGAATTGACCGCCGAAACCGCCGCGACCCCGAGCGTGGCGTTGACGGTGTAATCGGCGTTGACACTCGCGGTGGTGACGTTGAGCGCGCCGGAGTTGACGGTCGTGCTGCCGGTGTAGGTGTTCGCGCCCGACAGGGTTTGCGTGCCGGCCCCGGTCTTGACGATGCTCAACCGTTTGCTGCCACTGTTGCCGATGAGTCCGGTAAAGGTGCCATTGGCGTCGTTGTCACCGATCGTCAGGGCGCAATCGTAAGACTGGTTGATGGAACTATTATCCACGACGCCGCCGCCATTCAGGCCGTTGATCGTGTCATTTCGTCCGCTGAGATCAAAGGTTGCGCCACTGTTGATGATGACATTGCCCTTACCCGGCCCGTTGGGAATCACATCGTCGTTGTAACGCAAAATCAAGGAACCGGCGGCAATGATCGTGTCGCCGCTGTAATCATTCTGACTGAAGCCGGCCCGGAGTTGCAGCGTGCCCGATCCGGTCTTGGTGAAACTGCCGGGACCGGTGAACGCCATGTAATTGTTGTCGAGCACGCAGGTGGTGTTGCCGACATCGATGGTGCCGCCGGACGGACCTAGCGTGAACCCCTCATTGGCGATGTTGTAGAAAAGCCAACTCATGCGCAGCGTGCCGCCGTCCAGCGTGATGGCATCCGGCGTATAACTGCCGAAGTTGGCGCTCATCGCGTTGCCGAAGGGATAGGCGATATCCACCACGCCTTTACTAATGACCCATTTGACTTCCTGCGTGACGTTGCTGCGCAGCAGGAGCACGCCGCCACCGGCTTTTTCAATGGTATTGTAGCTGACGAGTTGATTGCTGGCAGTGACGGACTGGCCGGCGTTGGTGACATTGATGAGCGAGTTGCCGCTGGAGACGGACAAGGTCAGGATCTCTCCGCTCAAATTATAGGGCTGGCTGCCGGCGATGTCACCGAAGAGGAGGTTGCCAATCGTCCGACCGGCGTCCACGTTCACCGTGATGCCACCCGTGGGAACATCCACGGTGTTGAAATAGGCCGTGGCATCCGCGCCGTCGGCCACCGCGCCGGCGGACCAGTTGACGGCGTCGGGCCAGTTAAACGTTCCGGTGGCCGCGTTCGTCCAGGTGCCGTCCGCGGCGGATGATGCCGGCGGGGCGAGCAACTGCGTCGCGAGGGCGAGCCCGGCAAAAGTGGCCGTCCGGTTGAAAAAATTTGTTTTCATGGTTTTTTTGGTGGGTAACTTACTTTATGAGCGTGGTCGACAACGTGTGATGTTTTTTTAACAGGGTCGAGTTGAGAATAGCGAAGCCGGCAAAAACTTTCATGTCACGTAAAACCATTAGTGCCATTGCGCCCGGATTGGCCTAGCATCCGGCCATTCAAATGCCGCCCTTTCCCGTCATGCGTTCGTTCGTCCGCCGAATCCGGCGCCGGACGGCTCAGATCATTTGCGGGCTTGGGTGGGCGATGGTTTTCGCAGCGGGCGGCGCACTGCACGCCGGTGGCACGGCGCGGGATTTGTATGCCATGGAAACCTGGCAGACGGACCGGGGGTTGCCGCAAAATTCCGTCAATGCCTTGATCCAATCCCGCCAGGGCTACCTCTGGCTCGGCACTTACAATGCGCTGGCGCGTTTCGACGGCGTGCGCTTTGTCGTCTTCGATTCGGCCAACACGCGGGCGATGCGCAACAGCCGCATCACCAGCCTTTTTGAAGACGCCCGCACCAACCTGTGGATCGGCCACGAAACCGGCGAACTCACGCGCCTGGCGGACGGCGTTTTTCAGTCCGTCGACCTGAGCAACCGCTGGCCCGGCGGTGCGGTGCAAAACATTACCGACGACGAACACGCCGATCTCTGGCTGCTCAGCAGCGGCGGAAGCGTGCTGCGGCTGCGCGACGGATTGGTGCTTAGACCCTTTCCCGGCATCGGGCAGGAACCCGGCGGCACACCGGAAATGGTCAAAGGCCCCGACGGGCGGCTGCTGGTGAGCCGCAACGGCGCAGCCGCCTTTCTCACCAACGGCCAATGGCAGCCGATTACTTTTGATAATTCCTCGGCTTATTATTCACGGCTCATCCCCGCGAACGAAGGTGGATTCTGGGTGGATTACAAAAAACAAATCCGGCGCTGGACCAACTCCGGCTGGGCGGGGACTGTGGTGGATTTGCCCGCCGACCTTTCCTTCCAGACCACCATGACCGAAACCCGCGGTGGCCAACTGCTCATCGGCACCATCAACCACGGCCTGATCGTCTGCTCGCCGGGCGAACCGCCGCTGTCCATTTCCACCGCCGACGGCCTGCCGCAAAATTGGGTCAAATGCCTGCTGCAAGACCGCGAGGGCAATCTTTGGGTCGGCACCCGCGGCGGCTTGAGCGTGCTGCGCCCGCGCAAAGTGGTCATGCGCAGCCCGCCCGATAATTGGCAAAACGTCCTCCCGCTGGCGGTCTGCCCCGGCCGCGAGGGCGCGGTCTGGGCGGCCAGCGAAGGGGCGGGATTATACCATTTCGACGGCCGGAGCTGGGAACGTTTTGGGGAGGGGGAAGGGTTGGGCAGTCTCTATGTCTGGTCCGTCCTCCAAGATTCCGAAGGCTCAGTCTGGGCGGGCACCTGGAGCGTCGGGCTGTTCCGGGGAAAAGATGGCAGATTCAGCGTGCCGGAGGAACTTTCCCAACTCAAGGATCCCATCACGGCGCTGCTGGAATTCCCCGCCGGCACGCTTTGGATCGGCACGGGCAAAGGCCTCCTCCGCCGGCAAAATGGCCGGCTCGATTCCTTTGCCGGTCTCGGTGGCGCCGCCGCCGGCGACATCCGCGCGCTGGCCGCCGGCGCGCACGGAGAAATCTGGATCGGCAGTCTGGGCGCCGGACTTGGGCGGCTGACCCGCGGCACCTTGCAAAACTTCACCACGCGCGACGGATTGCCCGGCGATTATATCCTCTCGCTCCATAGCGATACGGAAGGCACGCTCTGGATTGGCTCCTTGGAACAGGGTTTGAGCCGGTTGAAAAACGGGAAGTTTTCGACCCTGGATGTCCGCCAGGGCCTCCCCAACAATGTCATCGCTGGCATCGTCGAGGATTGCCATGGCAACCTTTGGTTCAACTCATCACACGGCATTTTTTCCGCGAGCAGGCCGGACCTGAACCGGGTGGCCGACGACCCGGACCAGGAGCAAATCAACTGTCTGACCTATGGCACCTCCGAGGGTCTGGCCAACCTGGCCGGCTCCGCGGGCTTTACGCCGGCGGGATTTCGCGGTGCGGACGGGCGGCTGTGGTTTCCCAATTCCGGCGGCCTGGCCGTGGTCAATCCCGACCAGGTCAATCTCAACCGCCAGCCGCCGCCCGTGGTCATCGAAGCGGTTTATATCGGCGGTAAACCCGTCCTCCCGGTGGCGGCGGCCGGTCAAAAAAATGACGGCATCCAGGTTCCGCCGGGCGGACAGCAGATTGAAATCCAGTTCACGGCGCTGAGTTTTACCGCGCCGGAAAAAGTCCGGTTCAAATGGCGGCTGGAAGGTTTCAATGACCGGTGGTCCAAACCTGATTCCCGCCGAGCGGTCACGTTCAGTTATTTGCCGCCGGGCCGATATGTTTTCCAACTGCAAGCCTGCAACAACGACGGCATTTGGAGCACCACCGCCACCACGCTGGCCATCCATGTGCAGCCGCATTTCTGGGAGACGTGGTGGTTCAAACTCGGCTCCACGGTTTCCGGCCTGGTGATTTTCGGCAGCGCCATTGTTTTCATCCAGCGCGCCCGCACCCGGCGCAAGCTGGAGCGTGCCGCCCGCGAACGCGAGATCGAGCGTGAACGCGCCCGGATCGCTCAGGACATCCACGACGACCTCGGGGCCAGCCTCACGCGCATCGGCATGCTGAGCCAGACTGCCGGTGAGAATCCCGATGACCCCGCGCGCACGGCCCGCTACCTCGGGCAGATCTACGCCACCGCCCGCGAAATGACCCGCAGCATGGACGAAATCGTCTGGGCCGTGAATCCGCGTCATGACACGCTGGAAAGTTTGTTCAACTATCTGACCAGTTTCGCCCACGAGTATCTGGCACCGACACCCATTCGCTGCCGGCTGCAAGTGCCGGTCGAATTTACCGACCGGCCGGTGCGCTCGGACATCCGC
>TBL_comb47_HYPODRAFT_10003718_pt1 | contig 17939 bp, 16 predicted proteins | sample TroBogypolimnion_40_FD_10682 | JGI IMG/M metagenome (IMG submission 10682)
AATATACTTATTCTGTCTCTTTCATTCTGGCTCAAATGGGCATAGGCCTTTTGAGCCTTTTTGTTTGTCTTTTTCATGATTGTTAATACGCCCAGAGTGGTGCACTTCAAAAAGGAAGGGGGGAATGGCATTACCCACGCCGGGATGAAGGCGTTATTGTATTTTAAAATCTGTAAAAATTGGAGGCTAAGATGGCTACAACAAAACAGAATCAAATGATCGCTGGAAGGATGGTAGAATTCCAGGACAGATTTGAGAAATTACCAAATGATGATGCTCAATGGCTCATCCAAAACGCCGGTGAGGCAGTAGACTTATTTGTAAGTGCTGTCGTTAATCGCGCCAAGGAAAGCGTTAAGGCTGTAGTTGCTGTCCTGAGCGAAATCATCGCGACCGTGACCATTCCCGCTACAACCGCAAAATTTATCGCTAAAGATAAATTCAAGGTTGACACAGGCCGGAAAGCCAAGGTCAGGATTTCCTATCTTGGCGATAATTTTAAAGCCTGGTTCATGGGAAAAATTGAAGAACCATTCGCTGGCAGCACTATCTACGGACGCAAACTTAACAGTGACTCAGTTGACGGCCCTATTATTGCCGGGCTGGGTGGAAAAGAAAAAGCGGAAACCACTTTAGCTGAACTTTTCGCAATGATGGGGAGGCAGGCTAAAGGAGAAAGCGGAGAACTGCTTACTAATGGTTATGCGAATATTTTCTACATTCGCGACATTAGTAACACGCTGCGTGCCGTGCACGTGGACTGTTACGGCGATGGCTGGATCGTCCATGCGTACTCGGTTGAGAATCCGAACGGGTGGCGCGTCGGTACACAGGTTTTTTCCCGCAATTCCTTGGCACCTCAGGCCGCTTAGACCTTGTCCCTTTGGCTCTTGGACCCTTTGACCCTTTCTTTTTTCTTTAGAAAATTGAAATGGTCTGAGGGTCTTTTTACTTTTTTGAGTTTATGGTATATTAATATGAAACCAAGAATTGCGAAATGGTTACGGCTGTTTCGCCATGATTTCAGAATTCTTATCCTTAGAGTCATGCCGGGCAAGCCTAGCGTGAGAACAGGAAAGACTTCTTCAAAAATTTCAAGAATTGGTACTGAAAACTGGCGGACTTTAATGTCCCGAGTAATATTCAATCATTAAGCATTTGGCTGATGGGTGGTGTAATGGAAGGTTTTTAGTACAGAATCGACGCTGCGTGCCGTGAACGTGAACTGGAACGGCGATGGCTGGAACGTCAATGCGAACTCGGTTGAGAATCCGAACAGGTGGAACGTCGGTAATCAGGTTTTTTCCCGCAATTATTGATATTCTCCCGTTTATTTAGCGGGAGTTTTCATTTTCAAGCCCTTTTTCCAGCCGCCCAGCATGCGCCCGATCTCATCCAGTAATTCCGATAACTCTGTATATTTGTTAGTGGCCAGGCATTTGTTTTCCCAGGCCAGTTGCAGAAAGAATTTTAAGCTATCCAATTTAGTTATTACTAAGCATAGCTGGACGACCTTTTTCTCGCTTGGCAAGTAAACGGTGATGAAAGTGTTTTCCAGAACCGACAAGAAAGAACTTTCAATCTTGCCGCCAAGATTATAGCGATACATTTTTGGGAAATCGCCTAAAATTTTGAACCATAGCCCGTAAGCTTCTTTCGCTTTAACGAGCACGACGGGCGAACGAAGATTGCTACTCATAAATTTTTTATGAATAAATTTACTAAAAAATACGAGGAGATTACGACGACGGCCAATCTGCTTTTGGCCTGGGGAGAATTTTTAAAAGGGAAGAAGCATCGCTCTGATGTCGCGATTTTTCAGAGCCGGCTGATGGATAATGTTATAAACTTACAGCAAGACTTGAAGAATAAAACTTATCGCCACGGCGCTTATCAGGCTTTTAATATTTCCGATCCCAAACCTCGTATTATCCACAAAGCTATAGTGCGCGATCGTTTGCTCCATCACCTGCTTTATCAAGAAACTTATCAGTATTTCGTTCAAAAATTTATCCATGACTCCTATTCCTGCCGTTTGGAGAAGGGCCAGCACCGCGCGGTTTATCGTTTCGCCGAGTTTTCCAATCGTGTTTCCCAAAATGATCGTCATACCGTTTGGATCTTGAAATGCGATATCCGGAAGTTTTTCGCCAGCATTGACCATGCGATTTTAAAAGATATTTTAGCTAAGCATCTTGAGGACAAGGATTTGCTCTGGCTTTTCAGCCAAGTCATAGACAGTTTCGAAACCTGTGGCCGTCCCGGCGTCGGCCTGCCTTTGGGCAATTTAACCTCTCAGCTTTTGGTTAATGTTTATATGAACGAATTTGATCAGTTTGTGAAGCGGGATTTGAAAATAAAATATTATATCCGCTACGCCGACGATTTCGTGTTTCTAAGCCGCAGCCAGGCCGAACTAGCGGCTTTACGCCCTAAATTATCGGAATTTTTAAACAGCCATTTGCGTCTGACTCTGCACGAGCGAAAAACTTATATTCGGACTTTGGCCAGCGGCCTGGATTTTCTGGGCTGGATTCAGTTTACGGACCATCGCGTCTTAAGAACGACCACCAAAAAACGGATGTTGAAGCGGCTGGAACAAAATGATAACCCCCAGACCGTAGCCGCCTATTCCGCTTTGCTCAAACACGGCAATACTTTTAAATTAAGACGAGCCGCGGAATTACTGAACCTTTAAGCATAACACTTTTTGACAAATAAAGCAATAGTTATTGTTAGCTTTTTTGTCTAAATCTCCCTTGAAATGCTATAATAAGTCCATGCCTAAACTCCTTCTCCACATTTGCTGCGCGCCCTGCGCGACCTATATTAGTCTGGAACGCTTAAAACCGCGCTTTGACCTGACTTGGTATTTTTATAATCCTAACCTTAATTCGTTAGAAGAATACGAGAAGCGTTTGGCCGCCGTAAAATTCGTGGCGGCCAAATATTCTATTCCTTTGATGGTTGAACCCTATGAACACGCCGTCTGGCAAGCGAAAATCAGCGGCTGTGAGAATGCGCCGGAATGCGGCGAGCGCTGCCGGATTTGTTACGCTCAGCGTTTAGAAAAAACTGCGCGCCTGGCTGACGCGCAAGGCTTTGATTTTTTCGCGACTAGCTTGTCGCTTAGCCCTTATAAAGACAAAGAAACTATTCGCGGTTTAGGCCGCGCGCTGGGTGGCGCTTTTAAAACGCAATTTTTAGACGAAGATTTTCAAGCGAATAACGGCTACACAAAATCTCAGGCTCTAGCCAAAGAACTCGGTCTTTACCGCCAGAAGTTTTGCGGCTGTGAATATTCTTTAAGTCCGTCTTTAAAAACAGCAAAATGACCAAGCCGTCCCGCCATTTATTTTTTTATCCCGCCCTCATAATTTTAATAACGCTTTTTTTAGTGGCCCGCCCCGCTCGCGCCGCCTTAAGCCCCAGCGACCCGACTGACTCTGATCATGACGGCTTAAGCGACTACTGGGAAAATGTTTTTGGCACCAACCCGAATAATCCGGATACGGATGGCGACGGTTATAAAGACGGCCAGGAAGTGGATTGGGGCTATAATCCTTTATCTACGTCCACCAAAAAGTGGCCCCAGCGGATTGAGATAAATACCAAAACTCAGAAGCTGGATTATTTTGTGAATAACCAGAAGTGGAAGGAATTTACCGTGTCCACGGGCAAGGCTTCCATGCCCACGCCGAAAGGAACTTTTCATGTTTTAGATAAAGAACTCAAAGCGTGGTCCCCGGACTATGGTTTGTGGATGCCTTTTTGGCTCGGTTTGGGCCACGGCGAGTTTGGCATTCACGAACTCCCGATTTGGCCCAATGGCTATCAAGAGGGAGCTAACCACATCGGCACCCCGGTGTCGCATGGTTGTATCCGTTTGGGCGTCGGTCCGGCGCAGTATATATATGATAGAATTGGCGTGGGCACAACGGTCGTAATCCGCTGAATAAGCTAAGCCCTTTATTTGTTTTTCAAAGCGTCAAATGCTATAATAAAATTGATCAATTCCTGACCAATTTTTTTAATTTATGTCAAAAAAAATCTGGCGTTTAGGCCTAACCTTACTGCTCCTGGCAGTTTTTGTCAGTGGCTGTACTTTGCCTTGGAAAAAGTCGGCCGCGACTTTGCCCGCGTCGGGGACAAGCGCCCTGGATCAGTCCGCGACCTCTTCCGACTCCGCTAACGCGACCAGTACTAATGCCATTCAGAAATTTTCTGATTATAGCGCCCTCCAGAAATTTTTAGCTGATAACAACAATCCCATCGCGCCCAATCTAAACACTTTTGCCGCCACCTCTAGCCCCAATAACACGCTGGCTTACTCGCCCGCTAATAATCAGATCGCGGGTGTGGATAAAGCGGATATTCTTAAAACCGATGGCACTTATATTTATGCCTTGGTGAAAAATGATCTGCGGATTATGAAGGCCGTGCCCGCCACGGACGCTCAGCCCGTGTCCAAAATTTCTTTTGCGGACCGTCCGGCCGGTATTTTTTTGGATGGTTCGTATTTAGCGGTTTTCGGATCGGATAATCAGATTTATAGCCAGCCGATTTATAAGACTTTCCGCCGCCAGAGCCATTATGTTTTTTTCAAAGTGTATGACTTAAGCGACCCCGCCAATCCGAAACTGGCGCGCGACCTGGAGTTTGAAGGGAACTACACTGACGCTCGTTTGATTGGCGATTATGTCTATCTGATTACCGGCTTGAATGATAATTATCTGCCCGGTGAGCCGCTCGCCCCGCGCGTGCTTAGTAGCGGCAGCGTCATGTCACAGGACTGTTCCGCGGACGGCTCTTGCCAGGGGCCGGATGTCTATTATTTTGACATGCCTTACAACGCTTTTAATTATGTGGATATTGCGGCGATCAATCTTAAGAACTCGGACGAAGCCATTAAGGGTCAGGATTATCTTTTAAGCGATAATCAGACGATTTATGTGTCTGGCGTTAATGTCTATTTAGCCTATACCCAATCAATGGACGAAAACGGACTCGCCGAGGACGCCGCCCGTGCGCTGATTACGCCCCAGCTCACGCCCGATGATCAAGCTAAAGTCGCTCAGATTGAAGCGGCGCCGAGTTTTATCCTCAGCCAGGCGGAAAAAAAAGCCAAGGCCACCCAAATCATTAATAGCTATTTAAGTTCTTTGAACCAGACTGATGCCAGCGCTTGGCAAGCCAAGATCAGCGATACGGTGAATCAAACAATCGCCGCGCAAGGATCCGGTTCGGCCACCACCTTTATTCATAAGTTGAATCTGGCTAATGGCCAAATCCAATATCAGGCTATGGGCCAAGTAAGCGGGCGGGTTTTGAATCAGTTTTCCATGGATGAAAACGGCGACTATTTCCGCCTCGCCACGGCGCGCGACCAACAAAATAGCCAAGACGCGGATTCTTACAGCAATATTTATGTTCTTGATAGTAATTTACAAATTGTCGGGCGCCTGGAAAATCTGGCTACGACTGAAAGTATCTACGCCGCCCGCTTTTTCGGCAACCGCGCTTATCTGGTGACCTATCAAGCGAACGACCCGCTTTACGTCATTGATTTATCGGATCCAACCAACCCAAACGTCCTCGGGGCGGTCAAGCTTTCCGGCGCCTCTAATTATCTTCAGCCGGTTGATGTTAACGCCAATAAATTTGTCGGCTTCGGGCGCGATGTGGAAACGGATGCTTCTGGACAGGCGACAGCCAAAGGCCTGAAATTATCTTTGTATGATTTTTCCGATTTGCGCAAGCCGAAAGAAGCGGACAGCTTCTTAATCGGCGATTCCAGCACTGATTCCATTGCTTTAAGCGACCATCAGGCTTTGTATTATGCCGCGGCCAATAATTTAGTGGTCATACCGGCCGTTTTGTATGATAAAGGCGCGTTAAATTTTGCCGGCGCTTTGGTTTTTGGCCTGGCCAATGATAAATTTTCTTTGAAAGGCCGAGTAAACCATTTGGGCGTCGCCGCTGGTTTGGATAATTGGGACGGAGTAAATTATTATGATAATTCCGTGAAGCGGAGTTTAGATATCAGCGATAATCTTTATACTTTTTCCAATCAATTTTTAAAGATAAATAGTTTGGCCGACTTGAGCGAGCTTAAGTCCCTAAATTTAACGCCGGGCGCGTCCGCTGATAGCGCCGCTCCGCTCGCGCCTAGTAATTCAAATTCAACTAACCCTTAATTATATGTTTAAACGTCTCCTGCCTTTTATCGCCGCCCTAATTCTTTTAGGCCTAAATCAAGTCTTTTTCTTTTATCCGTCTTTCTTTTTTTCGGCCCTGGCTTTAGGCGCGCTGGTTATCGTTTTTGGTACTCGTTATTTAGCGCGCCAGAAAGCTTTTGCCTATTGGCCGATTTTCCTGATTGCGCCGCTTTTATTTTTCTTCAGCGCTTCGCTTTACGCCTCGCTTTTGGCCGGCCGTTTTTGGGTTCAACTTATTTTTTTATTAGACGCGGTTTTCGCGGCCGCTTATTTGAATAACCTTTATTATTATTTTTCTGAACCGAATTTGGCTCGCCAGGAAAAATTAGAACGCTTGACGCTCAGCGGCGCCTGGCTGACAACCTTCGCTCTGGGCGCTTCGCTTTTCGGTCTGCCGGTTTTTCTGGATTGGCCCTTTTCCGTTTTGCTCGCTCTTTTTTGTTTAGCGGTTTTATTATCGTGGCTGCCGTTTTTATTTTTCGCGTCCGCTAAAGTGAAAAGCGCGGCCCCGGTTTTTATTATTTCGCTGGCGATAGTTGCCCTCTTGGGTGAGGCCTTGTCTCTTTTGCCCCTGAACTTCAATATTTTGGGCTTTATGGCCGCGATTTTTGCCTACTTTCTTTTGACGATCAACCGTTTGCACTGGTCGCAGCGCCTTAATCGCCAGTCTTTGAAATGGCCATTGATTTTTAGTTTAATTTTAATTATCATCTCACTTTTAACAGCCCGTTGGCTTTAATCATTTATGTCTAAACACAATTATCGTTTTTTAGGCTTAGTTTTACTCACCGTCTTAGTCGGTCTTTTGGCGGGCGTGGCCGGCGAAGTGATTACTCGCGTTTATATCTTCAAAGATTTCTCCGTGCCTTATTTATCCGGTGATTTGAATGTGGCCGACTTGGGCGCCAATCAATCTAATCTCGTGATTCGCAATCCGCAAAAAGTCGTGGTGAGCGCCGATGCGGTCATTTCCGAAACGCTTAATTCTTTAAAACCCTCGCTGGTCGGCGTCTTTAAAGCCCTGGATCCAAAAAATCAGTCTACAACCACCCCGGCCTATTATAATTTAGATCAGCCCCAATTCATCGGCGCGGTTATCACGAGCGATGGCTGGGTCGCCGCGACCGTGCCGCTGGAAGTCAAGAAAAATTTTAATCCCAAAACTTTTGTGGCTCTAAGTAGCGACCGGCATCTTTATACAATTGACCAAGTCAGTCCGCTTAAAAGTTTGCCGGCTGATCTTTTGCTTTTCCATTTAGCCCTGGCCAATAATTTGTCAGTTGTTCGTTTGGCGCCGCGCGCCGATTTAAGCGCTGGCCAGTCCCTTTTAGTCATCAATCAGCCCAATGTGGCTTGGCCGGCGACTTTGATTAATATTCAGCCAAACGTGTCCGCGACCTCTGTAAATTCCGCGGTTTTGTCTAGCGATACCTTTCAGGGCCGTTTAGTTTTGGCCGCTTTAGGCGAGCCCTTCAAAAACTCTTTCGTGTTTGATCTGGGCGGCAATTTAGCGGCCATTATCGGCGCGAACGGCGAGGTGGTGCCCGCTTTTTCGGACGCCGCTTATTGGCAGACTTTAACTTTGCCGAATGCGTCGCAAGGCCTGCCGGCTTTAGGCGTGAACTATATAGATTTAAGCTCGGTCAGTCCAATCGGGCAGACGCTAAACGCTGGCGCCTGGCTTTATCCCTCAAGCGCTCAACCCGCGGTTTTGAAAAACAGCCCGGCTCAGGCGGCCGGCTTACAAGCCGGCGACGTTATCACCTGGGTGGATAATCAAGAACTTAACGCCGCGAATAACTTGTCCGATTTAATTGCCGCGCATCAGCCCGGCGACAAAATTACTTTGACTTATTTGCGGGACAACGCCAGTCATCTCGTTGACGTCACTTTAGGCGCTAACAAATAATATGCGTATCCGCTCCGTCCACCAATTAAAAAAATTAAAATCTAAGATAGTTTTTTTGCGGGTTGATTTTAACGTGCCGCTTAAAAATGGCCGGGTCGCGGATGACTATCGGATTAAGGCTGGCTTGGAAACAATTAAATTTTTGCTTGATCAGGGCGCGCGGCTGGTAGTCGCGTCGCACTTAGGCGAGCCGGATCGCGCGACCGCCGAATACTCTCTCAAGCCGGTGGCGGCTCGTTTGAAATCTCTTTTGAAACAGCCGGTGAAATTTTTACCCGACTGCGTTGGTCCGAAAGTGGAGGCGGCCATTAAGAAAATGGCCGCGGGCGAGATTATTATGCTGGAAAATCTCCGTTTCCATCAAGCCGAATACGCGAACGACGCCGCCTTTGCTAAACAATTAGCCAGGCCCGCGGATATTTATGTGAGCGACGCCTTCAGCGTCTCGCATCGCGCCCAAGCCTCGGTGTCAGCGATAAAAAAATATTTACCAAGTTACGCCGGTTTGCTCTTGGCCGAAGAAGTCAGCGCCCTGCATAAAATTCTGAAACCGAAAAAACCTTTGGTCGTTATCATGGGCGGCGCGAAAATATCCACTAAAGCGCCGCTTATTGCCAAACTTTATCCCCGCGCCAGCCATATTCTTTTAGGCGGTGCGCTGGCGAATAATTTTTTCAAGTTCCAACATCGCGAAATTGGCGCCTCACTTTGTGATAATGATGCCCCGGCCGACATTAAGAAATTTTTTAAAGCCAAAAAACTACAGACCAAAATAATTTTGCCGGTAGATGTAATCGTAAGCACGAAAGACGGCCAGGCCGAACTAAGGCATCCGGAAAAGGTACAGCGTGACGACTGTATTCTTGATATCGGGCCGGCCACGATTTCTCTTTACGCTAAGTTCATAAAAAAGGCCAATACCCTGGTCTGGAACGGACCGCTCGGCAAGTTTGAACAGCCTAGCTTCAAACAGGGAACAATGTCTATCGCCCGCTTGGTGGCGGAGCGCTCCTCGGGTCCAGCCTATGGCGTGGTCGGTGGCGGCGAGACGGTGGCCGCTTTGAAGCTCACCCAAATGGCCGAATACGTGGACTGGGTGTCCACGGCCGGCGGGGCCATGCTCACTTATCTCGGCGGCGGCAAGATGCCGGGGCTAAGCCAAATAATCAAGCAATAATTTTATCATTATGACTACTAAGCCAAAAATTAAAAGCCTGAGCGCCCGGCAAATTTTAGATTCCCGCGGCAATCCGACGGTGGAAGCGCGCGTTGTTTTAACGAATGGACTATCGGCCAAAGCCGCGGTCCCGAGCGGCGCCTCAACCGGCGCGCATGAAGTCTGGGAACTGCGCGACGGCGATATGAAGCGCTATCAAGGCTTAGGCGTTCTCAAAGCAGTCGCGAAAATAACCGAAATCATCGCGCCGAAACTGATTGGCTATGACGTCAGCCAACAAGCCGAAATTGATCGCCTGCTCATCGCGCTTGATGGCACGCCCAATAAAAAAAATCTCGGCGCCAATGCCATTTTAGCTGTGTCCCTAGCCTGCGCCCGCGCGGCCGCTGTAAGCGCCAAGCAGGAACTGTATATTTATCTCGGCCAAACCTATAATTTTTCCAAGCCGAAAATTCCCGTGCCCCTATTTAATATTTTTAACGGCGGCAAACATGCCGATACTAATTTAGATTTTCAAGAATTTTTAATAATTCCGCGCCGCCAAGCGGCCTCGGAAATGGTCCGCTTAGGCGCTGAAGTGTTCCATGAACTGGGTTTAGTTTTGAAAGAATCTGGTTTGGATACTGATGTCGGCGCGGAGGGCGGTTACGCGCCGGACATGGATTCGTCCATTGAAGCGATTGAGTTTATTCTAGCCGCCGCCATTCGGGCCGGCTATGAACCCGGCCGCGATTTACGCTTAGGCGTTGATGTCGGCTCCTCCGGCTTATACGAAGAAAAGACGAAAAAATATCTTTTCTCGCTGGATAATACTTATTTTAGCGCGTCTAATTTGATCGGTTTATATGAAGATTGGTTAAAAAAATACCCCTTCCTTTATTTAGAAGACGGTTTGGCGGAAGACGCCTGGAGTGATTGGCGCGAACTCACCGCCGCCCTTGGCAAAAAAATGCTAATTGTCGGTGATGATTTATTTGTGACTCAGACGGCGCGCTTACGCCAGGGCTTAAAAGAAAAAGCCGCTAACGCCATTATTATAAAACCGAACCAAGTTGGCACCTTGACAGAAACCGTAGAATGTATAAAATTAGCCCAGAGCCATAATTATCAGGTAATCGTCTCGCATCGGAGCGGGGAAACCGTCGACGACTTCATCGTTGACCTGGCCGTAGCCGCGGGCGCTGATTACCTTAAAGCCGGATCATTATCACGAGGCGAAAGATTAGCCAAATATAACCGCCTCATGGAAATTGCCCGGGAAATTGAATAAATGAACGACCATCTGTCCGACAATCTTCTCGCCACTAGCGAGTCAGCCGAGCCTGGGCCTAGCCGTCCGGTCGTATTATTGTTGTTAGGCGGCTGGGGCGTGGCGCCGGCCGTGGAAGCGAACTTTATCCGCTCTTCCAAGATAGATAATTGGCTTAATTTAATTAAGGAGTATCCCGTGGCTCTTTTAAAGACCAGCGGCAAGAATTTAAATGTCCGCTATGCCACTTTGGGCGCTGGCCGGGAGATTAGCGATGAAAACGAAAGTGTCGCTCAAACCTTAACGAAAGTTTTGGCTCATGCTGGGAAGCGCCAGCTCAAGATTTTTGAAACCGAACGCTTTGCCGCTTTAACCCATTTTTATAACGGTGGCGCGACCGTCAAAGACATTGGCGAAGAGTGGGTCGCTGTCTCTTCCGAGAATCGAGCGAAAACGCTCAAGCTGTCCTTAGCGCTTAAACGCGCGGTCAAGGAAATTATTAAAGCCCTGGCGAATCCCGTTCCCTATGACTTGATTGTCGCTACCATCCCCACGGTTGATTTGGCCGCGTCGAGCGGCGACTTGGACGGCGTAAAAAAAGCCGTGGCCGAACTGGATAAGAATTTAAAAATTATTGTAAATGAAGTTTTGGATAAGAAGAGCGTCTTGCTGATAAGTTCCGCCGCCGGCAACGCCGAAAAAATGATTTTGCCGGGCACGGACAGCGTTGATTCCGGACTGACTGAGAACCCCGTGCCGCTGGTGGTTGTCGGCGAAGAATTCGCGGGTCAGACCATCGGCTTAGCCGATCCCCTGAATAACGATTTGAGTTTATTGGAACCGGCCGGCACCTTAGCCGATGTCGCCCCGACGATTTTAAGCATCATGAATTTGCCCCAGCCCCCGGAGATGAGTGGGCAATCATTATTTGCCAAGAAGTAAAAATTAACATAAAAAAAGGAGGGTCCCGTGAAAGATTTTTCATTAAATTACCGGCAACAGCAAGTGCTGGGTCTGGTTAACGACTTCTATAAATTGGGAATTTCCAAATTAGAAGAATGTACTTTAGAAGGCGCCAAGGCGATTTGCCAGGCGGCCAAAGATAAAAAGTATGCGGGTTTACATGATTTGGCTATCCCCTTTAAAATTTTAAGGGAGATAAAAGAAATAGCCGATGAATGGGGTCGCCCGACTGACGATGAAGATGGAGCTATTTACTCATTTTCGGATTTCTTCATTGAAGGAATGGCTTAAAGAAATGACTGCAAAAAAGCCGGAACAAAATTCCGGCTTTTCTTTTAACCAAGACCCGATTAATTTATTTGAAGATTAGGAAAGCGATAACGCTTATCGCTGAGCCCACGATAGCGCCAATCAGCACCTGGAGCGGCGTGTGCCCGATTTTTTCAATTTGTTTCGCGTAGCTGCGATCTAAGAATTCATCTTCCTTTAAGTCCTTAACTAAGATGTTCAAAGTTTTGCCGTGTTCGCCTAAGTAATTACGTAAGCCGATGGCGTCGGAAATTACCACCGCCGCCAGCACGAAGCTCAGCGCAAAAACCGGAGAACCGATCCCGAGCTTGAGCCCGGCGATAACCGCCATGGCCATCACCGTGGCCGTGTGGCTAGAGGGCATGTCGGAATAAGCGGTCACGTCGCGCCAAGTTAATTTATGATGCAGGGAGCGCAGAAAAACTTTGGCGCTCTGCGCCACGAAAAAGGCGATGACCGGACAGAGGATGAAAATATACATATGAGCTAGCCGCTGGCAAGCGGTTTAAAATTAAATGTCTAAGTTCTGCACTTTTTTAGCGTGCGTCTGGATGAAGTTTTTGCGCGGGGCGACATTATCGCCCATCAGCATATCAAAGATCTGATCCGCTTTGCCCGCGTCTTCCACCGAAACCTGCTTGACGATGCGGCTGACTGGATCCATGGTTGTTTCCCAAAGCTGAGCCGGATTCATTTCACCCAAACCTTTGTAGCGCTGAATATTTATCTTCGTGCTTTTTTTCTTATCGTCCGCCGCTTTTTTAACCGTCCGATCTTCATCCGTTTCTACTTCATTTATTTCGCCGTCATCCGTTTCTTCGCCGACTTCAATCGCTGTATTCAAATCGCCGCCGAGCTCCACAATGATCTGGTCTTTTTCTTCGTCGCTATAAGCGTAGCGGATGGTCGTGCCTTTTTTCAGCTGGTATAAAGGCGGCTGGGCAATATAAAGATGGCCTTCGGAAACCAGGGGCGGGAAGTGCCGGAAGAACAAGGTGAGAAGCAGGGTCCGGATATGCGCGCCGTCCACATCGGCATCGGTCATAATAATGATGCGGTGATAGCGCAGTTTAGTAATATCAAATTGATCGTCAATATTCGTGCCCAGCGCGATGACTAAGTTTTTAACTTCGTTGTTGGCCAGCATTTTATCCAAGCGTGCGCGTTCCACATTTAAGATTTTGCCGCGCAAGGGCAGGATGGCTTGGAAGCGGCGGTTGCGGCCTTGTTTCGCGCTATTGTGCACGAAGATGCCGGCCGCCAGCGCGAAGTTGTGCGTGCCCGGCACTTCTAAATCATAAACATCCACCCGCTTCTTCATCGGAATTATTTCCTTGATCTTGTGGTTGTAGTGCTCCACGGCGTCGATTAAACGCTGGTTGTCGTTATTGAAAAATCTTTCGCGAATTGTGCTGATTTTTAGAAGATTAGGATTTCTTTTTTGGCGGCGAACTGTTTCATACCAAGCGATGTTCTTATATTTTTCCGATAATTCTTTAAGCAAAGCCATGGCGCTTTGATAATACGTTTGGTCATAGGCGGCTTTTCTTTTTTCTCGGAACTCCGGCGTCCATTGTTTTTTCGTTTCTTCAGCGCGCCAGGCCAGTAGCTCAGCATTAGCCCATTCCTCTTGGGCTTTTGTTTGAAGCATTTTTTTGGCTTCCGGATGAGCCTTAAAATATTGTTTCACTCTGGCGGCCTGCGTTTCCCGATTGGCCTCATCGGCCCAATATTTCCTTTGCTTTTCGTTTAAGAGTCCATTATTCTTTTCCCGATATTCGGCGTTAGTCTGATAGAACTCTAGGAATTTGGCGCCCATGAACTTTTTATATTCTTCATTCTCCCATTGTTTCTTCGCGCGTTCACTGAGCATAACTTTCATGGCCGGTGTGCTCATGATGCGGCTGACTTTTTGTTTGTAGGCCGGGGATTGATGCGTTCGCTTGGCTTTTTCTTTAACGTCTTCGCGATGCAAACCGTATTGAATCATTTTTCGGTGATAAGCCATATGATCCTCCCGATGCATTCGGATAATGTTGTCCGGATTGTTGTTGAGCTTATTGAAGTCAACATGATGTTTATTCAGGCCATCTTCCTTAGAATAAATATTATGCTCCAAGTTATATTGATCGGCTAAAACATGTGAAAAGGTCCAGTTAGCGTTTGACGGATTTTGTACCATTTCATACCCTTCAATTGTTATCCGTCCTTCCTTTTTTGATATCTTATTATATAAGGGCATCAGCGAATCTTCCGGCCGCAAATCTTTAGCCATCTTATAATCGCCGCTTCTCAGCATGAATTTATGGTCGGGTGTGCAGATAATTTTTTCTCCGTTATCTAGAACTATTTTAATAACCTCGGCGTCTTTTTTAGTTAATCGGGGATTGGTAATTAGAGCAATACCCACATTACCATCCTCTTTAATGGTATAGCAGTAGTTTCTCTTGCCATTTTCATGCTCTTTTACTAGGTCTTTAAAAGATAAATTACGGCCATCAGCCAATTTTACTTTAATATTAGCCTCAATACAACCGCCCGCACTATCGCCCTCCACAATGTAAAGTTCACATTCTTCCGGATGCCTACTAGAACAATCCGCCAGCTTGCCCGGCAGAGTCATGCCTTCCAAAGCGCCTTTACGCAAAATCGTGGCCCGCGCCGAACGCGCCGCCAGTCTCGCCTGCGCCGACAAAACGCATTTGCCGATAATCGCTTCCGCTTCTTTCGGATGTTCTTCTAGGAAGATGTTGAATGACTCGCCGAAAGCTTGTTCCACGTAACCCTTCATTTCCGCGTTACCCAGCTTCGCCTTGGTCTGGCCCTCAAATTGCGGGTCAGGGAGTTTAACGCTAATCACCGCGGTCAGCCCTTCGCGCACGTCATCGCCAGTCAGGTTTTCGTCTTTCTCTTTAATTAAGTTTTTGTTACGCGCGTAATTATTTAAGACGCGGGTTAAGGCCGTTCGGAAACCCACCAGATGCGTGCCGCCTTCCGGGTTGTGGACGTTATTGGCGAAAGCCATGACCGTTTCATTATATTCATCATTATATTGGAGCGCGATTTCCACCTTGCAATCCGCCACATCCTTATCCACATAAAAAATCGTCTCGTTTTTCACGGTCTTGTTCCGGTGCAGAGCCTGGACATAGGCCTTGATGCCGCCTTCAAAATGGAAGCGGTATCTTTTTTGGCGATGCTCCGGGCGCTGGTCAAAAAGATTGATGGTTATCCCTTTGCTTAAATAGCATTGCTGGCGCACGTGATCCAGAATTTTTCCCCAGCTAAAATCCAACTCCGTGAAGATCGTCGGATCCGGTTTGAAAGTAATAGTCGTGCCGGTTTTCTTGGTCGTGCCCACCGCCTTAGCCGGCTTGAGTGGCTTGCCAATCTTGTATTCCTGTTCCCAAACTTTTCCATCGCGGCACACTTCCGCTTTGAGATATTCGCTTAGCGCGTTCACGACCGAGACGCCCACGCCATGCAGACCAGAAGAAATTTTATAGCCGCTGCCGCCGAATTTGCCGCCGGCATGGAGAATCGTTAAAACCGTTTCCAGCGTAGAGACGCCGGTAGTTTTATGCTTTTCAACTGGAATACCGCGGCCATTATCGGAAACCGAAACCATCCCGTCTTTGAGCAGGTAAATTGAAACGTCGGTCGCATAGCCGGCCATGGCTTCGTCAATGGAGTTGTCCACCACTTCCCAGATTAAATGATGCAAGCCGACCGCCGAGGTCGAGCCGATATACATGCCCGGGCGTTTTCTAACCGCTTCCAAGCCCTCTAAAACAGTGATTGCTTCCGCCCCGTAGGAGGCAGTATTTTTAGGATCTTTTTTTGGATCTTTCGCCATAAGTTCAAAAACAAAAAATTCCCGTCCGCCTCAGCCAAAAAATGGAGCCAGATTGGGGTATTTTTGCGCATAATCGCCCAATTTTTTAGGGCGTGGTTTATTAATTATCTTAGATTATTTTAGCAAAAAAGCCCGGGGAAGGCAAGCCCGTGCCCAGGCTAAAATAGGGGCGTTTTTTTGACTTGAACCATTTCTATTTTTCCTTGTTTTTCATCTTAAGATTTGCTACAATTTTTAATATTCTGTTTAAAATAATATAAATTATGAAAAAATTAATCATGGCTAATTGGAAGATGCAGCTTAGTCTGGCCGAGAGCCGCGCTTTAGCCAAAAAATACGCCCTAACCCTGGCTAAGTCAAAAAATGAAGTGGTCATTTGCCCTGATTATTTAGCTTTGGCCGAAGTCGGCGCGATTTTGCGCCACTCTAAAATCGTTTTAGGCGCTCAGGACAGCGCCATAACGGACAAAGGCGCTTATACCGGCGAAGTGTCGCCTTTGAATCTCAAAGCCTTGGGCGTTAAATATGTGATTTTAGGCCATAGCGAGCGCCGCGAACATTTGCATGAAAATTCCGCCATTATTAATAATAAGATTAAAGCCGCGTTAAACGCGAAACTTATTCCTGTCCTCTGCGTCGGAGAAAAATGGGCGGAGCACGTGGCTGGCCAGACTGAAGAATATCTGGCCATGGAGTTGCGCCACGCCCTGAAAGGCGTTAAGATTAAGACCGCGGCTGAACTAGTCGTGGCCTATGAGCCGGTTTGGGCGATTAGCACGAATAAGCACGCCCGCCCGATGGCGCCGGAAGAAGCGGATAAAGTGCAGAAATTCCTGGCTCGTTTAGCCCTTAAAATTTTGCAGAAACCGGTGCGCGTCATTTATGGCGGCAGCGTGAATAGCCAAAACGCGGTTGCTTTTCTGAGCCAGCCGAATGTGGCCGGGCTCTTGGTGGGCGGCGCGAGTTTAAAGCCGACTGAGTTTATAAAAATGAACGCTTAATTATGCTGACCATCGTGTCTTTCATCTTAATAATTATTTGTCTCGCCCTTATTTTGTCCATTGTCCTGAAAAAATTTCCGGCTTTGGCGATTTTGAATGTGGCTGATATGCCGGCCGAGAAGGAGGCGAAATTCAAGGAACAGCTCTTGCGCCAAAAAGTGGAGCGCGATTTGTCGCGCGTGGGCGGGACATTGGGCCGCGTCTGGCTTTTCTTGGCCAATCGCTGGGCCAGATTTTTGGAGCGCACCCATTCCGAATTAAAAAAAACGAAACAAAGTTATCGTCTGGGCTTAGTCCTGCCTTACGCGGAAAAGCAGAAACGGATTAAGGAGCTCAAGCTTAACGTGGAGGAAACTTTGAAAAAAGAGGATTTAGCCACGACCGAAGAAAAGCTGATTGAAATTATCAGTCTGGATCAAAAAAATTTGAACGCTTTTTTCCGTTTAGCCGGACTATACGCCGATGAGAGAAAATGGCCGGAAGCGCGCCAGACCTATAAGTACGCTTTGAAGCTGGCTCGCCAGCACCGCGATGATGAAACCGTCATGAACGAACTCAGCTTGCCGGAAATCTATTTTTCCTTGGCGCGGATGGAGAAGGACTGCGATAACCTTGACGCTGCCCTGGAAAATACGCGCGAGGCCCTGGACCTGGAGCCGAATAATCCTCGCTTCCTTGATTTAATTTTAGATTTAAGTATAATGAAAAAAGACAAAGCCTTGGCCCAGGAAACTTGGCAGAAGCTAGCCGCGGTTAATCCGGAAAATAATAAGCTGGCCGCATGGCAGGAACAAATTGAAGGGATAGAAGAATAGAGGTAGATGGTATAAGTTAATGTAGTAGATTAAAATATTTTTTTTCGCGCCTGTCGTTTCGTCAAGAAAAATGAGCGTTAGCGAATTTTTCCCCAGAAACGACCGAAGCCGAAAAAAATATTTTAAACGTCCGCCGTTGTAGCTCAGCTGGTAGAGCATCTCCATGGTAAGGAGAAGGTCATCGGTTCAAACCCGATCAACGGCTCCCATATATAAAAAGTCCTCTAATATTAGAGGATTTTTTGTTATAGAAATTAAAACGCCAAACAGTTATTGACAGATATATAAAAAAGTGATATAATTATGGGAATAATGAGATGGCCGATTCACCCCTGAAGTGCAACACCTGCGCGTTTCGCTAAGATAATAAGTTCCTGTCTCAAGTACTCGCTATCTAATATACCATTTTCCAAGTAATGAGTCTGCAAAGACTCTTTTTTGA
>TBL_comb47_HYPODRAFT_10003719_pt1 | contig 17937 bp, 14 predicted proteins | sample TroBogypolimnion_40_FD_10682 | JGI IMG/M metagenome (IMG submission 10682)
TACCAGAAAGTCGATGATATGGTGATGCAGAATGAGATCAATTATAACCGGAAAGCTGATATTGCCCTGCTTACTGACTCTACCTGCGATCTTCCCAAAGAATTGATCGACCGCTACCAGATTCATGTGGTTCCGCTGAGCATTCATTTTGGTGATAGGTATTTTCTCGACCGGCTCACGATCCAGCCTCAGCAGTTTTACACATTCATGGAAAAGTTTGAAGACCTGCCAACTTCCGCTCAGCCTGCATACAAGGATTTTCAGAATAAATACGAATACCTTTCCACTCATTATGAATCAGTGATCGGGGTGAACCTGACCCAGGCCATGAGCGGAACCTATTTCAACAGCAGCAAAGCAGCCAATGATGTTGGATCAAGGGGTGGAAAAAATTTCCATGTATTTGACTCCAGGAACCTCACCGGAGGACTTGGGCTGATTGTCCTCCGGATTGCACGGGCGATAGAAGAAGGTGTGAGCCAGGATGCCATCCTTTCAAAGATTAATGGATGGGTCGATAAATCCAATCTCAGGGTGAGCCTGACAACACTTAAGTATATTATAAGATCGGGCAGGGTAAGTCCTTTCAAGAGTTTTATTGCCCGGGCTCTTGACCTGAAACCCATCATCAAGATCGATAAAACCGGCCGTGCAGGTACTTTCGGCAAAGTTTTCTCGGAAAAGGCCGGCATGAAGAAAATTATCCGGAACATTGAGAAGATCAATGCAAAGAATAAAATCTGGGAATACGCAATTACCCATGCCAACAACCAGCCCACTGCAGACTGGTTCATGACCGAAATGGAAAGAATTACCGGGAAGAAGCCGGTGTTCATTGAACAGGCTTCTCCCTCACTGGTAGCCAATACCGGTCCCGGTGTTGTGGCTGTTGCATTCATGCTCGAATAAACTTCATAAGAGATAATTTTCCTTTTTACCACGAAGGCACTGAGATCACTGAGAACCACTGAGAGGTTTCAGGAGATTTAAACCAGCACAGGAGGTAATTACGAGCTTTTTCTCAGTGTTCCTTACTGTTCTCAGTGCCTCCGTGGTTAAATTTTAAAACCAGATCAGCATGCAAATCATAGCCCCAACCGCCACTGTCATTTTCCTCTATATGGTAATCGTCTTTTTCATTGCCCAAATGAAAAAGGACAATTCCATCGTCGACATTTTCTGGGGCCCGGGCTTTATCCTGGTTTCGCTTTTCTCGACCCTCCAGGGTGCACCGGTCGGTCTTCACAAGATCATCCTGAACCTCCTGGTTTTACTTTGGGGCACGAGACTTGCCATACATATTTATATAAGGAATAAAGGAAAAGAAGAAGACTTCAGGTACAAAGCCTGGCGCGAAACATGGAAGTATTTCACGATGCGAAGCTTCTTCCAGATATTTATGTTGCAGGGTATGCTGATGCTCATCATTGGCCTGCCAATTTTTTATGTGAATTTCAGCCCGGTTGCTGATTTCAGTACCTTCGATTGCCTGGGTCTTTTACTTTTCTTCACAGGATTTTATTTTGAAGTAACCGGCGATCTTCAACTGACGAAATTCAGGAAAGAACTGGGAAATAAAGGAAAGCTGATGACTGCAGGGTTGTGGAGCATCACCCGCCACCCGAATTATTTCGGAGAAGCCCTGATCTGGTGGGGCATTTTTTGTTTTGCCCTGGATTGTTCGCATGGTTGGAAAACGTTGATCAGCCCGGTAATGATCACGTTCCTGCTACGATTTGTTTCCGGTGTTCCGATGATGGAAAAGAAATATGAAGGGCGCGATGATTGGGAAAATTATAAGAAGAAGACAGCTGCTTTTGTTCCGTTTCTGAAGTTTCTTTAAATCCCGGGAAGTATTTTTCTTCTGCTTGCTTGTTCCATGAAGTTTCACGAAGATGAATTCGAAAGGAAACTATTCGTTGTTTTCTGTTATTTGTTAGCTGATTATTTTTCACTCTTAACTGGAAATAATTGTATAGTAAATAATATAAAGTGAATAATGGTAAACCGATTGTCCATCAATCATCCGTTCATTGTCTTTTCTTTTTTTCTATTTTAGCCAAAAATATTTCCTTATGATCAATGATTCTCTTCTTCGTCCTAAAAGCATTGTCGTTATTGGCGGTTCAAATGATGTCCAGAAACCAGGCGGAGCCGTGCTTCGCAACCTGATTGAAGGCAATTATTCCGGTAAACTTTATGTTACAAACCTGAAGGAATCAGAAGTCCAGGGAATTAAAAGCTACCCCGACCCGGCTGGTTTGCCCGATGTCGATCTTGCAATTATTGCCATTGCTGCAAAATTTATTCCGGATACGGTTGAATTGCTCACCAGGACCAAGAATACACGGGCTTTTATCATTCTTTCTGCCGGATTTTCTGAAGAAGGTAAAGAAGGGAAGCTGCTGGAGAATAAAGTGGTTGATATCATCAACAGTGTTGACGGTTGCCTGATAGGGCCGAATTGCGTGGGAGTTCTTACACCACATTATCATGGAGTATTTACAAAACCGATCCCGCGACTTGAATCAACCGGTTGTGATTTTATCTCAGGTTCCGGTGCTACTGCCTGTTTTATCATGGAAGCCGGAATTCCCAATGGTCTGACCTTTTCAAGTGTCTTTTCCGTGGGAAACAGCGCACAGATGGGTGTAGAAGAAATTCTCGAATACCTTGACGAGACGTTTGATCCGGCCGTGAGTTCAAAAGTGAAATTATTATACATTGAAAATATTTCAAACCCGCAGAAACTGCTTCGCCATTCAACTTCTCTCATCCGAAAGGGATGCAGGATTGCTGCTGTCAAGGCAGGTTCATCCGAAGCAGGAAGCCGTGCCGCATCCTCTCACACCGGTGCGCTGGCAAGTCCGGATGTGGCTGTGGCTGCATTGTTCCGCAAGGCAGGCATTGTGCGTTGTGCTGGCCGTGAGGAACTGATCAGCGTTGCATCGGTTTTCATGCTTCCTGAACTGAAAGGGAAAAATCTTGCCATCATTACCCATGCCGGCGGACCTGCTGTAATGCTTACAGATGCTTTGTCAAACAATGACATGTCTGTGCCGCATATTGAGGGCCCGGATGCAGATGAATTGCTGAGCCAGCTTTTCTTCGGCTCATCCGTTGCTAACCCGGTTGATTTCCTTGCCACGGGAACAGCTGCGCAACTGGAGATCATCATTGATGCCGTGGAAAAGAAGTTCACGGAAATTGACGGCATGGCAGTGATCTTCGGAACCCCGGGACTGACGAAGGTTTTTGATGTGTATCGAGTCCTTGATGAAAAAATGAAAACCTCAGTGAAGCCTATATACCCGATATTGCCCTCCATCCTTACGGCTCATGAGGAAATTGTTGATTTCACATCGAAAGGAAGAGTGTTTTTCCCGGATGAGGTTATGTTTGGTTATGCGTTGTCAAAGGTGTTCCACACGACACGACCACTGGCTGAAGAACCTGTACTTCCTCCAGTTGATAAAAGTAAGATCAGGGCGATCATTGACAATGCTTCCGATGGCTATCTTGCACCGGCTGATATCCAGGGACTGATGGATGCTGCGGGAATTCCACGGGCCGGTGAGGCTGTCGTGAATTCTGCAAGTGAAGCAATAAAAGCTGCAGAAACACTGGGGTTGCCGGTCGTTATGAAAGTGGTCGGACCGGTACATAAATCGGATGTTGGAGGTGTGGTATTGAATGTGAAGGATGAAAAATCAGTCAGGTGTGAATATGAACGCATGATCAAAATACCTGAAACCACTGCCATACTTATCCAGCCGATGCTGTCTGGAACTGAATTGTTTGTTGGCGCAAAGTTTGAACCCAAGTTCGGGCACATGATCCTGTGCGGTCTCGGAGGTATATTTATTGAAGTACTGAAGGATGTTTCTGCCGGTCTTTGTCCTGTTGGTCGTGAAGAGGCATTACAGATGATTCGCAGCCTGAAGAGTTATAAGATCATCCAGGGAGTGAGGGGGCAAAAGGGCGTTGATGAAGAACGGTTTGCGGAAATCATTATCAGATTATCCTCTTTGCTTAATGCCGCACCGGAGATCATGGAACTCGATTTCAATCCCCTGCTTGGAACAGAAAACTCCGTTATCGCCGTTGATGCCAGGGTTAATATCAGGAAGACCTAATTCACTACCATAACACTGTTACTTGCTAGTTATTCCAGCTAAATTGGAACCCCGATCATTTTAAGAAAAATGATAACCAGGCCGGGTTTTAGCGCAATGGTGTACACCAAGCCAAACATCGCACCCCACAGATGCGCATCATGACCAATGTTGTCTTTTGCCCGCTTACTCATCGAGTATTCATAAACAATGTAGAGTACTCCAAACAGTGGTGCGGGAATCCCAAATGGGATAAGGAACAAACTTATTTTCCCCAGCGGATAGAGGATGATGCTGGAAAAGATCACGGCAGCAACAGCGCCTGAAGCACCAACGGAGTTGTAGTAGACATCGTTTTTGTGTTTTGCATATGCAGGGATGATGGAGATCAGCAGTCCGCCAAGATAAAGCAGGATATAGTCCAGGATGTAAGCGTCATGGAAGAACAGACGCATCCGCTTTTCCACAAATTCCCCGAACGAAATCAGCACAAACATGTTGATCAGGAGGTGCATCCAGTTAGCATGAAGAAAACCGTATGAAAAGAAACGGTACCACTGGTTGCTGTGCTTTACATCATAAGCATTGAATTTGAGCTTGTCAAAAAGTGCCACATCCCGCAAGCAGAGGAATGAAACAATGCATGTAATGACGATGATGAAAATACTAATTTCCATGGGTTTCTGTTTTCTGATCTTTTGAATAATCGATCTCCGATCCTAAAACACTGTGAGGGATGAGGAATACAACCAGCATCACGAAGGCTGCAATGACCGGCCAAGCCCTCTTTTCCCTGTTCCTGTATTGGATAACGAGAGCGATGATCCAGAAAATAAATGCCAGAAGCGATTTGTTATCTGTCATGTCATGTCCGAATGGCCAGCCTGTCCAGTAAGCGCCAAAAGAAAATTTCTGAACGATCGGTCCGAGGATAAGTCCGCCCAGCAGCAGTGTGATAATTGTTATCCAGGTATAAAGCAGCGTGTTCTTTCCTTTGAAAATTGCCTCTAGACCGGTGATCGTTGAAAATAACATCGCCAGGAAAATGAAAAAGATATGAGGGATCAGCCATGTTGCGGGGACGGAACCTTTGTAGCGCAGTACAACATCCTTTTTAGAAAGCTCATATTGGACATTATTGCTGGTCAGGGTTATTTTGTACTGGATTTTTCCAGCAGCCGGCTGGTGGGGAATAAATGTTACAAGATAATTCCCGGCGCGGATCAGTGGTTTCGTGGTTATGCTGTCATTGCTTTTAAACCGTTTGAACCTGATCTCACCGGTGACAGACCTGTCCGGTACCTGGAGAAATAATGGGGCATCTTCGCTGCCGCTGGCAGAGGTCAGAAGCTGGTATTTGATCTGCTGGTTGTTGATCTCCACCTTTCCCCGAACCGGGTACGTGGGGCCTGTCATTCTTTGGTAAACCGCTATGACAGCTGTAAAAATGAATGCAAAGAAGAAGATCAGGAATGTTTTCATTTTCGTATTCATAGATGTATTTTTGGACGGCAAATATACTTAAATGTTTTTTACCGGATTTTGTGTTCCATAATGTCATACATCGCCTGGTGGATCCGGGTGCGGAGATTCATGTCAGCAAGTTTTTGATTTGCCGCATCCGGATAAACCCTGTTGGAGAGAAAAATATAGGTCAGGTTGTTGGAAGGATCAGTCCATATATAGGTTCCTGTAAATCCTGAATGACCAAAACTTTCAGGTGAAGCGCTGCGGCATGACGGTCCATCCGGCGAAGAATTCAGCAAGGGTTTATCAAAACCCAGCGCTCGCCTGTTTCCTGATTTCGGGAACTGGATTGCTGTGAATTCATGGATGGTGGATGGAAGGAAATATTGCTTTCCGCCATACGTGCCTTGGTTCAGAAAAATCTGCATGATCACTGCAAGGTCAGCTGCATCTGAAAACAACCCGGCATGACCGGAAATTCCTCCAAGCATTGCTGCTCCCGGGTCATGTACATCACCCCTGACCTGTTGCCCGCGGAAGTCATTGTCATATTCGGTTGGCATGATCCGTGAAACCGGGAAATGGTTACGCGGATGAAAGCATGTTGTGGCCAGGCCCAACGGATGATAAAATTCCTCATAAAGGTAATTTTCGAATTTTTTCCCCGTGATTTTTTCAACGATAATTCTTAATAGATAAAATCCAAGATCGCTGTATTTGTAATCGTGCACTGCCCTCAGCGGCGACCTGATGATTTCTTCAAATATTGTATCCGCATAGTTCTTCTTCATAAACATCCCATATGCAACGCGCAAGGAAAATTCAGCAGTTGAGTCAGAACTGTAAATTGCCGGATCAGGCCGGCCATTTTTCATGGTCCTGTCATAAAACCTGATCCATGGCTGCAATCCTGCCTGGTGTGTCATGATGTTCCGGATTGTCATGTTATCTTTATTGGAACCTTTTGCCATTTCAAGATATTCTCCAAGTTTTCCGTCCAGTGAAATTCTCCCCTGTTCATAAAGTTTCATGATGGCAAGCGTTGTTGCAAGAACCTTGGTGAGCGAGGCCAGGTCGTAGATGTCATCGTTATGGACGGATGTTGAATCTTCATACCGGGGGTGACCGAACGATTTCTCATAAAACACTTTGCCATCTTTTGCAAAAACGATTTGACAACCAGGATATGCTCTTTTTTCAATACCCAGCATGGCCAGGCTATCGATCATTTTTAACTTCTCAGATGCAATTCCGATCTCTTCCGGACGGATGAACGTCATTCGTGAGGCTTCTGTTGTCAGTCCTCTGTGTAAAGGAAAGGCTGACGATCCCGAAACAGGTAACTTCCCTTTAGCCGCCAATCCTCCAAAGATTACCTGTGCTGTTGCATCTTCGGCTGCAGGTGTATCAAGGTAGGAGACGAGGATTGATTGAACATTCCGGTAGTCGTCGAGATATGAAAGGGTATAGGGACTACCCAGGATTGCAAGTACGATCCTGCTTGTGAGGCTGAGTGAATCGATCAGGGACTGAAGATGCTCCGGGAATCCATATTTGTGTGTCGGATAACTGCTGCTGCAATGAACCCCGAGAACCACGAGGTCATAACCGGCAACCATCCGGAGAACGGAATCCATCCGGGCTTTTGAAAAATGAGTAGGCAGATTCAGCATTCTTACCGGGGCATAATTTGCCAGCATCTCCTGGAACACATTGGAGTTGGAATCCCCGACCGACAATGCAGCAATCTTTTTATGGTCAAGGAAAGTGAGCGGAACCAGGTTATCCGTGTTCTTCACTAAGGTGATCGCTGAACGGTAGATTTGTTCGCTTAACATGGAATATTGTAACGGATTGAGATCCTGGTAAAGTTCAACTGTTTTTATCGGATGCGGTTGTGCCAGTCCTGACCGGTATTTCAGGAACAGGATTTTTCTGCACTTTTGATACACGGATTCTCGGAATGCAGCCGAGCTGTCACATTCCTGCATGATCCCGTGTACGGCTTTTGCAACATCTTTGGGCAGCAGCAGCAGATCATTCCCGGCCTCCAGCGCCTTCACTTCAATTTCACCCGGCTTACAGAATTTTGTGACACCTTTCATATCCAGGGCATCAGTAATCACCATTCCTTTAAATCCAAGTTCCTTCTTTAACAGGCTGTCGGCGATTTTTGGCGACAATGTTGACGCCATATTCTTCGCCGAATCAACCGAAGGAACAAATAAATGACCAATCATGATACCATTCACACCCTGCCGGATCAGCTCTTTGAATGGAAAAAGTTCGATGGAATCCAGTTGCTCCTTTGATTCCTGTATGACCGGAAGTGTAAGATGTGAATCCGCATCTGTATTCCCATGACCCGGGAAATGCTTGGCTGATGCAAAGATTCCCGCATCCTGCAACCCTTTCATATATAGCGTTGCCTTCCGTGCAACATCATGCTTGTCTTCCCCGAATGAGCGAAACCCAATCACGGGATTTGAAGGATTGTTGTTGATATCAACGTCCGGGGCAAAGTTCATCTGGATGCCGAGCCGCTTACAATCTTTTGCAATGTTTGCCGATACCTGGTATGCCAGTGAATCATCTGTACAGGCACCCATCGTCATCTGTTTGGGAAACGTAAAAGCACTGTCAAGCCGCATCCCCATTCCCCACTCTGCATCAATTCCGATCAGCAAAGGCGTTTGCATTGTGTGTTGCCACCGGTTGGTGAGTTCTGCCTGCCGAAACGGAGTTCCTTTAAAGAAGCAAACTCCGCCAACATTCCAGGATCTGAGAACATTTGTTAAGCTGTCGTTATACACAGAGTCTTTATAGGAAAAAGCGCGAACCATCAATAATTGCGCGATCCTTTGATCGGGTGTAAGGGAGTTGAACACCGAATCGACCCAGGTGGAGTCTGTTGCCGTAGCCATGTGTTGATACGAGCAGATGCCCCGGAAAGCCAGGCTGTTCATAAGGATCATGAGGGAAAAAAGAAGAGCGGCGGACGTTGTTTTTTTCATTGGAGGCAGTGCATCTTTGATTCACAAAAGAAATAAAAATGCGGCTTCCAACGTTAAATCTTATTCATATTTATTAACATTACTAAGGAATGAAGTCGATTAGTGATAATTTTGGCTCTCCAACAATACAAAAACAAACAGTTCAAATTCAACTTTTTTTAATTCTCTTCAATGCCTTCAATTCCTGAACTTCAGAAGATATCTACCCAGGTACGCCGGGATGTCATCCGCATGATCCATAGGGCAGCCTCGGGCCATCCGGGTGGTTCACTCGGATGTGCCGATTTTTTAACGGTTCTGTATTTCGACACCATGAAACCTGATCCGTCACATTTTTCAATGGATGGAAAAGGGGAGGACCTGTTCTTTCTTTCCAACGGACATTTATCGGCAGGCTGGTACAGCGTAATGGCCAGGTACGGATTTTTTGATGTGAAAGAACTGGGAACATTCCGTATGCTCGGTTCACGGTTGCAGGGACATCCTGCTACAATGGAAGGATTGCCGGGAGTCAGAATTGCTTCAGGATCGCTCGGTCAGGGGCTTTCGGTGTCAGCCGGAGCCGCACTTTCAAAGCGACTGAACAATGACAACCACCTGGTTTATTGCCTGACGGGTGATGGTGAACTTGAAGAAGGTCAGAACTGGGAAGCATTGATGTTTGCCGCCGCACGAAAAGTAGATAACATCATCGCACTGGTTGATTACAACGGCCAGCAGATCGACGGACCTGTTGACAAAGTCCTTCCGCTTGGAAGCCTGAAGGCCAAGATGGATGCATTCGGCTGGCATGTATTTGAAATGAACGGAAACGACATTCCGGAAATAGTCAGCACCATGGCTGCTGCAAAAGCTGCTACAGGAAAGGGGAAGCCGGTGATGATACTGATGAAAACCCACATGGGACAAGGCGTTGATTTTATGATCGACCGGCATGAATGGCACGGATCTCCCCCGAATGATGAACAGGCGGAAAAAGCGCTCGCACAGCTGGAAGAGACATTAGGTGATTTTTAAATATGTTGTCCCGGAGGGACATAATGCGGGTAGAATTCAGGTGAAGAATTTTAATACATGCCTTTAGGTACGTAATAATTAAACAGAATATTGTAATAATAAGCATTGGGAATATTGAAATTGTTCAGATCATGGTTTTTGTTAATTGTTATCGGCTTAGGCATGATGAGTTCAGGTTTGGGATATGCCCAGCAGGTTAAACCACCTGAAAAGCCCAAACCCACCTCCCGGATCCTTTTTGTCTTCGACGCTTCGCAAAGTATGTATGGCCTTTGGCAGAGCGATACGAAGTTCAACATCGCCACGCGTTTATTCATGAGTATCCTCGACAGCCTGAAGAATGTGAAAAACCTTGAAGTTGCACTTCGTGTATATGGTCACCAGAAACAATTTCCCCCGCAGGACTGCAGTGATACAAAGCTGGAAGTTCCGTTTGGCCCGGATAATGTTGCAAAGATCAAGCATACATTAAAAACCATCACTCCCAAGGGAACCACGCCGATTGCCTATTCCCTGGAACAGGCAGCCACTGATTTTCCTCCATGCGATCATTGCCGGAACATCATCATCCTGATCACGGACGGCCTGGAAGAATGCGGAGGTGATCCCTGCCTCGTTTCTCATGAACTTCAGAAAAAAGGATTCGTCCTGAAACCATTCATCATCGGGATCGGGAGGGATTTCCGCAAATCGTTTGACTGTGTCGGGAATTATTTCGATGCAACCAATGAAAAGGAATTTGTAACTGCTCTGAACATCGTCATTTCACGGGCACTCAACCCTACCAGCGCCCAGGTCAATCTTCTTGATCAATACGGAAAACCGACGGAAACCAATGTAAACATGACATTCTATGATAATGTCTCCGGAAAAATCCAGTACAATTTTATCCATTCGATCAACAACAAAGGTCTTCCCGATACACTCGAAATTGACCCGATGCTGACCTACGACATCGTGGTGCACACGATTCCTGAAGTAAGGAAGGACAGTGTAAGACTTACTCCCGGTAAACATACCATCATCGGGATCGATTGCCCGCAAGGTTACCTTACCTTCAAGGCAGGATCAAATTCAACGATTAAATTCCTTCCCTGCCTGATCCATAAAAAGGGAAGTAATGATATCATCAACATCCAGCAATTTGACCAGGTAGAAAAATACCTGACGGGTACATACGATGTTGATGTGCTTTGTATGCCGAGGCTTACCATTCATGATATTGAAGTGGCGCAGAGCCATACCACCACGGTGGAGATCCCGCTTCCCGGGATTGCCAACATTCAGAAAACAACAAATGGCTATGGCAGCCTTTACATCGAAAATGACAAGGAGCTGATCTGGCTTTATAACCTGAAAGATAATCCGCAGCAGCAGGAAACACTTTACCTGCAGCCTGGAAAATACAAGGCGGTATTCAGGTCGAAATATTCTGACCGGTCGGAATATACGATTGAGAAATCATTTACCATCGATCCGGGTCAGACGACAAACATCAAATTGTATTAAGAACAGGCCTGATCATTTGGGAATAAAATTAACCATGTTATTAATTTAGGATCATGAAGGAATATCTGAACACTGGATCGAAAGACACACGCTCGGGATTTGGAGAAGGATTACTGGAACTTGGGAAAACGAATCCTGATGTTGTTGCCCTGTGTGCTGACCTGATCGGTTCACTGAAGATGGAGGCTTTTGTTAAAAATTTTCCTGAGCGGTTTTTCCAGGTTGGCATTGCCGAAGCCAATATGATGGGAATAGCTGCCGGGCTTACAATTGGCGGAAAAATCCCATTTACCGGTACGTTCGCCAATTTCTCAACGGGCAGGGTCTACGACCAGATCAGGCAATCGGTCGCGTATTCAAACAAGAACGTTAAAATTTGTGCATCCCACGCTGGCATCACATTGGGGGAAGACGGGGCAACACATCAGATGCTGGAAGATCTTGGCATGATGAAGATGCTCCCGATGATGACAGTCATCAATACGTGTGATTTCAACCAGACCAAAGCCGCAACCCTTGCGGTTTCAAAGCACCATGGCCCGGTTTACCTTCGCTTCGGTCGGCCCAAAGTTCCCAATTTTACACCAGCCGGCCAGGAATTCATCATTGGGAAAGCTGTATTGCTGAACGAAGGAACCGATGTCTCCATTTTTGCAACCGGCCACCTGGTGTGGAATGCACTTGAGGCCGCTAAGATCCTAGAAGCAAATGGAATCTCTGCAGAGGTTATAAACATACATACCATCAAACCTCTCGATCGTGAAAGCATTTTCCAATCGGTGAAAAAAACAGGGTGTGTTGTCAGCGCCGAGGAACACATGCGAAACGGAGGACTCGGCGACAGCATCGCCCAACTGCTGGCGCTTGAAATGCCGTCACCACTGGAGATGGTTGCTGTGGATGATCATTTTGGAGAAAGCGGGAAACCTGAAGAACTGATGAAAAAGTTTCACCTCGAACCGGAAGATATCGTCGCCGCAGTGAACAGGGTGATTCCAAGGAAAAAATAAAGACAACTATTCTCAGAAGATCTGCGAATTTCCTTCATGGTTTTCCCCATTCCTTGTAAGCATCAATGGAATGTCCTTATCGATGAATAACGGAACTGTTTCCACGGTAACATTGCTGGTATCCAGCCCCAGTGACCGTACTTCAGATATCCCGAAATTCTTGAATACAGAATAGAAATCCATGATCAGCTGTTCGCGGGGCGGGAAATCAAAATCATAATTCTGGATCCTGTCGATTACGACAAACCTGAAATCACTGAAGACATCAAATCTCCGCAATGATTCATAGCGGCTGATGAGATCCAGTTCATGATTTCTGGCCATCTCTTCAATGACCTGGCGGAAAAACAGGTTAACCCTGGGCTGGACTTTGAAACCAATTTTAAAATCCACCTTGATCAGGGTATCAGGAATGAGATGAGTAATCCTGTATTCAAGGACATGTGGCTCATCAAGGATATCAACGTGGAGGAGCCAGTAAACATCAGCCCGCTTTGGCTGCTTGTTCAGAATTGAATAGATGATTTTCGATTCAATATCCGAGGCTTTGTTTGCTTTCGTAAGGAAAACCAGGTTTGTTGCATATCTTGGAATTGAAGTGTCAACGCTCAGCGCCTTGATCACCTCGTAATAATTCTCAATCTTGATAAACTCGATGAAGCTGTTCTTGATCTTTCGGCCATGGAACCACACATACATGATCACGAAGAGGAAACCACCCAGTGAGATCGTGAACCACCCGCCATGAATGAACTTATTCAGGTTGGCAATCAGGAAAGAGCCTTCAATGGTGGTGTAAACCACCAGCAGCAATCCGACAATATATACCGGGACTTTTCGATAGTACAGGTAGATGCTGAGCAGGATCGTTGTCATCAGCATGGTGATGGTGATCGAAAGTCCATAGGCTGCTTCCATGTTGGAAGAACGGCGGAAAAAGACCACGACAAAAATGCAGCAGACATAAAGCATCCAGTTGATGCTTGAGATATACATCTGTCCCTTGATATTTGTCGGGTAGTTGATCTTTATCTTGGGCCAGAAATTAAGCTGGATTGCTTCACTGATAAGCGTGTATGAACCGCTGATGAGTGCCTGGCTTGCAATGATAGCCGCAGCTGTTGCTACGATGACACCGGTTATCAGGAACCATCCCGGCATGATGGAAAAGAAAGGATTGGTCCATTCATTTACCTGGTCGCCATGTTTCAGTATCCACGCACCTTGCCCGAAGTAGTTCAGCAACAGTGAGATTTTTACGTACATCCAGGTGATCCGGATATTCTTCAACCCACAATGGCCAAGGTCTGAATACAATGCTTCTGCACCGGTGGTGCACAGGAAGACCGCACCCAGAAGAACAAATCCATGGGGAAATTTCGCCAGGAACAGGTACGCGTAATGCGGATTGATTGCTTTAAAGATTGATGGGTAATCGAGGATCTGCGAAAAACCCAGCACCGAAAGCATCGTGAACCAGATGAACATGATCGGGCCAAATGATTCGCCAATGGCTTTGGTTCCAAGCCTCTGAACAAAAAACAGGATCGTGATGATGATCAGTACAATGGGAACGACAGGAATCCTCGGGTTGATGTTGATCAGCCCTTCAACGGCGGAAACAATAGTAATGGAAGGTGTGATCACGCCATCGGCAAGCAATGTACAGCCGCCAATGATCGCGAACATATAGGCCCATTTTGCCCGTTTTCGGATCAGGGCAAACAGTGAGAAAATTCCGCCTTCACCCCGGTTGTCGGCCCGAAGCGTGATGATCACATACTTTAATGTTGTCTGAAGTGTCAGTGTCCAGAAGATACATGACAGTCCTCCAAGGATGAAATTCTCATTGATCGTATCAGCACCGGCTACAATGGCACGCATCACGTATAAAGGAGATGTCCCGAGATCACCGAAAACGATTCCCAGCGTTACCAGCAACCCTGTTGCGGTGACAGTTGAAATCTGGTTCTTATTTAACTTCTTCCTCATTGCGGGGTTTCCTGTTTCCTTTTTTCTGACAAATTTTTAATAAGTGCTATGATCATTGGAAGAAGAGAGATGAATATGATTCCCAGGATAGCCAGGGTGAAGTTTTTCCTTATAACGGGGATGTTCCCGAAAAAGTACCCGCCAGAGGCAAACAGCGCGACCCAGGATATATTCCCGATGATGCTGAAGGAGATGAAACGCAGGTACCGCATGGTCCCGATCCCGGCTACAAACGGGGCAAAAGTCCGGATAATGGGCATGAAACGTGCAATGATCAACGTTTTCCCGCCATGCTTCTCATAAAAAGAATGGGTCTTGACAAGGTATTTCTTTTTGATCAGCTTGTAATCTTTTTCATAAACCTTGATTCCCAGGACACGGCCGATAAAATAGTTGGTGTTATCACCCACGAAAGCAGCCAAGATAAGTAAAGGAATGATGACAATGAGATTCAGCGGGTTTCCTGGCATAGCAGCCAGTGTTCCGGCGGCAAACAACAATGAATCACCAGGCAGAAACGGAGTCACTACCAACCCGGTTTCACAAAAGATGATCAGGAAAAGAAACAGGTATGTCCAGGCACGGTAATCAATGACCCAGTGCTGAAGATGAATATCTATATGAAGGATAAAATCGAGGAATCCTTTAACAATGTCAATCATGGCTTAGTAACAAAAAGTTTTTTTTCTTTTTAGTCAACCTCCGGAGTTTTTCAATGTTGTTCAGGAATTGAAGGATCAAAAACAGGTTCATCAAAGAAAAACGTGCAAATGTAAGATTTTATTTGGGATTGAATCTGCATGTCACTTTTCCCCGGAACCCTTTACTTCCGGTCAATACGTGAAAATCCCCAGCGGAGTAAGAAAGGCGTGGATATGGTCGTGGCCAGTGCCATAAATACCAGGATTGAAAAGATTGTGACATCAATGAAACCTCGTTGCAGGGCAATGTTGGCAATGACAAGCTCCATAATTCCCCGGGCATTCAATCCAAATCCAAGGGTGAGTGAATTGATCCTGTCGAAGCCGGCCATCCGGCTTCCGATATACCCCCCAAAGATCTTGCTGGTGAAGGAAGCCGCAAGGACAATCAGTAACAACGGTAAGCTGCAAAGCGATGTAAGTGTAAAGGAAATTCCCATGGAGGCAAAAAAGATGGGTGCAAGGAAACCCATGGTGATGCCCGATGTGGATTCTTTCACCTTGTCAAAATTCCGTTTTGTAAACATTGATCGCGGGAATAAAATAGCTCCGAAGAAAGCACCGATGATAAAATGTAATCCCATGGCTTCAGAGATACTGGCAAAAGCAAGCACATACACGATAACCAGCGCAAAGAGAGATTGATTTCCCCTGAGCAGCCGCAGGATTGAGATCACTCTCGGGTTGATCAGGCCCATCCTCGATTTGATAAATTTTACAACCTTGTAAGCCAGCATCAGGAACGCAATAAATAAAAGTACTTTAATGATCGTGACAGAAATTGAAAATGCAATATCTTTCAGGCGTTTTGTTTCGTCGTTGAAATCGAGGATTACTCCCAGGACCAGCAGGGAGAGGACATCATTGAAAATGGCTGCGGAAATGATCCTTTGCCCGACATCTGATTGAAGTTTCCCGAGATCCATCAGGATGCGGATACTCACCGGGAGCGCAGTGATTGCAATGCAAAGGCCAAGGACTATCGAAAATGTACTGTTGTTATGAAACAGCTTGCCAATAAAAAACCCGCTGACAAACGGAATCAGAAAACCAAGGACAGCGATCCAGCCACTTCGGCCCCGAATTGATTTTACGATCTCCTCAACCTCAATCTCCATTCCTGCAATGATGATCAGGAGGAAAACGCCAAGGTCGGCAATGACTTTCAACTCATACGTGTTCTGGACAATGTTCAGGAGTGAAGGACCAATGATGACACCAGCCAGAACTTCACCGATCATTGCGGGCTGCCCGATCCGTTCCATCAACTCCCCCAGCACTTTTGCCACAAGAAGAACGATCAGCAAAACAACGACAAATGGCAGTTGAGAGTGGATCAGGTGAAACATAGTCCAGGCAGATATCTGATTTTTTTATCAAAGTTAAATATTTTTGCATTCACCTGTGAAATCTTATATAACCAGTAAAAATTCAATCACACAAAATACGCAACGGGTGATTTTCTTCGGAATTTCCTCTACTTTTGCGAAACAACAACATTCAACATGCCTTCCAGTCATCCGCAGCAGCTCAATGAAATCATCGACCTGATCATCCTCACGGATCCGCAGAAATTGCTGGATATCGGCGTTGGCTTCGGGAAGTATGGTTTCCTGTCGAGGGAATACCTGGAGATGTGGAACAGCGGAAACGAGTACCTCAAATGGACCCGCCAGATCGATGGCATCGAAGCTTTTGAAGCTTACCTTACCCCGCTGCACAAGCAGGTCTATTCAAAGATTTTTCATGGTGATGCAATGCAAGTTTTACCAACTATTAATGAGCGGTATGATCTGATCTTAATGATCGATGTGCTCGAGCATTTTACTTTTGAAGATGGATTGAAAGTCCTGGAACAATGCAGGAGATGCGGAAGGAACATTCTCATCTCGGTGCCCAGGTCGATGTCTGAACAGGGAGATGTTTATGGAAATCCTTACGAAGCTCATAAGTATAACTGGGGTGAGAAAGACCTTGCATTCATCAAGGATAAATTTTTCCTGCCCAACGAGAGATCAGTAATCTGTTACGTCGGGGAGGACTGGCAAAAGATTTCTTCCATCATTAAAAAAAGAAATACACACAAACGCCTGGTGAATATCCTGGAATTCTTCCGTCTGAAAAAAGTCGTTAAATTGATATTGAGAAAGAATCACGGGAATAAATAACAAGCTTTTTCAAGGCCTCACAATAATGGACATAAATTACCTCATACAAATTGGTGCCGTCACAACAACCCCGCTCGAACTGATCGCCGTTGTCTTTGGCCTTGGCAGCGTCTGGTCCATGAAAAAAGAAAGCATCCTTGCTTTCCCTTTCGGGATCATCAACGTGCTGGGTTACGTTTACATCAGTTATGTCAAGGAACTTTATGCACTGGCCGGGATCAACCTGTTCTTCGCATTCATGAGCATCTACGGATGGATCAACTGGTCGCGACAAAAAGATGATAAGCAAACCGTCAACATCTCCTGGTGTTCCAGAAAAGAGCTGGCCATCAATTTTGCAGTGTTCCTGGTCGCATTTTTTATTCTCAGGATTCTCCTGAAAAGGTACACTGACAGCCCCGTACCATCGTGGGATGCGCTTACAACTGCATTTTACATTGTTGCCATGTGGCTTCTCGCCATCAAGAAAATTGAAAACTGGTTTGCCTGGATCATCGGCGATTTCATCTCGGTCTTCCTCTTCGCAATNCCNTTTTCCCATAACCAGGTCAATTACTTCAGCAGTTTCCAGTTCCTTGTGTTTACCGTCATTGCAGTGTTCGGATACCTTGAATGGAAGAAGAAATATCAATCGGAAGTCCATGCCTGAAATCCTGAAAATCGCCATTACTGGTCCTGAATCTACAGGAAAATCAATGCTTACAGAGCAACTGGCTGCATATTATGCGACGATGTTTGTTCCGGAATATGCAAGGGCATACATTGACAAGCTCGACAGGCCATACAACCAGGAAGATATTCTTACCATTGCAAAAGGCCAGATTGTACTGGAGAAGCGGTTAGCTGAAAAGGCATCGCATTTTCTTTTTTGTGATACCGAGCTGATCGTTACCAAGATCTGGAGTGAATTCAAATATGGCTCGTGTGATCCATGGATCCTTCGG
>TBL_comb47_HYPODRAFT_10003722_pt1 | contig 17935 bp, 13 predicted proteins | sample TroBogypolimnion_40_FD_10682 | JGI IMG/M metagenome (IMG submission 10682)
GGACTGCGCCGGCTGGGTCCGGGCCGAGACCCTGGCCCGGGCCGGGACCGGGTTCGTCCGCCGCTGGCGCAGGGCCGCGCGCCGGAACGGCCTGGCGGCGGCCCTGGCCACGGAGGCGCCGGTGCGGGACGCGGCCGGCCGGTTCCGGTTCCTGGCCTACGTAGGCAGTGTGTTTCCCCGGGGCGCCGGACGGGCCATCCTGATCCCGGAGCGGTCCCCCGGGACCGGCCGGGCCCTCTCCCGGCGGGCCTTCCTGCCGGCCGGGGCCGCGGCGCCCCAGCCGTGGCCCTACACGCCCGCCCATGCCGCCCTGCTCTGGCGGAGCCTGCTGGGGCGGCCCTACGGCTGGGGCAACACCCAGTTCCGCAACGACTGCTCGGCCGAGCTGAAAGCCTTCTTCACGCCCTTCGGGCTGTGGCTCCCCCGGCACTCCGCCAACCAGAAGGAGTCCGGGAGGGCGGTGGACCTCAGCGGCCTGGCCCTGCCCGAGCGGCTGGCGGCCCTGGCGCGGATCGGGCGCCCCTACCGGTCCATCGTGTGGTTCCAGGGCCACGTGATGCTGTTCCTCGGCCCCCTGGACTACACCGCGCCGGACGGCGCCCGGGCCACCGGGTTCATGACCTACCAGAACCTCTGGGGCCTGCGTCCCACGGCGCCGCCCGACTACCGCGCCATCGTGGGCGGATCGGTGCTGTTCCCCGTGCTCGACCGCTACCCCCAGCAGCCGGAGCTGGGGTCCCTGGCCGGCCGGAGCCACTTCGTGGTCACCCGGCTGGACCAGGACCCCGGAACCGAGTCCGACCCCTTCGAGGAGCTTCCCGACCCGGCCGAGGAGGAGTGAGCCGGCCCCCCCGCGGGACTACTTCGATCTGCAGATGGGGAAGCCCATCCCGCTCGGCGAGACCGTCGGGTACTGGGCGCGGTTGAACACCTTCTCCGCCAGTTTCGGAACTTCATCGTCCACGTAGCTGGCCAGGTCGATGGTCTTGACGAACCCGGCCCGCTGGGTGTCGGCCTTGCCCTTCATGCCCTCGGTGAGGACATAGGTAAACAGTCCATGTCCTTCGTAGCCTTCCAGGGCCTCCTGGACCGAGCTGGAAGCGGCCAGGACCGTCGAGCCCACGGCCCGGCTCAGGACCTTGATGGCGGTGTCTTCGCTCATGCCGCGGGTGAGCATGGCCACCTGGATCGCGTCGCCCAGCTTCCCGGCGCCGCAGGTGTCGATCACGATCAGCTTCTTCGTGGCCGGGATGTTGGCGATCAGTTCCTTGAGCAGGTTCTGGCTCAGGGCGTCGGCCTTCAGCCTGGCCGTGGAGGTGGACCCCACCTCGGAGGTGATGAGGAAATACTCGCCGTCATCCACCGTGCCGTGGCTGGCGACGTAGAAGACGAACAGGTCTTCGGGGTTCAAGGTCTGCATTTGCTTCAGGACCCTGGTGATGTTCTCCCGGGTCGTTTCCGCGGGGGTCAGCAGCTGGTGCACGATGACCTTGTCGAACAGGGTCGCGGCGCCCTCCTTCAGGGTCCCGGCGAAGAGTTCCGCGTCGGCCACGGCGAAGCGGAGCTGGAGCTTGGGGTTCTTGAATTCGTTGATGCCGACCACGACGGCGTGCAGCGAAGGTCTGCCGGCCGCCGCGTAGGATGCGTTCACCGCCAGGACGGCGTCGGCGCTCTGCATGGAATTGTCTTCGTTGAAGGCGATGGCGCGGATCGCGTTCTGCCCCTGGGCGAGCTTCACCGTGTATTTCCGGATCGAGCCGGCGGTGGTCTGGGCTGGGATCATGGCCAGCCCGCGCGGATGGTCCAGCACCACCGCGGAGCCGTTCAGGTACAGCCGGACATCCCCGATGCCGCCGCCGCCGTCGGTGATGCGCAGGGTCACGGTCACTTCCTGGGCGGTCACCGCGGAGGGCGTATCGACGATGGACACCGCCGGCGGGGGGTGGAGATCCTCCACCTTCCGGTATTCCTTCAGGTCGGCGCCGGACAGGGCGAGCTTGATCATGTCCGGACGGAAAAAGGATTCGCGCAGCTGGGCGATGGAGTAGCGCTGGCCCTTCACGGTCACGTCCAGGTACTGGTCCCCCTTCTCGGAGGCGTTGTAGTAGCCGCTGGGCGTCATGAAAAGCCATTCGCCGCCCTCGAAGGCGACCAGGGAGGCCAGCTCGGCGCCCGAGGCGGCGTCGAAGTAGCGGGCGGCCCCCAGGGTGGCGGCGACCAGGGTCCGGCCGTCCGGGGAAAAGGCCACGGAGGGAACCACATTGAGCAGGGTGCCGCTGATTTCGTCGGCCACCTTGAGCCGGGTGATCATCCGGTCGGCGGCGATGTCCCACACCTTGTAGTTGCCGGCCATGTCCCCGCTGACCAGGCGCGTCCCGTCCGGAGAAAGCCCGATGCAGTTGATCTGGGACATGATCTTGGTCATGGACATCGGGTTCCCGGCCACTTCATGGCGGCCGAAGGTCTTGATCAGCTGGCCGTTCCGGGCGTCGACCTGGTAGAAGGTGGTCACCCGGGGAGCGAAGGGACCGGCCATCTCCTGATCCATGACCACGACCGTCCTGGCATCCCTGCTGAACACGGCCAGCGCCCAGAAGAGCGTCTTCCGGTCCCCCAGCCTGCTCTGCCACCGGATCTGCCCGGAATCCCGGTCGATGAGCCGCACGTCGTTGTCCAGGACCAGGATCGACTGGCCGTCCGGGGACAGGGCGCCGAACTTGCCCGGAAACCGCTGTACGACAGTACCTTTGCGCAGATCATGGAGGTCGACGGTCCAGGCGTTCGACCACATGGAGGTGGTCGCGCCCAGGGCGAAGTTGCCGTCCGGCGACACCGGCACCCCCACCGAGATGCCCAGGAGCCCATTGTAGAAATTCGGAGTGCTTCCCGTCTCCCTGCCGGTGGCGACGTCCCAGCGGCGCAGGGAACCGTCGGTGCTGGTGGAGATCGCGGTCCTGCCGTCGGGCAGGAAGGCCAGCCCCCGGATGGTGCCGGTATGCCCCTTCAGCTTCCTCACTTCCTTCATCGCTTCCAGGTCCCAGAGGTGGACGTCGTGGTCCACCCCGCCCGTCAGCACCAGCTTGCCGTCGGCGGAGATGCCGGTCGCCGTGAGGACCGGGACCTTCTTCTTGAGGTTCATGGCCGTGTCCTGGGCCTCGACCTGGAGCTTGGGCTGGACGTGGCATCCCACCGCGCCGCCCAGGGTCAGCGCCAGGAACAGCAGGAGGCCGGGAAGCTGCCGGGTCCTCCGGGCGGCAGGGGTCTGGAGCAAACGGTGCAGGGCCATCGCAATCCCCCAAGGGACGTTCATTCTGTTGACGAATTCATTTTGGGATTTGATGAGCTAACTATCTGCCTCGGACGATTTGAAGTCAAGCCGGCGGTCCTGGACTTCGCGTTCCCAATCCACTTCCGCGCTGCGCTTGTCGGGGACGTTTGAATAACCCATCCCTGGGACAATATATAAATCATTACCATCCTTCTCCCGTGGGTTGTCCCACGTCCGGGAGGATGATCATGGAAGGATCCGCCGGGAAGGCCAAATGCTTGGTCCTGCTCGCTTTGCTAGTGGCCCCCAGCCTTCGCCTGGAGGCGGGCGGAGGTTTCTCATCCTGCCGGAAGAAGGCCCCGAAGGCGCTTCCCGCCGCGGTCGTCCTGTACCTGCTGGGCACCGCCAAGGCCATGCCCGCCAAGCCCGTGGAGGCGCCGGTTCCGGCCAAGGGGGGCCCCACCGGCGCCCTCGCCGCCGCCAAGTCCGGCAAGGCGGAGGCGCCGGCCCCGGTTCCCTACAAATCCAAGCCGGAAGCGGCGGAGGAGACCAGGCTGCCGGAAGCGCTGCGCCAACTCGCCGAGCACAAGGTCGACGACCTGGTGAAACGCGCCCAGGAGGTCTACCGCCCCGTCGAGGGCGCCGGAGCCCCGCCCGAGGACCACGGCCAGCACTGGCGCGGGCGTGAGATCGCCAGGACCGTGCTCAAGGACTACCGGTCCGCCAGCAGGCCCTCCGATTGGCAGCCGATCATCCAGGAGGTCGACGACCTGGCCAAGCCGGGAGGGGCCGAAGCCTGCCTCGACAGCACCCGGCAGCTGGTTGCGGAGTTCGAAGGCGTCATCCGTTCCGCCCTGGAGGATCACCGGACGTCCACGGCGTCCGACCGTGACCTGAAGCTGTTCAACGCCCTAGAACGGACCGGCCGGATCAAGTCCGAGGAGATTGACCTGGCCAGTGTGTATCTCTCGAACATATGCGAGATCCTTTTCTTCGACGCCCAGAAGGCCAAGACCCAGGACCAGGCGGTCCTCGTCGAGCGCTGGGGGAAGGCCATCTACCGGTGCGCCCTTCTGCTGGACAGTGCGCAAGAGCGGCACCAACACTACATCACGATCCTGCGCCCCCGGGTGGTCCCGTCCGGCCACCCCGCGCTGCTCGACAGCTACGAGCATTTCCACCGGAATCGCATGTCGATCCCCTCTCTCATGGAGCACATCCTCCAAAATGAACTTGAGGACGAATACGGGGATGAAGTCCGCGCCCACGGCCCCTTCTAGAACGCCCGACCCAGCTCCCGGGCCCGCACCAGGAGCCGCTCCCGCACTTCCGGAAGGTTGCCCGAAAGGCCTCCCAGCAGCTCCAGCCGGGCCTCGGGGATCCCCACCCCCAGCAGCCGGTCCTCCACCATGACCCGGTGGTGGGCCTCGCGCATGCCCTGGCGGTCCAGTTCCGCGTCCGGGTGGCCGGCGGGGCACAGGGCGAGGGCCTTGCGCACCGGGATGGCCGTGCTCCGGCTGCGGTCGTCCCGGTAGGCGTAGGCGTATCCGTAGGTCCAGACCCGGTCGAACCATCCCTTGAGGATGGCCGGCACATCCGACCACCAGAACGGGTAGACTAACACCAGCCCCTGGGCCCGGCCCAGGCGCGCCTGCTCGGCCCTCACGTCGGCGGGCCGGGCGGCCTCGGCGTCCATGGCGGTCTCCGCCTGGAACTGCTCCGGGTCCAGCATGGGGTTGAAGCCTTCAAGGTAGAGGTCGGCGAACTCCACCTGGTGCCCGACTTCCCGCAGTCCCGCGCAGAAGGCGTCTGCCAGCTCCCCGGTGAAGGAGGTGCGGCTGGGGTGGGCGAACAGGACAAGCACGTGCATGCTCTACGATACCGGCCCGGCACCCTGCCGGGTTCCTCGTGAACCTTTTTCTGTCTGGGCCCAATTAATAAATAATGCACCAGATTGCGGAAACGACCGCCGGCACGCTTCCGGGCGAGACGGGCAGGTTGTCCGCAACGACCTCGACCTTTCCCATCCATTGGAGTGAATGTGCCGTATTTTCAAAAAGGCAAGGCCCTGAGCCTCGCCCTCAGCCTGGCGATCGCCGCCCATTCCGCGCTGCCCCTGGCGGCCGGCAACGACCCATCGAGCCTCAAGACTGGAAACGCGACCAGACTCGAGGCCCTGATCCTGGGACTCCTCCTTTTCACCGCCGGGGCGGCCCGGCCGGCGGAACCTGATCCGGAAGCCCGCTGGACAGCGGTCACCGCGGAATGGCCTGAGACCTCCCAGGGTAAGCCGGCCCTGGCGAAGGTGCCTGAGCACGGCGCAACCCTGGCAGCGAAGGCCGCCTCGGGCTACCGGTCGGCCACCTATCCCGTCAGCCTGGCGCCCGTGCGGACAAACCGGCGGCCATCGCCATCGGGGACGTGCTCGCCCGGTTCCGGACCCGGGAGGAGATCTCCCGCACCGCCTGGGAGGCGGCCGGGACCAGCACGGGCATCGCCTCTCCCGCGGCCCCCCAGGTCTGGAACCGCGCCCGCCGGTTCACCATGGAAATGGACTTCGCCGTCATCGCCGCCCTCGATTTCTGCGCGACCGGCAGCACCGGGACCGGGATCCGGAGCCTGGACATCATCAAACTGCTGAACCTGGGGCTCAAGCACGAGGTCCAGGCCAACACGAACGAGATCCGGACCCTCCTGAACAGCGCCCGGAACAGGGCCAAGGCCAGGAACCGGGCGCGCCTGCTGGAAGCCTGCAACGAACTGATGAACGGCGCCCTGGACCGCTACCGGGAACTCGGCGAGAAACCACTCACGCTGATGGCCGACGAGGACGGGCGCCTGGACGGCGGCGCCCGGACCGGCCTGGAACCCGCCCGAAGGGCCTTTCCGGACGACGACGAGCGGGAATCCAGCACCAGCGCCGGTCCGGATTGGAGACTGCAGTAGCGCCGATCTGGCGGGTGGGCGCTACACGGCGCACAAATCCGCGATGACCGCCGCTTCGGCCCGGCCGGCGGCGCCCGGCGCACCCAGCGCCTTGGGCCTGAAGTATTTGATGTGTCTCACGGATTCCTGAAGGGTGCTCAGGTCCGGTGCGTCCACCGGCTCGGGACGGAAGCGGGTCATGAAGGTTTTTGCGATTTCCGCGGCCTTCGGCGTCAAGAATATTTCGACGACGCCTGCTCCCACGGGGCTTCTGAAATACAGCGAGGCATCGCCCGGCCCCCCCGCAAGGACCCATGCGGAGGCAAACGCGTCCTGGATGGCAAAGACTTCTTCAGCAGAATAGCTTTCCGGATAAAGGGTGATTTTTCTCCAACTCATGTTGCCTCCATATGCCTTCGTGGACCATCCAGAAGGCTCAGATTTGACCGGTTATAAGCCTGTTTGCCAAAAGTCGGCCCACGGCAGGGCAACGCTCCCGCTTCATCCACGCAGATCGCGGTTCTCCGCCCTTGTAGAGAGATGCCATGGGAAATTCCCTTAAATCCTGACTCAGGATTCCATTGAACTTCAGATTGTGTTGTTTGAACCAACATACGCCTTTGAACGTGTTCCCGCATCTTTTCTAGCACTTTATTGTGACGGCTGGCACTCCGTTCATTTTGTAACGCTACTTGTATTAAATAATAAAATTCGTTTTTGCCAACGACCCCAGGCCCGGTCCGGGAGTCGGGATCTTGTACAGGGCCAGTCGGGGGCTCGGTCATGCGATGTTTGGATCTTCAAGTTGTCCTGATGGCTTGATGGAAATTCGTGGCGACCCATATTATATAAGTTTTTCATTTTGACTTGTTTTCCTTCAGGATGGAGGCACCCGTGAACCACCCCCGGACAATCGGCCTTGCCTGGGCCATCGCAGCCACGGTGGCCGTGGCCGTCCCCGCCGCGGGCGGAAAGAGCGGCGTGCTGCCGCCTGGGGCGACCGCCTACCTCCACGACAGCAAAACGGACTACAGCCAGCCGGAGTGGATGGCCAGACTGAGCGACACCACCCAGCTCGACCGGATCTCCATGGTGGGAACCCACGATTCCGCCTCCTACTACGGCGGCGATATCGTGCAGACCCAGTCCCTGTCCATCGCCGACCAGCTGGACATGGGCGTGCGCTGCCTGGACCTGCGCTGCAAGCACATCAGGAACGGACTGCAGGTCTACCACGGGATCGTGGACCAGAAGATGAAATGCCGGGACTTCGTCGTGTCCATCGTCCAGTTCCTGCGCCAGCACCCGACCGAGACCGTGCTGCTGCGGGTCGCAGAGGAGGATCGGGGGGCCAAGAACACCAACACCTTCGAAGAAGCCTTTCTCACCGAAATCTACAATTACGATTATTCCAAGATCACCCCCCCGGGGGCGAAGCCGACCAGGGAATCCCCTTTCTACGTCGGCCCCATCCTTCCGCCCCTGGGCAAGGTGCGCGGCAAGATCTACATCCTGCAAAGCTTCAACGGCAATGCCTACGGCCAGTACTATGACGACACCCTGCTCCCGGATACCTGGAAGATGAAGACCAACTGGGATCTCTACGACAAGTGGGAGCGGGTGAAGAAGAACCTCGAGACGACCATGGCCGGCAAGCCGGTGGGGAGATTCTACGTCAACGCCCTGAACGCTTCAGTGGGTTCCTTCCCCTACTTCGTCGTCAGCGGCAAGTCCAGCCCGCAGACGAACGCCCCCCAGCTGGCCACCGGCTTCACCACGCCCGGCTGGAAATCCAAGTATCCGGATTTCCCCCGGGTCGCCTGCGTCGCGGGGATCTGCACCATCGCCTTCATGGGGACCAATCAGCTGACCGACCAGTACATCCGCGCCAAGGCCAAGGACCGGAAGCCGGGAAACGAGCCGTTCGTGGGCCTCATTTCGACGGACTTTCCGGGTCCGAGCCTGGTGGATGCCGTGATCCACGCCAACCATTTTGTGAAGTGAAGCCGGGAGAAGATCTGCCCGGGGCCTGAGCTATTGACTGAGGAAGTGGTAGCGGTCGATGCCGTTCACGGCCCCGGGCCGGTGGCAGGTCTCGCAGCTTTCGGCCCCTGCGGCGGTGGTCATGGTCGCCGCATGGGCGGCCGTGTAGGGGGCGTCGTGACAGGACGTGCAGACCGCCGATTCAGGCGGTGTCTGGACGGTGGCGCTGACGAGGAAGTAGGGATTGTTGGCGTAGCTGTCGGCGTCGTTCGCCACGGGCTCGGTGCTGGTCCAGGTGCGCGCCGTGGAGGGGAGCAGTCCCGGAGCGAGCGGAAGGCTGCCCGTGCCCGGCAGATGGCACGCCGCGCAGTCGAGCGGGTTTCCCGTATAGACGACGGCGCCGTAATTGATGGGGGTGCCCGCGGGGTTGGCCACAGTGGGGGCCGGGAAACCGCCGATGATGTAGGGCTGCACCAGGGCTTCGCCCCGGTGGATCTTGTGGATCAGCACTTTCATGTCCATCGGAGCGGCGACGATGGACGCATCCTCGAACCGGGCCACCTGGGTGTCGTTGGACAGGTTCGGGTTGTGGCAGAACGCGCAATACTGGACGCCCCTGACGCTTCCGCCATGGGCGGCGATGGTCGCGTGGCAGGCGTTGCACTTGCCGTCATCCACCACCGTGCGCCGGGCCACCGCGGATGCATCGGTCACCGCGAAGAAGCTCACGGGGGAGACGGCGCTGAAGCGCACATTGGGATAGGTGCCGTTCAGCAGGTAGCCCTCGAGCGCCAGGGCGTAGCTCCCGGTGGCGATTGCGGGGATGGGGCCGGGGAAGACGTAGTGGAAGGTTCCGGCCGCGGCATCGACGGCCGTGAGCGTCCCGGTCGCTCCGACCCCCTGGATCCTGTTCTGCCAGTAGCTCGCGTAGTCGGTCGTGGGTCCGGCGATGGTCGCCTTGAGCGAGGCCAGGGGTGTCGCCAGGATGTTCACCGGTACGCCGTTCTGGCTGACCTGGAAATCGGCCGCCGGGGCCTGGCTCGGGCCGGTGTTGGTCACGTTCAGGATGGTCAGGTTAAGCGCGGAACAGACCACGCTCACGTTGGTGACGTTGGCGCCGGAGATCACCCCCGAGTTCCCCGCCAGCGTGCAGGTCTGGGGAGGCGCCGTGGGATTCTGGCTCACCTGGACGCTATAGCTGCTGCCGTCGGGGAGCGGGGTCGTGAACGTGAAGGCTCCGGCCGCATTGACTGCGATTTCATGGCCGCCGTTCAGCGTGAGTTTCAGCCCGCCGACCCCGACGCCGCTCACCGTGCCGCTGACGGTGAACGTGGAGACGGCAGGTTGGGTGGACGCTCCGCTCCCGCCGCAACTGATGGCGGTCGCGACGCACGACAGCAGGAGGCAGGAAATCACGAAACCGGTCGGAATTTTCATCGAATCTCCTAACCCGGGGGGCGTTCCCTCGGAATGATGAACCGCAGCAAAGCGAAGCCATCTGGGCCTTGGGCTGGTACTTCAAGCCGGTGGATCAACGGCTTGACTGGACTTGGAGCAACGGGAAGGGAGTTGGCGAAGTGAAGTATGTCATGGAAGGTTGATGACCGAAAAGGTGACAATTATATATTGATTTTATCAATTAAAAGGCCTCATTTCCGGGTGCGGACTGGGTAAAAATAGGCCCCCAACCTGTCCCTTCCGTTCCCGGAGCCCCCATGCGCATCCCCTCCTTCGCCCCGGCCCTGGCCTTCGCCGCCGGCTCCGTCCTGCTGGCCCAGGCCCCCACCGTCCCGGACTACAGCACCACCGAGCGGGCCAAGGTCCCCGAGGCGTTCAAGGCCCGGATCTCCGATCTGTTCGCCACCCCCGAGGCCTGGCGGGAGGAGCTGGAGGCGGCCAGGGCCGCCCTGCCGTCCCTGGACCCTCTGGCCAGGGACTGGACCCGCTCGCCCGGGGCCATGGCCACCCTCCTGGAGTGGCGGGACGCCATGCAGCAGCGGGTGAACCGCCTGTCCACCTACGCCAGCTTCCAGAGCGACATGGACCTGTCGGACTCCTGCTTCCAGGCCATGAAGGGCCAGGCCCAGGACCTGGCGGTCACCGTGCAGTCCCGGCTCACGTTCATGGATCCGGACGTCCTGGCCCTGGGCCGGGACCGGGTGGAGGCGGCCCTGAAGGCCGAGCCGCGGTTGGCGCCCTACCGGGTCGGCCTCCTGCGCACCCTGCACATGCAGGACCATGTGGTGTCCGCGGGCGAGGAGCGGGTGGCGGCCATGGCCTCGTCCATCACCGACGCCCCCGCCAAGGCCTCCACCATCCTCAACGACGTGGACATCCCCCGCCCTGAGGTCACCCTCTCCACCGGCGAGCGGGCCACCCTCAACACCTCCACCTACGTGCGGCTGCGGGGCAGCCGGGACGCCGGGGACCGGCGCCGGGTGATGGAGGCCTACTGGTCCAGCCAGAAGCCCTTCGAGGACGCCCAGGCCGCCCTCATGGACGCCAACGTCAAGACCCACCTGTTCGACGCCCGGGTGCACGGCTACCCCACCTGCCTGGAGGCATCGCTGTTCCCCAACGCCATCGACCCTTCGGTCTACCGCAACCTGGTGGCCACGCTCCGGGCCAACCTGGCCCCCCTGCACCGCCTGCTGCGGCTGCGCAGGCGGATGCTGGGCCTGGACCAGCTGCGCTACGCCGATCTCTATGCCTCCGGCGTGCCGTCGGCGGACCGGCTGTTCAGCTACGACGAGGCCCGCAAGCTGGTGCGCGAGGCCACCGCCCCCCTGGGCCCGGAATATGCATCGGCCCTCGCCGGGGCCCTGGCCAACCGCTGGGTGGACATCTACCCCAACAAGGGCAAGCAGTCCGGGGCCTACTGCACGGACGGCACCTACGGCTTCCACCCGTTCGTGAAGCTGAACTACGACGGCACCTACCTCGCGGTCTCCACCCTGGCCCACGAGCTGGGCCACGCCATGCACTCCTTCCATTCGGACGCCGCCCAGCCCTTCGCCACCGCCGGCTACCCCATCTTCCTGGCGGAGGTTGCCAGCACCTTCAACGAGAACCTGCTCATGCGCCGCCTGCTGCGCACCGACGCCCCGGACGCATTCAAGCTCTACGTCCTGGACAGCTACCTGGAGCAGCTGCGCTGCACCCTCTACCGCCAGGGCCTGTTCGCCGACTTCGAACTGGCCATGCACGAGCAGGCGGAGCAGGGCTCAAGCCTGGCCCCGGACTGGCTGGACCGGAAATACCTGGAGCTGACCCGGCTCTACTATGGCCACGACCAGGGCGTGGTGCAGGTGGACGACTGGATCCAGGCGGAGTGGAGCGCGATCCCCCACTTCTACATGGACTTCTACGTGTTCCAGTACGCCACCAGCATGGCCGCCTCCATGGCGCTGTCCAAGGCCGTGCTGGAGCAGGGCGAACCGGCCCGGGCCCGCTACATCCGCTTCCTCCAGTCCGGCTGCAGCAAGTTCCCGGTGGAGACCCTCAAGGAGGCCGGGGTGGACTTCACCACCCCGAAGCCGGTGGAGGACGCGGTCAAGGCCTTCGACGACCTGGTGGGGCAGATGGAGGCCCTGTACGAGCGCACGGCCCATTCCTGAACCACGGGCGCCGTGCCCATCCGTTTGGAGGCCGCGCGACTAGCTGCCTGCAGGAGCCGCAGCCGCGGGCGCGGCTCCCCCTGCGCCTGCCCCTGCCCCCGCTCCCTTGTCGGGAAAGGCATCCCGCAGTTCCTCGTCGTCGTCGCCTCCTCCTAAATTAAAGGCGAAGCCGGCTGGGCTGTCCTCGAGTGCGGCAGCTGCGCCGCCGGCTCCCATCCCGGCCGCGGACAGCCTGGGTTCGTCGACCTTGTCCTCCGGGTCGAAGTCTTTGAAAGAGAACGGCCTGTTGTGCGTGCTATAGACCCCGTCCATGCCCGGGATCGCCTGCTTCGTCTCCAGCCGCGCGCCCTTCGCGATGGGCTTTATCTTCGCCCGGAAGCAGACTTCCTTGTCTTTGCGGTCGAAAAAGCGTTCGGCGACATATACGAAATCGCTGGTGCTGCCGTCCAGTACGGATTTGACGGTGAACCGGATCTGGGCGCTGGCATGGATGGGCATGGCCTTGAACGATTTGAAATCGAAGGAGAACATGACCGGATGACAGGGCGAAAGCTCGGCCGTGCCGCCCTTCAGGAGGTTGCTCTCCTTGCTGGATCCCGCCTTGTTCCACATCAGATCCTGGATTTTCAGATGGGGCAGGGCTGGACTCTGGGTGTCGAAGATCAGATGAATATAGTCGTAGTAATCGTTGTGGAACGGGAGATCGGTCGTCCCCTTCGCGGCGGACAGATGGGCTCCCATCCCCACGGCGGCCATCGCGATGATGACCTTGGCGTTCTTCAGGTTGGCGTAAAACAAGGATCCTCCGGTTCATAGGGATGGCGCAGCGGCGCATCGAACGTTATTCCACCCTGCTCGACCTTTCCGGTTGGGTATTCACCCTTGGATGAACAGGCATGATTAATTAATGACGCCGGTCGACCAAAGGTTCCATCGTTCCAGTTCGCTCCCCCTTTGATTCCAGCGCGGCCCCATCCACATCTTCGATGACGGCCTGGTAACGCACCCTGCGGGTTTCGGGATCCAGGCAGCGGGTCGCCACCAGGGCATGGCGCGTTTCCATGAACGGATGCGTGGCGACGAAGGAAAAATCCACGTGGGCGGTGACCTGGTCGATGGTTTCCGGAAGATCGCCGAAGTCGAACGTGAAGGTGCACCCTTGCCCCTTGTCCAGTTCGAATTCGGTGGGGGTGCGGCCTGGGGAGGAAAGCCATTGGACGGGCTGCCCATTCTTTCGCGTGATGGAACATTTCCTGATGACATAGTCCAGGTCGGCGCCTGTGGAAAGCAGCTTGACGCGGCCACTGGACTCCCTGGCGAAGGCGGCTGTGGCGAACCCCGCGCCGCTCCCGGAGGCGCGCTTCGCGCTGGCCGAGCCAGGCAGCGTGGAGGCTCCGGTCAGGCCCCGGGCGGTCGCCAAACCCAACAGCGAAGGGAACTGGGCCGGATCGCTTCCGGACCATGGAGCGATCGGCCGGGCCACCATGGCTTTCGATTCCACCGTGGTCCTGGGCGGGGTGGCGGATGGGTGGAAAAGGACCCGTCCATTGGTGCCCACCACGCCTGGCCACAGCGGGGGCGCGGAGGACCACTGGGGCTTTTCCACCACGGGACCCTCCAGCTCCTGCCCTGAAGCGTTCAGCTCACGGATCTTCCCATGATAGCGATAGCTGTCATTTTCCTTCGAATAGGTTCGACAGGATGTATAAATGTAATATTTTGCTACCTGTTTGGCGGTGGCGGTGAACCGGATGGACCGATGGAGGTCCCTTCCGTCCAAGGGCGCCGAAGCGAAATCATGAGAAAAAAGAATCAATTCATCCTTGAAAAGGGGTTCTTCAGCCCTCCGGTCAGGGTAGAAAGGCACCCGCATGTAGCTCACAGGTGGCAGACCTCCAAGATACATGTAGCGGATAAAATCGAACCGGTCCCCGAAGTCCGATTTCAGATCGGCCTCGTTCAACTTGAAAACAATTTTTTCATCCGTATTGTTTTGGAATTCCATGTGAGCGGTGGCCTCGGCCGACAGTACGCCCGCCATCCCCGCAGCGGCCGCCACAAGCCCGGCCTTGATGCATGTTTTCTGGAATTTCAACAAGTTACCTCCGATGGATCCAATCTTGCGGGCGAAAAGGCGGACGCTGTTCCTGGCCTCCTTGAACGCCATGGATCGATGGCGCCCCGAGCAGAATGTCTAATTATTCATGCCGATGAAGACGCCATGGTTCCCGCGCGGCCTGCCGATTTTGCAAGCCGGTTGGCATGGGCACCGGGCGAACAGGGGAGTCCATGAACCTCCGGTGGGCTTCCGGCCTGGGTTCAAATATACTGACGCCGTGTAGCTGGTGACATGGCTTGATTTGGTATTGAGAGTCAATCGAGGTGAACGGGGATCCATCCCATCCGCGTTCGCGGCGGAGGTCTGGTCCAGACAGGGTGCGCAGGCGGTTGCAGCGGGTGCAGGCGAAAGGATGGCGGGCTTTGGGCAAGCTACTGGAGATTCAGGATCTCAAGACTCAGTTCGTGTCTTCCCAGAGAACCATCACCGCGGTGGACGGGGTGACCCTGCACGTGGACCAGGGGGAGATCCTCTGCGTGGTGGGCGAATCCGGCTGCGGCAAGAGCGTCATGGCCCTTTCCGTCATGCGCCTGGTCCAGCCCGACACCGGGCGCTTCGCAGGGGGCCGGATCCTGTTCGAAGGCGAGGACCTGCTGCTGAAGCCGGAAAGGGAGATGCGGGCCATCCGCGGCAACGCCATCGCCATGGTCTACCAGGAGCCCATGAGCGCGATCAACCCGGTCTTCACCGTCGGCAGCCAGATCGTCGAGGCGATCCTGGCGCACAAGCCCGTGTCCCGGGCCCAGGCCGCGGAACAGGCGGAGCGCCTGCTGACCCTGGTGGGCATCCCGGACGCGGCCGCGCGCATGCGGACCTATCCCCACGAGCTTTCCGGCGGCATGTGCCAGCGGGCCATGATCGCCATGGCGCTCTGCTGCGAACCCCGGCTGCTGATCGCCGACGAGCCGACCACGGCCCTGGACGTGACCATCCAGGCCCAGATCCTGGAACTGATCCGCCGCCTGAACCGGGACCTGGGCATGGCGATCATGTTCATCACCCACGATCTGGGGGTGGTGGCGGAGCTGGCGGACCGGGTCGTGGTCATGTACGCCGGCAAGGTGGTGGAGGAAGGCAAGGTCGACGACCTGTTCGGCGACCCCCTGCACCCCTACACCCGGGGCCTGCTGGCCTGCATCCCCCGCCCCGGCGCCGTCGGCAAGCTGCCGGCCATCGAAGGGATGGTGCCGCACCCGGGCGACCTGCCCAGGGGCTGCCATTACCACACCCGCTGCCCGGAGGCCGTGGACCGGTGCCGGTGCTCGGAGCCGCCCCTGGAGGCGCTCGGGGACCAGCGGGTGGCCTGTTTCGTGGCGGCGGCCCGCCGGCGGGAGGCCTGACATGGGCCAGGACCCTCTGCTCTCGGTGCAGGACCTCAGGAAGCACTTCCAGACCCGGGAAGGCTGGCGCCGGAAGCGGACCGTCTACGCGGTGGACGGCGTCTCCTTCGACGTGGACGCGGGCGAGACCTTCGGCCTGGTGGGCGAATCCGGATGCGGCAAGACCACCATCGGCCGCATGGTGCTGCGCCTGATCGAGCCCACCTCGGGCCGGATCCGGTTCGACGGCCAGGACACCCTGGCGCTGGACAAGGCCGGGACCAAGGCCATGCGCCGGAACATGCAGATGGTGTTCCAGAACCCCTACGCCGCCCTGAACCCGCGCATGACCGTCGGCGGCAACATCGCCGAATCCCTCATCATCCAGGGCATCGGCAGGCACCGGGAGCACCGGGAGATGGTCCAGGAGATGCTCCGCACCGTCGGCCTGCAGCCGGACTACATCGACCGCTATCCCCACGAGTTCTCCGGCGGCCAGCGCCAGCGCATCGGCATCGCCCGGACCCTGATCCTCCGGCCCAAGCTGATCGTCTGCGACGAACCGGTCTCGGCCCTGGACGTCTCGGTGCAGGCGCAGATCCTCAACCTGCTGCAGGAGCTCCAGGCGCGGTTCGGCTTCGCCTACATCCTGGTGGCCCACGGCCTGCACGTGGTGGAGCACATGTCGGACCGGATCGGGGTCATGTACCTGGGCAAGCTGATGGAAGTGGCCCCGGCCCGGGAGATCTTCAGCTCGCCCCGGCACCCGTACACCGAGGCGCTGGTATCGGCCATCCCCCAGCCCGACCCCAAGGCCGTCCGCAACCGGATCCTGCTGGAAGGGGACATCCCGAGCCCCTCCAACCCGCCGCCCGGGTGCCTGTTCTCCACCCGCTGCCGCTATGCCACGGCGCTCTGCCGGGAGCTGGAGCCCGCCCTGGAAACCCGGGACGGCCGCAGCGCGGCCTGCCATTTCCCCCTGTAGGAGGTGCCCGTGAGCGAACTGCGCGACCTCGCGGCCAACCTGGCCCGGACCCGCTACGAGCTGCTGCCGGAAAGCGCGCGCCGCGCGGCCCGGCGCTGCCTCCTGGACACCCTCGGCTGCGGGCTGCACGGCAGCACCCTGGACGAAGGCCGGCGGCTGGTGGCGGCCCTGGCCGGCCTGGGCCGGGGCGGCGCGCCGGCCTGGGGCGGCGGCCCGGCGCTGGGCCGGGGCGAGTGCGCGCTGGCCTGCGGCGCCCTGGCCCACCTGCGCGAGCTGGACGACGTGCACTACTCCATCACCCACCCCGGCGCGGTCGTGGTGCCCGCGATCCACGCCCTGGCCTGGGGGGGCGCGCATACCCTGTCCGACCTGCTGACCGCCCTGGTCCGCGGCTACGAGACCATGGTGCGGATCTCCAAGGGCTCCGGCTACCTGAGCCACCGCCAGAAGGGCTGGCACGCCACCGCGACCATGGGCGCGTTCGGCGCCGCCGCGGCCTGCGGGCACCTGCTGGACCTGGACGAACAGGCCCTGGTCTGGGCCCTGGGTCTGGCCGGGAGCCGCACCGGCGGGACCTGGGCGTTCAAGGCCGACGGCGCCATGAGCAAGCGCCTGCATCCGGGCCTGGCGGCCCGGGACGGGCTCACGGCCGCGTGCCTGGCCCAGGCCGGCCTGAGCGGGCCGGAGTTCGTGCTGGACGCCGAGGACGGCGGGTTCTACCGGGTGGCCTGCAACGGCTGGGACCTGGCCGAGCTGGGCCGGGACTGGGGCCGGACCTGGGCGGTCACCGAGGTCGAATTCAAGTGGTACGCCGCCTGCAAGTCGGTGCACTCCCCGCTGGAGGCGGCGGCCAACATCCTCCGCCGCACCGGACGCGGGGCGGCCGACGTCGCCGCCGTCCAGGTGGGCATCAACAGCTCGGCCATGAGCATGGCCGGGGGCATGTACCGGCGCGATTCGGTCGCCTCGGCCCAGCTCAGCATCCCCTACGGCGTCGCCCTGGGCCTCTCCGGCCGGGCCGGCGGCGCCGACGATTTCGAGGCCGGCGCCATCCAGGACGAAGCCCTGTTCCAGCTGGCCGGGAAGGTGCGGACCGCCGTATCGCCGGAGATGGAGGCGATCCGCCTGGGCCTGCACAAGAGCGCCGCCCGGGTGGAGGTGGTCTACCGGGACGGGTCCCGGGAGCAGGAGGAGGTCCACGATGCCAAGGGGCACCAGGGCCGGCCGCTCTCCGAGCGGGAGGTGGCCGACAAGTTCCTGGGCCTGGCCTCCCGCGCCATCGGCGCCGCCCGGGCGGAAGCCGTCTGCGCCGAGGTCCTCGCCGGCGACCCGGGCCTTCCGGCCGCGACACTCTTCAGCCACCTTCATTCATTCCAGGGAGCGTAGAACATGGAAAACAACCAGGGCGGCTTCTTCGAGCGCACGCAGGGCCGGATGCACCCGGTGGTCATCGCCGACTACGGCAAGCGGCGCATGGACAATCTCGGGGCCTCCTCGGGCTACCTGCTGAAGGTGATGAGCGCCCACGCGGTGATGCTGGCCAGGTGCGCCATCATCCCCCGGGAGGCCGCGGCGGCGCTGGCCAGGACCCTCTCCCGCTGGGCGGCCGAAGGCGGCATCGCCCAGGATCGGCTGGACCCGGCCCTGGAGGACCTCTACATCAACATGGAGCACCTGCTGGCCCTGGAGCTGGGCAAGGAGGTCAGCGGCCACCTGCCG
>TBL_comb47_HYPODRAFT_10003723_pt1 | contig 17934 bp, 16 predicted proteins | sample TroBogypolimnion_40_FD_10682 | JGI IMG/M metagenome (IMG submission 10682)
CGATGGAGCGCATCGCGCAACTGGTGGTGGTGCCGGTGGTGCAGGCTCAATTCAAGATCGTGGAGGAATTTCCTGCCGTCTCGCAACGCGGCGAGGGCGGCTACGGGTCAACAGGGAAAAGTTGAGCGTCCCAGTGTACCTGCGCGAACAAACCCTTAATGCAGGCTGTCAGTCCCCGGTCCTTCCTCGTGCAGCGGCTGGATGCGGAAAAAACCGGTGCCGGTGGAGCCGCTGCCAATTTCTTCTTCGGTGGCTTCGCGCACGCCTTCCACCCTCAGGCTCAGGCGAATCGCGATACCGGCCAGCGGATGGTTGCCGTCCAGCACCACATGGTCTGGGTAAATATCGGTCACGGTGTACAGCGCCTCCTTGGGTGCGTCCGGGTTGCAGCCAAGTGGAAGGGCGAAGCCCTCGAAGCTCAGGCCAATTTCCAGCTCCTTGGGAAACAGGGCACGGGGTTCCAGAAACAGCAACTGGTCGTTGAAGTCACCAAATCCTTGTTCTGGCTCAATCTGCAAATCCAGTTTTGCGCCAAGCTCCAGGCCCAGCAGCGCCTGTTCGATCACAGGCAGCAAATCGTGGCCACCCATTAAAAATTCCACCGGATCGTCCAGCAGGTCCAGTTCCTCGCCCAAAGTGTCTTTCAGCGTCCAGGTCAGGGCGACGACGCATTGTTGTGTGATTTCCATGAAAGAATTGTCCCATGAACATAACTACCCCTCTTCAGCTGCTCGGCGGCATCTCGCCCGAGACCTTTATGCGCGTCTACTGGGAGAAAAAGCCGCTGCTGATACGCGCCGCCATTCCCGGTTTCAAACCGCTGCTGGACCGCGCCGAGCTGATCGATCTGGCGGCCCAGGACGACGTAGAGTCGCGTCTGGTGGTGCAGGCACAGGCCGATAAGCAGGGGCAGTGGCGGCTCAAGCACGGCCCGTTTGTACGCAAGGACTATCCCGCCTTCAAACAACCCGGCTGGACCGTGTTGGTGCAGGGCGTGGATCTGCATGACGAGCGCGTGCACCAGTTGATGAACCAGTTCCGCTTTGTGCCCGATGCGCGGCTGGACGATTTGATGATCAGCTATGCCACCGATACCGGCGGCGTCGGTCCGCACTACGACAGCTATGACGTGTTCCTGTTGCAGGCCCAGGGCCGCAGGCACTGGCGCATAGGTCGCCAAAAAGACCTGAGCCTGGTGCCTGACATGCCGGTCAAGATTTTGGCCAACTTTGTGGCGGAGCAGGAGTTTGTGCTGGAGCCCGGCGACATGCTGTACCTGCCACCCGACTGGGCGCACGACGGCGTTGCCGAGGGCGATTGCATGACCTATTCCATCGGTTTCCGGTCTCCGGTGAAGGGCGAAATTGCGCGTGATTTGCTGCAGTGCCTGGCCGAGCAGGCGGTAGACGATGTGGGTTGCGCAATCTACCGCGACCCCAAACAGCCCGCAGTGACCGGTGCCGGCGAAATTCCGGAAGGACTGTTGCAGTTTGCCCGGGATGCGTTGGCCGCCGCCCTGAAAGACCCGCTGGCGCTGCAGCGCTCGCTGGGCGAAATCATGACCGAGCCCAAGCCCCATGTCTGGTTCCATGGCGAACAGGAATTTGAAGAGGGCGTGGGCGTGCGACTGGATAGGCGCACGCGCATGATGTACGACGCCAAACACGTGTACATCAACGGCGAGAGTTTTCGCGCTGGTGGGGCCGATGCCAAGCGCATGCGCAAACTGGCAGATGAGCGCGAACTGTCGGCGCCCGAGGTGGCAAAGCTCAGCGAAGCTGCGCGCGAACTGCTAATGCAGTGGGGCGAGGACGGTTGGCTATATGGCCTTGTCTGAAGAAGCCGGGGCGCTGGGCAGGTCCCTCGCGGAAGGCCCGTTCACCGGGCCGACGGCATTTGCCGATCTGATTCGAAATGCACTGTTGCGTGCCAACAACGAAGCCTGGTCCGAAATGGTCTGGTCCGATGCCACGTTCGAGGACTGGCCGCTGTATGAAAAANCGGTGGTTGAAGGCCTGAATGCCTGGTCGCGCAAGGGCCGCAAGCTCACCCTGCTGGCGCACCATTTTGATGCCATGCGGCGCCTGCATCCGCGTTTTGTGGAATGGCGTGTACGCTGGGACCATTTGCTGGAATGCCGTGTTTGCAAGGGCGTGGAAGCCAGTGAGTTCCCCAGCGCACTGTGGACTCCAACCTGGGCGCTACGCCGTCTGGACCTGGTGCGCAGCACCGGTGTGGCCACGACCGAGCCACGCATGCGCCTGTTATTGCGCGAAGAATTGGAGCAGCGAAAACGCCAAAGTTCGCCCGGCTTTTCTGCCACCCTATTGGGGCTCTAAATCGGTGCCAAAGGGTTTTCCCGAAGCTGTGTCGCAAATTATGTATAATTTGGGGCTCTGACAAAAAGAGATCGAATGCTTCTTGTCGGGGTCTTGGTGGCTTGCTGCTAAGACAATTTCCGGAAATTGTTTCGTTAACTCACTTTAGTCCAAAAACCATGAACAAATCACTCGTATTGGCAGCCATCATTGCTGCCGCTGCTCTTGCTGCTTGCGGTAAGAAAGAAGAAGCTCCTGCACCTGCTCCCGCACCTGTAGCTGCACCTGCTCCCGCACCCGCTGCTGACGCATCTGCTCCCGCAGCTGCACCTGCTGCTGATGCTTCCGCTCCCGCAGCCAAGTAATTCCTTACTTGCTTAAAGAGGCCACCTTCGGGTGGCTTTTTTATTGCCCAACACATTTTGTATGCACACAAAAAGCGCAATCTCGGTATGTAAGCAGATACCCGCAGGCGTCTGGATTCTCGGTTTTGTGAGTATGTTGATGGATATTTCCTCGGAAATGATCCATAGCCTGCTGCCTATGTTCATGGTCACGGTACTGGGAACCAGCGCCTTCACGGTGGGGTTGATCGAGGGTATGGCCGAGTCGACCGCGCTTATCGTCAAGATGTTTTCGGGTGCGCTGAGCGACTACCTGGGCAAGCGCAAGGGGCTGGCGGTGTTGGGCTATTCCTTGGGTGCGTTTACCAAACCGGTTTTTGCCATGGCATCTGGCATTGGCCTAGTGATTACGGCTCGTTTTCTGGACCGGGTGGGCAAGGGCATTCGCGGCGCGCCGCGCGATGCCCTGGTGGCGGACATCACGCCGGAGCCTATTCGTGGCGCCGCATTTGGCTTGCGCCAGTCGCTGGATACCGTGGGTGCATTTCTGGGGCCGCTGCTGGCGGTGGGGCTGATGCTGCTCTGGGCCAATGACTTTCGAGCCGTTTTTTGGTTTGCTGTGGTGCCCGGCATGCTGGCTGTGGTCTTGCTGTTGTTTGGTATACGTGAGCCCGATAGCACGCATGGGCAACAGCGCGCAAATCCGATCCAGCGCGAAAACCTGCGCCGACTTGGCAAGGCGTATTGGTGGGTGGTGGCTATTGGCGCGGTATTCACGCTGGCGCGCTTTAGCGAAGCGTTTTTGGTGCTGCGCGCACAGCAAAGCGGTGTGGTCATGGCGCTGGTGCCGCTGGTGATGGTGGCCATGAACCTGGTGTATGCTGGCACGGCCTATCCTTTTGGCGCCTTGTCCGACCGCATGCGCCACACCACGCTGTTGTCTTGGGGCCTGGTGGTGCTGATAGCGGCTGATCTGGTGTTGGCCAGTGGCAATCAGTGGTCCACTACGTTGGTGGGCGTGGCGCTGTGGGGCATTCACATGGGCATGACGCAGGGTTTGCTGGCCACCATGGTGGCCGATACAGCCCCCGCTGAACTGCGTGGCACGGCGTACGGACTTTTCAATTTGATAAGTGGGCTGGCCTTGATGGTGTCAAGCGGTGTTGCGGGATGGCTTTGGGACCGTCACGGTGCAGCTGCCACCTTTTACGGCGGCGCTGCATTCGCGGCCCTTACACTGGTCGGCTTGGTAGTCCGCACTGTGCGGAAATAGGCAAAACCCGTGCACCGCTAAAGCGGTGGGTGGCCTATTGGATATCGTCGGCAATCACCTTGGCAATGCGCTGCGCCGTGGTGGACGATTCAGGCACTCCCTTGGCGTTCAAAATCGACACCACCGAGGCATCGCCCTGGCTCTTTACCGCGATCTGGAATTTATTGGCATCGGGGTTCTTTTCCGGACTGGCGCTAAACAACTTGCTGAAAAATCCGGCTTCCTTGGCCGCGCCGGCATCGGCTGCGACATAGCGTACAAAGTAGATGCCTTGCTTACGATCACGGTCTTCCACGGTGAATCCGGTGCGATCCAACGCCAGGCCGACACGGCGCCAGGCCCGGTCAAAGTCCTCGGCAATCTGCACCACCGGACGCCCTTCCAGCGTGGTCACGGCGGACACCAATTTTGCTGGGCCGGTGCCCGCCACCATGGCCTTGGCCTGCTCAGGCGTGGAGCCCAGGCTGACCATCAGTCGGCGTAAAAATTCTGCCACCAACTCAGGGTCGCTGGCGCGTGGCTGCCACACGGTTTGGTCTGAGCGCTCGGCGGTGTACACCTCAGACAGTCCGCGGTGGGTGATGTAAATCTCGGTTTCGCCAGCCGCGTTGGTTTCCATGCGGGTGCGGAACTTGTCGCGCTCGGCCGTGGAATACAGCGAGTCCAGCAGCTTTCCGATCGAGTTGCGAATGAAATCCTGCGGCAACTTGGCACGGTTCTCGGCCCAGTCGGTTTCCATGATGCCCAGGTTGGCCTGGTCCATGGCTAACAGGAAACCGTTTTCCTGCCAGAAGCCCTTGACCGGTTCCCAGAGTTTGTCCACCGGGCGCTTGACGACCAACCAGCGCTGATCGCCGGAGCGCTCGATACGCACATCGCCCACTTGGCTTGCTGCCACCGGGCTAGCTTTGGCAGACTGGCCGGCTTTGAGGCCTATATGGCCGACACGCCGCCATCGACCACGGTGTAGCGAGTCTCCTTGGAGAGTTGGGTCAGGTCCGGCGGCACCACCAGCGAGGGTGCCTTGACCGTGCTGCTGCGGTAGTCCACCTTGTCGGATTCCAGGGCAGAACATCCGGCCAGAGCCAGAGCGGTGCCCAATGCGGTCACTTGAAGTATCGATTTCACAAAATTCCTTGTTTGGCGCGGACTTAGATCAGACCGGTGGCTTGCATCACCCGTTCCAGCATCTGCTGGCTGGGTGCTGTGAGTGTGGTGAGTGGCAGGCGCAAGGCGCCTTGGCTCAGGCCCATGCGGGCCACGGCCCACTTCACGGGGATGGGGTTGGACTCGACAAACAGCGCCTTGTGCAAGGGCAGCAGCTGGAACTGTATTTCCATGGCGCGCTGGATGTTGCCGGCGATGGCCGCCATGCACAACTCATGCATCAGGCGCGGTGCAATATTGGCCGTCACGCTGATATTGCCATGGCCGCCGCACAGCATCAGGGCCACGGCGGTCGGGTCGTCACCGGAGTAAATGGCGAAGTCCTTGGGTGCTTCCTTGATCAGCCACTGGGCGCGTTCGATATTGCCGGTGGCTTCCTTGATGCCGACAATGCCAGGCAGTTCGGCCAGGCGCAACACCGTGTCGTGGGCCATATCGGCCACTGCGCGGCCGGGCACGTTGTACAGAATCAGGGGCAGGTCCACCGCTTCGGAGATCGCCTTGAAGTGTTGGTATTGGCCCTCTTGCGTGGGCTTGTTGTAATAAGGCACCACCTGCAGTTGGCTATCGGCGCCTACTTTTTTGGCGAACTGGGCCAGGTTGATGGCCTCGCGCGTGGAGTTGGCGCCGCAACCGGCCATGATGGGCACGCGTTTGGCGGCTTGCTCTACCGAGACGCGGATGATCTCGCAATGCTCTTCCACGCTCACGGTGGGCGACTCGCCGGTGGTGCCGACCACACCGATGCAGTCTGTGCCTTCGGCGATATGCCAGTCGATCAGTTTTCGCAGCGCCGGGTAGTCCACCGCTCCGTCTGCGAGCATGGGGGTGACCAGGGCGACAATGCTGCCCCGCAGGAGGCCTTGTGTTGGGTTCATGGCGTGCCAGTAGTTCGGTAAACGATCATTTTAACTAGAGTGCGTGCCTTGGCATTTCTGTTCCGGCAGGGGCGGGTAAAGCTGGGGCAAATGCCGCAATGCGTTGTACATAGCGCGGCGGATTGTCGAGAAAGCCATGTTCATAGGCTACCACTTCCAGTGTCGCGCAGAAGCGCAGCAATTCTCCTGCTTGCAACAAGAAATCTGGACGCGCCGGTCTGCCCACGGTCTCATTGCCAGCGGCAAAGGTTTCGTACAGCAACAATCCACCGGGTGCCAGGCTTTGCAGCAGGGTGGGCAGCAGCGCTCGCCTCAGGTAGTTGGTGACCACCACGGCGCCAAAGCGGCGCGGACCTTGCGGCGTGAACAGGGGCCAGGGGCTATTCTCGATATCGGCCTGCAGCAACTGCGCCTCTGGCACGTTGGCGCGGGCCGCTTCAATATCCTTATCCACGCCCCACACCGAATGGCCGTGCGCGGCAAACCACTGCAGGTGGCGGCCGCTGCCGCAGGCCACGTCCAGCACCGCACAGCCGGGTGGCAAGAGATGCGACCAGCGCGTGATCCAGGGGGAGGGCGCGCTCATGGCGGCATGCGCTTCGAGGGGCGAGGAAGTCAGGTCTTGCATGGGCGGGCAATGAGGGTCAGAAACAGGCCCAGATCTGGTTGCTGAGCTGCAGCAAAAAGTCGGGCCGGGTGTAGAGCGTAAATACTCCGGCCAGCGCGGCCAGGGCCAGCAAGATCCAGGCGATTTGGCGCTGCACTGTGTATTGAGCCTGGGTTCAGGCAGCCTGCGGCTGGGGGCTGCGTGTAATCGCCACTTCCCGGATCGGCAAATTGATGAGGGCCGCGGCCACACCCAGGGCTATGGCGATGTACCAGACGGTGTCGTAGCTGCCGGTCTTGTCATACAGGTAGCCGCCCAGCCAGGCCCCCAGGAAGGAGCCGATCTGGTGGCTGAAAAACACAAAGCCGCTGAGCATGGACAAATGCGCCACACCAAAAATCTGCGCCACCAGGGCATTGGTGACAGGCACGGTGGACAGCCACAGCAGGCCCATCACGCTGGCAAACACATAGACCGATAGCGGTGTCAGCGGCGCTAGCAGGAACAGGCTGATGGCCACCGCCCGCGCCAGGTAAATAAAGGCCAGAATCTTGCGTTTGGCCAGGCGCTGCCCCAGCACCCCGGCGGCATAGGTGCCAAACACATTAAAGAGGCCGATCAGCGCCAGCGCATAACTGGCCACCTGGGGCGACAGGCCCTTGTCCTTCAGGTAGCTGGGCATGTGTACGCCAATAAACACCACCTGGAAGCCGCAGACAAAGTAGCCGGCCATCAGCAGCTTGAAGCTGGGGTACTTGAAGGCTTCCTGGATGGCATGCAGGATGGACTGATCGCGCTGGTGTGAGCCGCTTGCGGCAAAGCTGGGCTCGCGCAGGCCCCAGGCCAGCGGCGCCATCAACAAGGCGGCAAAACCCAAGAGCACCAGCGCCTGCTGCCAGCCGAACTGGCTGATCAGGAAGCCCTCGGTGGGCACCATCAAAAACTGGCCGAAAGAGCCGGCCGCCGCCGCCACTCCCATGGCCCAGGAGCGTTTGTCGGCCGACACATTGCGGCCGATCACACCATACACCACGGCATAGGTGGTGCCCGATTGCGCCATGCCGATCAGCAGGCCCGTGCTCAAGGCGAATGTAAGCGGTGTATTTGCATAGGCCATTCCGACAAGACCTAGGCTATAGGCAAGCGTTCCCATCAAGATGACACGAAAGGCACCATAGCGGTCGGCCAGCATCCCGGCAAAAACACCGGTCACGCCCCAGGCCAGGTTCTGGATGGCAATCGCAAAGGCAAAGGTCTCGCGGGTCCAGCCATGGGCCTGGGTAATGGGTTGCAGCCACAGGCCAAAGCCGTGGCGTATGCCCATGGCGAGTGTAACGATGGCGGCACCGCAGACCAGCAGCTGGGTGAGTGAGAGACGGGGGTTCGATTCAGGCATGGCAGCTAATGTAGCCAATCCTTGCAAACCCGTGGTCCGGCGCGCGACATACCCGCAGCCAGCAGCGTTGCGGCTGTCTATCCATACAGTGAATTGAATTTCCCGGTCTACAATGCGCGCCATGTCAGCCAAACCACCATCCTCTTCTTCCGGTCAGTCCGACTATTCCGAAGGCTCCATCCGAGTCCTCAAGGGCCTGGAGCCGGTCAAGCAGCGCCCGGGTATGTACACCCGCACCGACAACCCGCTGCACGTCATCCAGGAAGTGCTGGATAACGCCGCCGACGAGGCGCTGGCAGGTCACGGCAAGAAGATCAAGGTCTGCCTGCATCTGGACGGTTCGGTGTCGATTGAGGACGATGGCCGCGGCATCCCGTTTGGCATGCACCCGGAAGAAAAGGCACCGGTGATCGAGCTGGTCTTCACCCGACTGCATGCCGGCGGCAAGTTCGACAAGGGCAAGGGCGGTGCCTACAGCTTCTCCGGCGGCCTGCACGGCGTCGGCGTGAGCGTCACCAACGCTCTGGGCAAGCGCCTGGAAGCCACCAGCTACCGCGAAGGCTCGGTGGCGCGCATCGTGTTTGCCGGTGGCGACGTGATCGAGCCGCTGGTGATCCGCAAGGCCGGAGCAACAGAAAACGGCGAGGCGGCTGAGGGTCCGCGCGACCGCAAGTCAGGCACCACGGTGCGGGTTTGGCCGGATGCCAAATACTTTGAATCCTCGGTGCTGCCGCTGGGCGACCTGACGCATTTGCTGCGCAGCAAGGCGGTGCTGATGCCGGGCGTCAGCGTTACCCTGGTCCATGAGAAGACCAAGGAAACCCAGGTCTGGCTCTACAAGGGGGGCTTAAACGATTACCTGATGCAGTCGCTGCACGGCGAGCCGGTGATTCCGCTGTTTGATGGCGAGGGCTTTGCCGACGCCCAGAGCGAGCAGTTTGCCGATGGCGAAGGCGCAAGCTGGTGTGTGGCCTTTACCGAAGACGGCCAGCCGGTGCGCGAAAGCTATGTCAACCTGATTCCAACCAGCGCCGGTGGCACGCACGAAAGCGGGCTGCGTGATGGTCTGTTCACGGCCGTGAAGAGCTTTATCGAATTCCACTCGCTGTTGCCCAAGGGGGTGAAGCTGATGCCCGAGGACGTGTTCGCCCGCGCCAGCTATGTGCTCTCGGCCAAGGTGCTGGACCCGCAGTTCCAGGGCCAGATCAAGGAGCGCCTGAACTCGCGCGACGCCGTGCGTCTGGTCTCCAACTTTGTCCGCCCGGCGCTGGAGCTGTGGCTGAACCAGCATGTGGAATACGGCAAAAAGCTGGCCGAGCTGGCCATCAAGGCGGCGCAGACGCGCCAGCGCGCCGGACAAAAAGTGGAGAAGCGCAAGAGCTCCGGCGTGGCCGTGCTGCCGGGAAAGCTGACCGATTGCGAGAGCAAGGACATTTTGTATAACGAAGTTTTTTTGGTCGAGGGCGACTCGGCCGGTGGCAGTGCCAAGATGGGCCGCAACAAAGAGAATCAAGCGGTGCTGCCCTTGCGCGGCAAGGTGCTCAACACCTGGGAAGTGGACCGCGACCGCCTGTTCGCCAACACCGAAATCCACGACATCTCGGTGGCCATTGGTGTCGATCCGCACGGCCCCAACGACACGCCCGACATGAGCGGGCTGCGCTACGGCAAGGTCTGCATCCTGTCGGACGCCGACGTGGACGGCTCGCACATCCAGGTGCTGCTGCTGACGCTGTTTTTCCGACATTTTCCCAAGCTGATAGACACCGGCCATGTGTTTGTGGCGCGCCCGCCGCTGTTTCGCGTGGATGCCCCGGCGCGTGGCAAAAAGCCCGCCAGCAAGGCCTATGCGCTGGACGACGGTGAGCTCACCGCCATTTTGGATAAGCTGCGCAAGGAAGGCGTGCGCGAAGGCGCCTGGACCATTAGTCGCTTCAAGGGCCTGGGCGAGATGAATGCCGAGCAGCTGTGGGACACCACGCTCAATCCGGATACGCGGCGCTTGTTGCCGGTGATCTTGGGTGCCATTGACTTTGGCCAGACCGAGGCCTTGATTACCAAGTTGATGGGCAAGGGTGAGGCGCAATCGCGGCGTGAGTTGATGGAGTTGCACGGCGACTCTGTGGAGGTGGATGTATGAGCCTCGCCTTGCATTGCGACGGCCAGCGCGAACAGCGCCAGAATGAATAGCTGGCAACATAAACACATAGCAAGCCAATAAAAAATGTCTGACCAATCGACCATCGATTTTCAAACGCCCGACGGAGGCGACGACCAGCTCAATCTGGCAACCTACGCCCAGCGCGCCTACCTTGAATACGCGCTCTCCGTCGTCAAGGGTCGCGCCCTGCCGGATGCCTGCGACGGCCAAAAGCCGGTGCAGCGGCGCATCCTGTACTCCATGTCGCGCATGGGCCTGGGCTTTGGCGGGGCCAACGGCAACACCGGCGCCAAGCCGGTCAAATGCGCCCGCGTGGTCGGCGATGTGCTGGGCCGCTTTCATCCGCACGGCGACCAGGCCGCCTACGAGGCGCTGGTGCGCATGGCGCAGGACTTTTCGCAGCGCTATCCGCTGATCGACGGCCAGGGCAATTTCGGCTCGCGCGACGGCGACGGTGCCGCCGCCATGCGCTACACCGAGGCGCGCCTCGCCAAGATCACCTCGCTGCTGCTCGATGAAATCGACCAGGGCACGGTGGACTTTCAGCCCAATTACGACGGCTCTACAGAAGAGCCCTGCCAGTTGCCGGCGCGGCTTCCGTTCTCGCTGCTCAACGGCGCCAGCGGCATTGCCGTTGGCCTGGCCACCGAGATCCCCAGCCACAACCTGCGCGAAGTGGCCGATGCCTGCATCGCCCTGATCAAAAACCCGCAGCTCACCGAAGTTGAGCTGTTCACGATCGTGCCGGGCCCGGACTTTCCCGGCGGCGCGCAGATCATCAGCCCGGCCAGCGATATTGCCGACGCCTACCGCACGGGTCGCGGCTCGCTCAAATGCCGAGCCCGCTGGAAAATTGAAGATCTGGCGCGCGGCCAGTGGCAGCTGGTGGTGACCGAGCTGCCGCCGGGTGTGAGCACCCAGCGCGTGCTGGAAGAAATCGAGGAACTGACCAACCCCAAGGTCAAGACCGGCAAAAAAGCGCTTTCTCAAGACCAGAACCAACTCAAAGCCAGTATTCTTGCGGTGCTGGACGTGGTGCGCGATGAATCCGGCAAGGAAAACGCCGTACGCCTGGTGTTCGAGCCCAAGACCAGCCGCATCGAACAGCAGGAGCTGATCACGGCGCTGCTGGCCCACACCAGCCTGGAGTCCTCCTCTCCCATCAACCTGACCATGGTGGGCTTGGACGGGCGTCCCACGCAGAAGTCCCTGCGCCAGATGCTGGGCGAGTGGATCAGTTTTCGCCAGACCACCATCGAGCGCAGAAGCCGCCACCGCCTGGCCAAGGTGCTGGACCGCATTCACATTCTGGAGGGGCGCCAGACCGTTTTGCTCAACATCGACGAGGTGATTGCCATCATCCGCCAGAGCGACGAGCCCAAGGCGGCGCTGATTGCACGCTTCTCCTTAAGCGCCGCCCAAGCCGAAGACATCCTGGAAATCCGCCTGCGCCAATTGGCCAGGCTGGAAGCCATCAAGATTGAGCAGGAGCTGTCCGAGCTGCGCGTCGAGCAGGGCAAGCTGGAAGAAATCATCAACAACCCGGCGGCCCTGCGCCGTTTGATGATCAAGGAAATTGAAGCCGACTCCAAGACCTTTGCCGATGCGCGCCGCACCCTGATCCAGACCGAGAAAAAGGCCGTGCTTGAGATCAAGGTGGTGGACGAGGCGCTGACCGTGGTGGTCAGCGAAAAGGGCTGGGTGCGCACACGCCTGGGCCATGGCCACGAGGCCAGCAGCTTTGCCTTCAAGGCCGGTGACGGCCTGTATGACACCTTTGAATGCCGCAGCGTCGACACGCTCTTGGTGTTCGGCTCCAGCGGACGCGTCTACTCGGTGGCGGTGTCGCTGCTGCCTGGAGGGCGGGGCGACGGACAGCCTGTGACCACGCTGATCGAGTTGGAGGCAGGCACGCAAATCCTCTATTACTTTGCCGGTCCGGCCGCCGCCAACCTGCTGCTCAGTTCTAGTGGCGGCTATGGCTTTATGGCCACGGTGACCAATCTGATTTCGCGCCAGAAGGCGGGCAAGGCCTTCGTCACCTGCAACACGGGTGAGACGCTGTGCAAGCCTTCGCTGGTGAGCGGCGCGCAGGGCAGGGTACTGAACCCCGGAACGCCGGCCGCTGTCGTGGCGCCTGCCACCCACGTGGCCTGCGCGTCCACGGGCGGGCGCATTCTGAGCTTCGAGATTACCGAGCTCAAATCCATGGCCACCGGCGGGCGGGGCCTGATGCTGCTGGATCTGGAGGACAAGGATACGCTGGCCGGTGCCGCAGCCTACACGCGCAGCATCCGCATTGAGGGCATCGGACGTGGTGGCAAGGAGCGCGACGAGACGCTGGAAATCCGCAGCCTCAACAATGCACGTGCCGCACGCGGGCGCAAGGGAAAGGCCGCGGACCTGGGCTTCAAGCCCGCCCGCATTACCCGCGTTGAGTAAGTCAGCCCTTCCTGGATGTTGTGCATATTCGGCGTCAGTTACGCAACAGTTAGGCGCACCACAATGAACCATGGATAAAAACATGTTGATCTCCGGTGGTGGTATTGGCGGGCTGGCCGCCGCCCTGGCCTGTGCCCGCACGGGTTGGCAGGTGGAGCTGCTGGAACAGTCACCGGTGTTTGGCGAGGTCGGGGCCGGCATCCAACTCGGGCCGAATGTGGTCAAGGTGCTAGACGCCATGGGTGTGGGCGCTGCATTGCGTGGCGTGGCGGCATTTCCAAATTGCTTGGAGGTGCGCAACGCCACCAGCACCGAACTGCTGGGCGTGCTGCCCCTGGGCAAGACCGCCGAACAGCGCTATGGCGCGCCCTATGTGTCCATCGCCCGGGCCGACCTGCATACGCTGTTGCTGGACGCGGTGCGATCCCAGGGCGGCGTGGGCCTGCATCTGGACTCGCGTGTCATTGGAATCCAACAGGACGCGCAGCGCGTGCAGATTGAGACCGTGCAGGACCAGCGCTTGGAGGCACCGTTGTTGTTGGGCGCGGATGGTTTATGGAGCGTGGTGCGCAAGCAGGTGCTTGAAAACGATGGGGCCCGCGTGTCACCGGCCATCTGGCGTTTAGAGCCATGGTGCCGCAAAGTTCCCTGCCCGCATCCCTGCGCACCCAGGTCGTGACGGCCTGGATGGGGCCGGATTTTCATGCCGTGCATTACCCGGTGCGCAGCGGCGAATGGCTGAACATGGTGTGCATAGTTCATGGCAAGGTCGCGGGCGATCCGCAGTCATGGGACCACAGCGCCAATGCACAGGAGTTGCGCAGCCGTATGTCCCAGGCCCGTGGTGCGCTGCGCGAAATGATGCATGCCATAGACCAATGGCGGCTCTGGCCGCTCAGCGACCGTGCGCCCATGGCCAGCGCCGCCGAACATGCCAAGGGCCGCATTGCACTGCTGGGCGATGCCGCTCATCCCATGCGCCCCTATCTTGCGCAGGGTGCTGGCATGGCGATTGAAGACGCTGCCGCGCTGGCAAGTTGCCTAGCAGAGCAGCCGGGTCAGGTGCAACAGGCTCTGGCGCGCTATGCCGATCTGCGCTGGCAACGCAATGCGCGGGTCCAGGCCCGCGCCATTCGCAACGGCGAGATTTACCACCTCAAGGGCTACAGGCAGCTGGGCCGCGACATCGCGCTCAAGCTGCTGGGCGCCAGGTTGATGGACCTGCCCTGGCTTTACCAGGGTGCGTGAGCCTGCACGCCGAAGCTTAGCGCGCGCGCAAATTTTGCGCTATGTGATGCAGCGCACAGACGCAGGGCATTGTCTGTTCGACAATGCACCATGCGCCGCAGCCACGGCGCGCAAAACCAGATGCGCACACCATTTGTCAAATGTACGAATAGATGTGTTCACTCGATTGGTCCCAACCCGGATACTGCAGCAGTGAAAAACAATATCAATTACAAAGAACTGGTTGGAAAAAAGGTGAGGCGTTTGCGGCTCAAGGCGGAGTTCTCGCAGGAGAATCTGGCCGAACGCTGTGGCATCTTTCGCACCTATCTCAGCCGCATCGAATCTGGCGCAGCCAATCCGTCCATCGTTGTGCTGGTGGCGCTGGCCAACGCCTTGTGTGTGAATCCTCATGAGCTGTTTACCGCTGACTAAGGCTCAAGCCTTGAGCCAAGCACTCGAACAAGCGCCGAACGAACTGGATTAGCGGCCCGGCTGCGCCGTGGCCCCGGGCATTCCTACGTTCCGCGACCTGCGGCTGAGCTGCTGAGGCACGCTCAGGTAACAGCGTTTTGCCACTTGAATTCTGTCCTTTGCCATTCGGCGCTTTCCAGCACTTGGCGCAATTGCTCCACCGCGTTCCAGACCTCTTCAAAGCCGATATAGAGCGGCGTCAAACCAAAGCGCAAAATATCCTTGTGGGCCGCACCGTCACCGGCGCGGAAGTCGCCGATCACGCCACGTGCGATCAGCGCCTGCACGATGGCATAGGCGCCAAATTCTCTTGAAATACATACCTGTGAGCCGCGTTTGGCGTGTTCGCGCGGTGTGGCAAGGCCCAGGCCATGGCCATGGCATCGCTGTTCCACCAGGGCAATAAACAGATCGGTTAGCGCCAGCGATTTCGCTCGCAGCGCAGCCATGCCGCCCAGCGTTTCGGCCGCCTTGAAGCCGTCCAGCCCGCATTCCAAAAGCGCCAGGCTGACCATGGGCTGGGTGCCGCAGAGGTAGCGGGTGATGCCAGGGGCCGGTTGGTAGTCGGGGATAAACGCAAAGGGCGCGGCGTGCCCCCACCAGCCCGACAGCGGCTGCCAGAAGCGCTCGGAGTGCTTGGGATTCACCCACAAAAACGCCGGAGCGCCGGGACCGCCATTGAGGTATTTGTAGCCGCAACCGACGGCAAAGTCGGCGCCTGCGCCCAGCAAATCCACCGGCACCGCACCCGCGCTATGCGCCAGGTCCCAAACCACCAGGGCACCGGCGGCGTGTGCCGCTGCGGTCACAGCCGCCATGTCGTGCATGGCACCGGTGCGGTAGTTCACATGGGTGAGCATCAGAATGGCCAGGTCGCCATCCAGGGCGGCGTCGATTTCTTCCGGTTCCACCAGTTTGAGCGTGAAGCCCTGGGCCTGGCACAGTCCCTCGGCAATGTAGAGGTCGGTGGGGAAGTTGCTGCGTTCGCTCAAGATCACGCGGCGCTGCGGCGAATCCTGCTTGGCGATGGAAATGGCGGCCGAGAGCACCTTGTAGAGGTTGATGGAGGTGGTGTCGGTGGCCAGCACCTGGTCTTGGCCCGCGCCAATCAGCGGCGCAATCTGGTTGCCCAGGCGCTGCGGCAGATGGAACCAGCCCGCGCTGTTCCAGGACTTGATCAGGTCGCGCCCCCATTCCTGGGTGACCACCTGGGCCGCGCGTGCTGCTGCCGATTTCGGCATGGCACCCAACGAGTTGCCATCCAGATAAATCACGCCGGGTGGAATCGAAAACAGTTCGCGCAATGGGCGCAGTGGGTCGGTGGCGTCGAGTTGCTGGCAGTCTTGGAGGGTGATCATGCGGTGTCTCTTTGGTTCAACGCAAGCTATTATGCGAGGGCTGGCAGGCCGTGTCTGCGTCTGGCCATGGCACAGGCATCGCTGCCTTCTTCGAATTCACGGCATGGCGAGGGCCGCCATTCGTAAATGCCGCAGCCTATTTTTTCGCCGATCTTGCCAGAGAGGGCGGCGCAACGGGGCGGTTGGTGGTCGGTACCACGCATGCGGGCCATCGTGGCGTTCACATCGACAGCCAAGCCAACGGGCACGCTGCCACCGGCGTCTTCGAGTTCCTGCACCGAAAAATCCACCCTGAAGCTGGCGCAGCAAGCGCCGCATGTGGTGCAGGCGTTCATGGAAAAGGGCTATTGCTTACCCAAGAGCAAGTACTCCATCAATGCTTTCTGGACGTGCATTCTGTTCTCAGCCTCGTCCCAGACGACGCTCTGGGGGCCGTCTATGACCTCGGCCTCGACCTCTTCGCCACGATGCGCGGGCAGGCAGTGCATGAAGATGGCTTTGGGTGCCGCGATTGCCATCATTTTTCGGTCCACGCACCAAGCGGCGAAGGCCTTGCGGCGCACCTCGTTCTCTGCCTCATAGCCCATGCTGGTCCAGACATCGGTGGTGACCAGATCGGCGCCATTGCAGGCTTCCATCGGGTCGGCATAGGTCTTGAAGCTGCCACTGCCCATGGAGGCCGGCGCGGCGGCGGTAACCTCATTGAGCTCGTAGCCGCTGGGTGTGCTGACACGCAGATGAAAGCCGAGCAGGGCGGCCGCTTGCAGCCAGGTATTGGCCATGTTGTTGCCATCACCGACCCAGGCCACCGTCTTGCCCGCGATGGGGCCGCGGTGCTCGATGTAGGTGAAGATGTCGGCCAGGATCTGGCAGGGGTGGAACTCGTTGGTCAGGCCGTTGATCACCGGCACGCGCGAATGCTTTGCAAAGCTTTCCAGCTTGCTTTGTTCATAGGTGCGGATCATGACGATGTCGGTCATGCGGCTGATGACCTTGGCGCTGTCCTCGATCGGCTCGGAGCGCCCTAGTTGGCTGTCGCCGGTGGTCAGATGCACCACGCTGCCGCCCAGCTGGTACATGCCGGCCTCGAAGCTGACGCGGGTGCGCGTGGAGGCCTTTTCAAAAATCATGGCCAACGTCCGGTCCACCAGCGGCTGGTGGCGCTGGAAGGTCTTGAACTTCTGCTTGATAAAGGCGGCGCGCTCCAGCAGGTAGCCATATTCTTCGGTGCTGAAGTCGGAGAACTGCAGGTAGTGGCGCACCGGTGGCGCGCCCTTGGGCAGGGTGCTGGGAACGGCGGGTTTGAAATAGCTCATGGCGCTTCCTTCAACAGGGCGGAAATCAAGGGGCACAGAATGGCGGCAATTTCTTCCGCCTCGGCCACGCTCAGAATCAGCGAGGGCACCAGGCGTACCACGCTGTCCGCTGTCACGCTGATCAGCAGGCCGGCATCCAGTGCGCGCTGTGTTAGCACGCCGCAAGGTTTGCACAAATCAATGCCTAGCATCAGGCCCATGCCGCGGATTTCCTTCACAGCGCCACTGGCCAACTCAGAAGCCAGACCTTGTTCCAAAGCCGCCTTGAGGTGGGCGCCGACTCGGGTCGCGTTGTCCAGCAGGCCTTCGGCTTCCATGATGCGAATCGTCTCGACACCGGCGCGCATGGCCAGGGGGTTACCGCCAAAGGTGCTGCCGTGGTTGCCCGGCTGGAAAATGGTGGCGGCACGGGGGCCCACCACCACCGCGCCGACCGGCACGCCCGAGCCCAGGCCCTTGGCCAGCGGCATCACGTCGGGTTTGATATCGGCCCACTGGTGGGCAAACCATTTGCCGGTGCGGCCCATGCCGCATTGCACCTCGTCGATCATCAGCAGCCAGTCATTGGCATCGCACAGGGCTCGTACATCGCGCAGGTAGTCCATGTGCATGGGGATGACGCCGCCTTCGCCCTGGATGGCTTCAAAAAACACCGCCACCACATTCGGGTTGCCTGCGGTGGCGGCCTTGATCGCCTCTATGCTGTTGACCGGCACTCGGATAAAGCCTTCCACCAATGGGCCAAAACCAGCCTGCACCTTGGGGTTGCCGGTGGCGCTGAGCGTGGCAATCGAGCGGCCATGAAAGGCCTTCTCGTAGACCACGATCTCGGGGCGCTCAATGCCTTTGTCGTGACCAAACTTGCGCGCCAGTTTGAGCGCTGCCTCATTGGCCTCCAGCCCGGTGGAGCAGAAAAACACATTGGTCATGCCGGAGCGCTCCACCAGCAGCTTTGCCAGCTCTTCCTGCAGAG
>TBL_comb47_HYPODRAFT_10003724_pt1 | contig 17932 bp, 3 predicted proteins | sample TroBogypolimnion_40_FD_10682 | JGI IMG/M metagenome (IMG submission 10682)
CACCATTGCCGACGATAGCCCAATTCCCGCCATTTTGCGCCATGACACCCAAGCCGCTGTCGCCAATCTGACACCAAGCAAAGTTGGTCAATAAACCACCCGAGAGTTCGTAATAGCCATAACTTCCCGCACTAGCGCCAATTTTCGAGTCGTTGCCGCCGCCACCAAATACCGTAACATTGCCACCGCTCTGATAGACGGCACCCACGCTACCCGCGTTATTGCCAATCATTATGCGATTGGTTAGCACCGTAGCACCTGATGCAATCGTCATGATACCCGTGCCATTATAGCCAACATAAACCGGCACATTGGTGTTGGCCCCGATCATCACACTTCCGCTCATAAGATTCAGTGTCGCCGAATCCGAGGCATTGCGACCGACCGACAACGATCCAGCGGTGGTGAGGTTGAACAATTGATTGGTCAGCACTGTTGTGCCGGCGCTTAGATTCCAAGCACCAGACACCGTGTTGGTGTTGTTCTGCAACGTCAGCGTGCCCGTGCCTGTCTTGAACAAGGTACCGGTGCCCGAGATGGCGGAATTAATGGTGAAGTTATAACCGGCATCCACCTGCATCGTACTCGTGGAATTGGTCTGAAGCAGAATATTGCGATCCGTGCTGAACGACATGTTTGCGGCGGCTTCCAGCGTGCCACCGTTCATGATGATGTTGGTAGCGCCAGCCACTGTTGCGCCCAAGTTGAGTTCGTTCGTCACCCACAACGTACCGGCGTTGAGAACCGTACCCGTGTAGCTGTTGGCCGCAGCCAAGATGACCGTACCATAGCCGCCGCCGATCGCCACGCTGTTGGAAGTCAAGGTTGAATTGAACGTCAACGTGCTGCGGCCCAACGCACCGAGCCGGTAAACATTGCCGTTGGGGATCAGCGTACCGTTGAAGGTTTCCGAACCCGCCGCACCAAAATAAACATTGGAAAGACCGGCAGCGTTGAAGTCGAAAATTGTGTTTGAGGAGTTAGGCGTAAAGGCCACCAAGCCCGCGGACGCTCCATTGACACGCGCCAACGCTGTCTGTAGGTCGGTCCCAGCAAAGTCGAACGCCGCCGCGCCGCCGACGTTCACGAGCACGTTACTGACAGTCGGAACGGCCGCGACCGACGCAAATTGCAAGGTTCCGGTGTTGATCACCGTTCCGCCGCTGTAGCTGTTGGCGCCGGCCAGCACCTGGGTGCCGGGGCCAGACATCGTAAGCATAAGCGCGTTGGCCGCCACGCCACCATCTGTGATATTGCCACTGAAGGTATAATTGCTGCCAGCCGCTGGCGCAAGATACAACCCGGCCGATGCAGCATTGCTGTTGGTTACAACGCCGCCGCCATTGCTGCCGTTTTGCAAACCGGCGATGGTCTGCCAGGCGCCGTTGAGATCCAGCGTGCCTGCGCTATCCAAAGACACAATGGTGCTAAACGGCAGAATGTAAGGGCTCGTGCTTAAGAATGATCCATTGCCCGGATCCATCACAGCCTGGTAATTGCCTGGCGTGCTTGTATAACGGCCCGACGAATCATAGGCAAAGCCACCCAAATAGCCAGCAGCGGTGTTGCCAAAAAGAGGATAGCCTACAGCACCGCTCCCGTTGATATTTGTGCCAGAACCCGCGCCACTGCCGCCATTACTCAAGCGATATTCAATGTAATGCGCTCCGGGCGTCAGCGCAATGTTGAGGTTGGATGAAGTGGTGCCATGGCTGGTGAGATACTGAACCCCATCAATGCGCAACATGCTGTCGTCATCGTTAATCGAAGCGAACGTCCATATCACATTGGAGCCCGTCGTGTTGTAGAGATAACCCTGATAACCGATGGTGGTGGAGCCCGGCCATGTCGTCGGCCAGATGGGCGTTGTCCCGCTGCTAGTACTCCAAGTCGCGCTGTTCCAGCGGGCGTTGAGAACGACCGTGTTCGCATTCAATAACGTTCCATTCCAATTAGATTGAATACCAGGGGTGTAGCCTTCATAGAAGCCGGCCATGGTTACGCCGGCATTGGTAGTCGGCGTAAGTTGTAACGTGCCATGATTGATCACCGTCGCTCCAGAGTAGGTGTTCACGTTGGTCAACTGCAACGTGTTGGCGCCTTCCTTGACCACATTCATCGCACCCGCGAGGGTGCCACCGAAGACGGTGTTGGCGTTATTGCTGATCGTCAGCGTCACCATGTTGGTGGCGCTATTATAGACCAAGCCGCCATTGTTGCCCTGCAACGAGCCGATGTTCTGGTTGTAGCCACCCAGATTGACTACAGCGCCGTTCGTCAGAATGAAGGCGGAGTTATTGCCAAAGACTTGGGCGCCTCCAGCAACCAAGGTGCCACCCCAGTTGATCGTGGTGTTGCCGCTGTAATTTTTGGTGCCAGTAAATACGACTGAACCGGCGGCGGATCCGTTGCCAATCACGACATTGAGTCCGCCACTCAACGTGCTGGCATTGGTCCACATGCCACCACTGAAGCCAGACAGTTTTACCACCGTGCTGTCATAAGGTGTCAGAGTGCCGGTAAACGTGCTGCCGTTAGCGCCGCCGAACCAAGCATTGGAAAGATTATTCGCATAGAAATCGAAAGTTTCAGATGAGTTTACAGGAGAGAAGGCTATGACACCCGGCGAAGTGGTGTTGAAATTGGCCAACGCTCCCAAGCTGTTTACATTGGTGAAGCCCAAGACCGCTGCGCCCGCGTTGGTGACCAACACTCCACCCGACGCATAGGCAGGTAACGAAGCATAGGTGGCAAATTGCATGGCGCCAGTGTTGATGATGGCATTACCCGTAAACAGGGAACTATCGCCATTGAGCACCGTCAAACCCTGACCATTTTGCAGCATGGTGCCGGACCCGGCGAGGCCACCCAGCAGGTTCGTCGCATTCGCTGCCTGCTGGAAGGCCAACGTTCCGCCATTAATGGTCGTCAAACCACCGTAGTTGTTCGTACCGGTTAACGTCAAAGTACCGGTGCCATTCTTCGTCAGGCCACCGTTATTGAGGTTTGGCGTAAAGCTGTAAGTGCCCAACACTGCAGCCGAAGTAAAACCACCGCCCACCAGTTGCATGGTCAGTGCGTCCGTCGGCAGATAACCGTTGCCCGCGCTCATGACTAGAATGTTCGTCACTTGTCCATAGGTCGCGCTGCCTTGCGTAAAGTCACCTTGCGCGACCGCCGTCATACCCGTCCCGCTGCCACCCGTGATGAGCACCACCGGCGCGCCAATATATCCCGCACCGTTCGTAGCAAGGTTGATGTTGGTCACACCGAAGCCGCTCGCGCCGACCAGGTTCTGCGCGATGGTGACGTTCGGATTGTTCGTGGTGTCAATCGTCGCGCCGCCACCATAGATCGTCACCGCCGTTATGCCCGTGATGAAGTTATTGGTGCCGCTGGCGTTGGTATTGACCAGCAACGTACCACCATTGAAATTGAGCAACGTTGTCCCGGCTGCACTGGCTTTGATCTGATTGGCCACAAGAGTGCCGCCGTTGAGGTTGATCACGCTGGTCGAGCCGCCTGACGTATTCATCATATTCACAGCATTGGTGGTGTAGCCCGCGGTGGCATCCATATAAACCGAATTGCCGATTAGATTAATCTCGGCAAAATTGCCACTGCCAGCATAACCCATCGTCAAGTTTTGAACAGCCGACCCATAGGCCTGAATGAAGGAACCGCTAAAGAGATTCAACACGCCACGACTGCTGCCACCCCAACCGAAGATCGTCCACTGGCTGCTGTTTACCGTCGTTGTACCGCCGTATTGATCGAACACGCCCGTGCCGTTGGCCGTACTGCCACCTGGCGCAAACTGCCCGGACAAAAGCGATCCCGCGTTCAGCCGGTAATAACCATAACCACCACCACCGCCTATTTCCAAACCCGAGCCAGTGCCACCGGTACCGGAAGCCATCTGCACCGCGCCACCGTTCTGGATCACCGCGCCCGCCGCACCGCTTGCATTTCCGACGTGCGTCACCGCCATAGTTACGTTCGTATTGATGATCAATGTCGCGCGATCATTTATCACTGTGCCAAGATTCATGTTATTATTGGTCGTCAGACCGCCGATGGTCATCGTTGCATTTCCGGACAAGGTCACCGCTCCAAAAGCGTTGGAACTGGTGCTGGACAAAGTCAGCGAACCGCCGCGTACGCCCACTGCACCCGTCAAACTGTTGGTGTTGTTCAAAATGGCATTGGCTCCATCAACGTAGAAACCGCCGGTAAATGAATTCGTTCCGTTGAAGTAGATCTTGCCGGCACCCGTGCCTGCCAACGTCACGATCATGGCACCCGCGGGATTATTTACGAAGGAGGAGTTATTGGTCAGATCGTTGGCGGAATTTTGGATGATGACCAGTTCCGCGTTGGCCGCATTACCAACGTTCACTAAACCGGTATTGACTCCGCTACCGATGGTCAACCCTCCCGAGCTAGGCGCGAGTAACAAGCCAGCACCCGCGTTGCTATCTTTGCCAAAGTTCAGCACAGTGCCATTGGTGAGATTCAAGAGCGTTGCGCCGCTGTTGGCAAAATTAATGGATTGCACGGACGTCGTTCCCGCGCCTACATAAATATTACCCGCTCCGCTACCCGTGATCCTGGCGTTGTCGTTGGTCGAACCGCCGCCCGTGAGCAGCGTGCCACCAACCGGCACATTCGTATAGCTGCTATAGGCAACGACATTGTTGCCATTCGATGTAGCGGCCCAATCCGTACTATTCACGGTATACCAAGGCGAACCCGAACCCGAGGAGTTGGTAAAGGCGGCACCACCGAGAATAATTACGCCGCCATTTTGCGGAACGAAGTTGATGACACCATCGCCAGCGGCATGGCTGATACCGTTGGTGATGTTCAACACCATGCTACCGCCACCCGTCCCGTTGCTAACGACAATGTTGGGGTTGCCCTGAATGGTTCCCGCGGTCGCGCCCAATTGAATCGAGCTGAATGTTTGTGTGTTGTTGACACCAGAACCCTTGCCAATGAGCAGCAAGGTGCCATTGCCCGCGTTAAAAACCGTCTGAGCCGCACCGTAGTTGATAATGTTTGAAACCACGGGCGCTGTGGAGAAATCGAGCACCATTTTACCGCCATTGATAAAGGCCGCTCCGCTGAACGTGTTGCTGTTGTTCAGAATGATGGTGCCCGAACCGTCTTTATACAGGTTACCCGTACCACTCAAGATCGAGCCGCTGATCACGGTGGTGCCGTTGCCACCCACATAGAGATTGTAGGAACCGTTGGTTATGCCGCCAACAAGGTTGACCGTGCCGGCATCGGAGTTGATGCGGGTGACACTGCCAAACTGGATCGGTCCGTTCCAAACATTGGAACCGGCGATATTGCGGAGTGCGCCATCGTTGTTCACGCCCGTGCCGTTGAGCGTCAGCAGATCGCCCGATTCGGAGGTCAACGTTGTAGCACTGGCGAGTTGCAGCGCCGCGCCACTCGCAACGGTGACACTATAACCCGCGCCAGACAAGGCGTTGCTGTTGATCATTTGCAAAACACCGGCGCCAATCGTGATGTTACCGCTGATCGCATTGGAGCCGCCGAGCACCAACGTGCCCGTGCCCTGTTTCGCGAACGCACCGCCCACCGTCAGGGTCTGATTGTTTGTGAAAATATTTCCGGCATTGTTGATATCGAGCGTGAGACTGCCCGCAACGTTGGGATCGAGCGACAGAGCGTTAAGCGTTGTCCCGCGCACTTGCAGCGTGGCGTTCGTGAGATGAACTGCACCAGATACCGGCGCTTGGGCAATGCTCAAGACGGCATTACTGTTGACCGCGATATCGGTAAACGTAAGCGTGCCATTGAGTGCGACGATATTGGTGGCGCCGGTGCCCGGCAGACCGATCGTCAAGGTCGTACCCAAAAGATTGCTCGCCACACCCAATGTGCCGTTGCCGCCACCCAGATTAACATTGTTGTTAAAGGGCGTCAGCGTACCGGTATAGTACACACTGCCTACCGCACCCAAGAACAGGTTGCTATAGGCATTACCCCGTTGGGTCAAATCAATATTTTCGGAGGCCGATGCCGCGGAGATGGCGATGGCGCCGCTGGAATTGCTGGTGATCCTGCCGCTGTCCAACCACGCGTTCACGGAACCATAGGCACCGGTCGCAGCCAACGCGCCGCTTCCGCCCACCGTGACAAGGCCGGAACCCATCGCATTCGTCGTGGCAAAACCCAACACGCCATTGTTGATGAAGGTGCCGCCGGTGTAGGTGTTCGTACCGGCGAGATTCAAGGAACCGATACCCGACTTGAAGAGCGCGCCGGACGTATTGGAACTGATGCCAGCCTTGCCCAAATAGTTGGTGGCGATACCGCCGCCCAACAGTGCGACCGTAGGCGTGCTCGTATAGCCAGCGCCCGCACTGGTGATCTCCAAGCCCGTGACGATATTCTGGGTGAAATCGAACAGCGCGATCGCCGTGGCACCTGTGCCGCCGCCGCCAGAAATGGCCACATAGGGCGCGCCCACATAGTTGCTAAGCGCACCGCTCCACGGCAGGCTCGTCACGCCATTTCCGCTCGGCGCGGTCAAGTTCTGCGAGATCGTGATGTTGAAGTTGGAGGAATCAATCGTCACGCCGTTGCCATAGATTAAAGCGGCATCCAGTGTGCCAACGCCGCTACCCGCACCTGCTCCCATGAATGTACCGCTGGTCGTGGCCACCAAGGTGCCGCCGTTGAGGTTGAGGATGCTCAACGAACCGGCAGGGGAGGTGATCTTGGAAATGTACGGCGTCACCAAGGTGCCATTTGAATTCACATTCAAGATGCCCGTGATGGCAGCGCTATTCTTGGCATACTGCGCACCACCGTTCGCATAAACATAGCCATTGCTCTCAATGGTTACCTCACCGCGGGATGTGGCACCGTAACCGACATTGAGCGCCCCGCTGTTGATCTTAAGCGTGCCGCCTGCCACATATATGACACCCGTGGCATTGCCACTATTGCCGCCAGCAATGACACCTTGGGTGTTGACGACGTTTGTGCCGCCCATTAAATAGGCCACACCTGTTCCCATGCGACCGATCTGGAACCAACTACTGTTCGTGTTCAAGCCGCCATTGTTCAGATAGAAGCCGAAGGCGCCAACATTGTTGGCTCCCATATCGAATTCGCCCGAAGTACCTCCCGTCACATTGATCACGCCACCGGTCTGGATCAACGTTCCGATGGCAGCGCCTCCGTTGCCGTAACCAACCGCCAAGGCCCCCATGGCGTTATTCATCACCGTCACCGTGCCACCGCCAACGATCATCCTGCCCACCGACGGACCTGCGACCGCCGCGCCATTGCCTTCGCCAACCCAGAGCTGATTCTGAACATAGAGGCTGCCATTACCCGTCACCGTTACCAAACCGGTGTTACCGCCAAACGACGCGATGGTCATGTTGTTGTTGACCACATTGCTCCACACGCCATTGCCGCTGATATTCAATTCGCCATAATTGCCAGAACTACCGGCGCCTTGTATGCCGCGACCAATAGCCGTATAGTTGCTCACCATCACCGTACCGCCGGAGAGGTTGAAGATACCACGGCTGTTGGTCGCACCACCGGCGAGCCAGAGTTGATCGGCCGACGTTAATTGCCCGCCGGTCATGTTGAACGTACCGGTCGCGCTGTTGGCATTACCAATATTGAACTGGTTGGTACCCGTCTGCGAGATGCGCATCACACCGCTGGTCAGATTGAATGTGGCACTGCCATACGGCGTATCCGCCACAAAGAATTGATTGTTTGTCATGCCACCGACGCCGTAGGTCATGTTGCCACTACGCACCGTGACAATGCCGGTACCGGTGATCACATTGGTTACGCCATAACTATCGGTACGCGCGAAGAGCAAGGTGCTGTTGTTCGTAACGATGCCATTGCCGAGCGTGCCCGCATTACCGCTGGCCTTGCCGTTGCCGATCTCCAACACACCCGCATTGATGATCGTCGGGCCCGTGTAGTAGTTGGCATTGGTCAACATCAAAAGGCCCAGACCGTTCTTGGTCAAGCTGCTGCTGCCATAGATGCTGGATCCGATCAGGAACGTGTTGGATGGATTGGCAATATCGAAGCCCGAGCCGAGCGACATGGCGCCCCAGTTGACGTTGTGTCCATCAATCGTGGTTAGTTGCGTGCCCAGTATCTGCAACGTACCACCGGCGAAATTGATGGAGCTGCTGCCGGCGACCAGGTTGCTGTCGCTGGCGACCGCAAGCGCGCCGTTGCTCAAGGTGATGCCACCCGAGAAGGTATTGTTCCCCAGCAACGTCAATACGTTCGTCGTGCTCTTGACGAAACCGCCAGTGCCCTGCAAATCGGCAGCCACAAGACCGAAGCGGCCATCGTAATTCGCCGCACTGACGAGTTGGCCGTTCTGCACGATGCCGCCTTGGAACGAAACCACATTGGTGGTCGTCTGGCTGGCACCTGCGAGGTCGAGTGTACCGCCGATGATGGTGATCGTGCCATTGGTGGAGAGCGTGTTGTTGCCCGCCGTCAAGCGCAACGTACCATTGCTGACGGTCGTGCCACCCGTGTAGGTGTTCGCGCCATCCATGACCATGAAACCCTTGCCTTGCTTGATCAAGGCACCGGTGCCACTCAAACCATTATTCACTAAATAAAGGCCATACTGATTGTTTACGTCCACCGTGTTGGTGCCGCTGATCGGGCTGCTCAAAGGATTGGCCGTACCATTGATGGTCGTGCCGAGAACCTGCAGCCCGCCGCCGGCCAGCGTGATGACACTGCCAACCGGACCGAGATTGGCATCCGCGCTCACCACCACCGTACCGTTGCTGATGATCGTGCCACCGGTATACGCGTTCGGCGCATTCAACGTCAACGAGCCCGAACCCAGTTTGACCAGCGAGCCACCCACGCCAGAGAACACCGTACTGTAGGTCATACTCGTGTTGTTGCCGCCCAAGCCCAGCGCAATCGCCTGCCCGGCCGTATTGGTGAGCACGAAGGAACTCACATTGGCCAGTGTGCCCACCGCAAAATAGTTGCCACCGGCGAACAGCAGATTGGTATTATTCGCATTGCTCACCGTGTTGCTCACAGCACCAAGAGCGTTCGATTCCACCAACAGGCCGCCATTCAACAGTATATTACCAGCACCGCCAGCATTCGCCGCATTTAACACCAGCGTGCCGTTATTTATCGTTATCGCGCCAGTGTTGCTATTCGTGCAGGCCAGCGTGATGGTGCCGGAGCCATTCTGGACGATCACGCCTGCGCCGCTGATATAGTTGCTTACAACATAAGCGGAGTCACTCCGGTTGAATATCAAGGTGGCGCCACCGGCAATCGTTACGGTGTTGGAGAAGACACTCGCACCCAGCGTGCCGCTGTTGCCGTTAGTGCCGATTTGCAATATGCCGGCGTTGATCGCAGTGCCAACCATCCCAGTGCCTGCGGTATAGCCGTTGTTACCCGTGAGAGTCCACATCCCGCTGCCCTGCTTAACGATAGCGTTCCAGAAATTACCACCTCCATCCAAAACCATCCCATTAACCGTTCCGGTTGCCACGCCGCCCAAGGTCAACGTGCGCGCGGGATTCGCCCCTGAGGTGAAATTGCCGTTCATGGTCAGCGTTCCGCTTGCAACTTCCAGCCAGGTTGCACCGCCACCACCATTCATTAAAAAATTACCATTAACTACATTGTTGCCAGCAGCATTGGAAATGGCCGGAAGCGTCGCCTGACTGGTCGTAAACGAAAGATTGTTGGACAGCGTGATAGGCCCTGCGCTGCCATCGAGCACCAGTTCGGGATCGTAGCTGCTGTTACGATTGATGGTAATCGTCTTGGGACCGAGTCCCAAACCCTGCGAATTGTTGATAACCACTTTGCCATTGTCAATATTGACATTCCCTGTGAAGGTGTTGGTTCCCGTCAACATGACCACCGCCTGACCTGCGGCGGAACTTGGTCCGGCATAGATGGTCAAAGCGCCGCCGTTGGTGATCACTCCGCTCAAGATGGTGATTGACCCCACTGGCGTATTGAGGGTGCTGGCCGACTGCATGTTGATGGTATTCGTAAAAGTCGTCGAGCCGGCCAGCGCGTTGGAGACCGCGCCACCATTCATCACCAGTTGTCCCGTGCCCAGCGCATTCGCATTGGAGAGCACCAAGTTACCCGTGGTGTTGGTGATGCCGCCGCTAAACGTGTTGTTACCGGTGAGCACCGTGTTGCCCGTGTCAATCACCGTCAGGGTCAACGGGCCTTTGCCGTCGCTGATGACGCCGTTGATGGTGAGGCCCACTTTTCTGTTCGCTATGCCAAGGGTCAACAGCACGGCACTGCTATTCGCGTTGGAGATGCTGCCATTGATGATACCATTGGCGCCAAAGGTGGTGTTGTTGGACAACGTGATCGCCGCGGTGAGTGCATTCTCAATACGCAGGGCGCCATAACCTTCCGTGTTGCCTGTGCCGGAGACCGTTACATTGCCAAGTTGAACAGGCGCTCCAATATAGAGTGTGTTACCGCTATCCACCCAAACAGTTAGATTCGCGTTGGTAAAGTTAAACATTGACAGCTTGTCGGCACTCGAGCCGCTGACCTGTACGATGCCGTTGAAATTCGTCGCGCCGTTCAGCATGGTGTTGGCTGCGGCGCCGTTGGCCAGCAGCAATTGCACCCTGCCGTTGCCGGTGATGATGTTCGACCAAAGGTTGGTGCCGGTGGAAGGATCGCTGTTCAGCACGAGCAGGCCGCCGCTGTTTACGGTCACACTGCCCGTTGATAGGGCGTTGGTCTGCCTGGCGATCAGCGTGCCGGTGTTGATGATGGTGCCGCCGCCATAGGTATCGTTGCTGGAGAGAATCAGCACATTCGCGCCGCTCATGGTCAAGCCGCCGGGTCCGCTGATCGTATTATTCACCGTCACCGTGCCCGAGCCCGTGCCGCCGAAGGTGGTGATGTTCGAGAGGATGAGCCCCGTGTTGAACGTAAAATTGCTCGTGCCGTACTGGTTAAAGCTCGGCAGCACGCCGCCCGCGCTCGAGAGGAAGACGAGGTTGCTGCCAGAGAGGGCGGACGCCGCCGAGTTGCTGAAATTCATCTGGTTCAGTTCAAAACCATTATAGGTAACCGATCCCAAGGTGTTCGTCATGGTGAACTGCGCGACGTTGCCCAGCGAGGCGAAGTTGAGGATGTAGTTGCTGGAGCCGCCGGAGCTCGGCGCCGCCCCGCTGCCGGTGTTGTTGTTGGTCCAGTCGGTGGTATTGTTGGTCCAGTTGTAGCTGTAGACCACAGACGAGTTGGTCCACCAGAAATTCGTCTGCGCGGAGGCCGAAAGCGCACCCAGCGCCAACGACGCAAAAACGCAGAAAATAAAAGAAATATTATTTCTCTTTTTCATAACCATGCCCAATCTTTTTTTATAGCGGCACCCATCAACCGATTCAAACCGGGGATTTTCTACCTTTTGACACGCACTTGGTCAATCAATTTATGCCCGCCAAATTGTTTTTGTTAAGCCCGGAAAAGTGGCCCAACGCCGCGCGCAATACCCGCCCCTTTCCAGCGCCGCACAGCACGGAACGCCTTCGGCCTGGTTGCTTACTAAAAAATACTGCGCAAGAAACAGTAACAATATAGTGCACGAGGTTCCGCAACCCGCCCGGACGCGTTGCCACTTTCCCGGCAGAAACTCGCGAGCCGCCGACAAGGCGGGCGGGGCGACGATGGTCGCTATCTGCCTCCACCGAAACCGGAGGCTCGCGGTTCCGTCACGCCCTCATCTCTGACCGGTTTACCGGCACGCGAAACCGCGGGCGGCGACCATAAACTCCCGCGGACCGTTCCGCCGCGCTCGCGTGCCACGCTGATAGCTTGGGCAGCCCGTTGCGCTTGCTTGCGCGGGCGGGGAAGCGCACACACAGCGGGCGTTCGTTTCCCTGACACACTTTTCGGCAGGCAGGTAGGTCGCCAAACCTGCACGTCTCGCGGAGCGGCAGGTGCGCACACCGGAGTTTTGTTATCACGCATTCCTCAAAACCGGTTGGCGGCGGCCAGTGCTGCCCGCCCGCGGCTGTCCGTCGCGCGTGGAAAAAAATGCATTGGTTCGGGCTTGCAAATTGTGGGGCGGTCGGCAATATGGCCCGCGTTCGTCAAAACCAAAAACCTAATAGCGGAGGAATGAGATTATGGGTCGTGTAGTAACGTTGTTCACGGGTCAGTGGGCCGATCTGTCCATCAAGGACCTCGCGCCGCTGGCGAAGAAGATGGGCTACGACGGTCTGGAACTCGCCTGCTGGGGCGATCACTTCGATGTGGACCAGGCCGCGAAGGACACGAAGTATTGCAAGGGCCTGTGGGAGCTGCTCGACAGCCACGGCCTGACGTGCTTCGCGATCTCCAACCACCTCGTCGGTCAGGCGATCTGCGACCTGATTGACGACCGGCACAAGGCGATTCTCTCGCCGGCGATCTGGGGCGATGGCGATCCCGAAGGTGTCCGTCAGCGCGCGGCCAAGAACATGGCGCTCGCGGCGAAGGCGGCGCGGAATTTCTTCAACGCCAAACCCGGCCGCAAGGGCAAGGACGATTTCCCGGCGGTCGTCAACGGCTTCACCGGCTCCAGCATCTGGCACGCGAACTACGCGTTCCCGCCGACGAACCAGGAATTTCTGGCGAAGGGTTTCGCCGATTTCGCCAAGCGCTTCGGTCCGATCCTCGAAGCGTTCGACAAGGCGGACGTCAACTTCGGCCTCGAAGTGCACCCGACGGAAATAGCGTTCGACATCGCCAGCGCGGCGCGCGCGATCGAAGCCGTCAAGGGCCACAAGCGCTTCGGGTTCAACTACGACCCGTCGCACCTCGGATACCAGGGCGTGAACTACGTGAAGTTCATCCGCACGTTCGGCGACCGCATCTTCCACATGCACGTCAAGGACGCGTGGTGGGGACACGGCAACGGCGATGTCGGCGTCTTCGGCGGTCACGTTGATTTCGGCGATGCGCGCCGCTACTGGGACTTCCGCAGCGTCGGCCGCGGCGACATCAACTTCGAAGAGATCATCGTCGCACTCAACGACGTGGGCTATCGCGGCCCGCTCTCCGTCGAGTGGGAAGATGGCCGCATGGACCGCGTCCATGGCGGCACGGAAGCCGCGGCCTTCGTGAAGAAGCTCGACTTCGCGCCGAGCAAGCTCGCGTTCGACGCCGCGTTCGACAAGAAGAATCAATAATTCGGAAGAACCACAGAGGACGCAGAGGTGCAGCGAGGTTCACAGAGCTTTCCAAGGCTTGGAAAAGCAACCTGATGTTTTTTCCAATCCTTGGAACTCTGTGACCTCCGTTCCCTCCGTGACCTCTGTGGTGAAAAAAATCAAAACCAAACCAGGAGAAAACAACATGAACCGTAAACTACGCATGGGCATGATCGGCGGCGGTCCGGGCGCCTTCATTGGCGAAGTGCATCGCAAGGCGGCGCGCATGGATGGCGGCATCGAAGTCGTCGCCGGCGCGTTCCACATTGATCCGAAGCTCTCGCACGAGCAGGGCAAGTTGCTGTGCATCGATCCGTCGCGCGCCTACGACAACTACCAGCAGATGATCGAGCAGGAACTCAAGCGCGAAGACAAGGTGGACTTCGTCTCCGTCTGTACGCCGAACAACTGGCACTTCCCGATCGCCCGCGATTTCCTCAAGGCCGGCTTCAACGTCATGTGCGAAAAGCCCATGACGATGAGCCTGAAGGAAGCCAAGGAAATGCAGAAGATCGTCGAGAAGTCCGGCAAGATTTTCGGCCTGATGCACAACTATCCCGGCTACCCGATGGTCAAGCTCGCGCGCGACATGGTGCGGCAGGGCGACCTCGGCAAGATCTTCAAGATCGTCGTGCAGTATCCGCAGGGCTGGCTCGTCCGCGCGATCGAGAAGACCGGACAGCAGCAGGCCTCGTGGCGCACCGATCCCAAGCAGAGCGGCGCCGCCGGCTGCATGGGCGATATCGGCACGCACGCCGAGAACATGGCACACTACATCACCGGGTTGGAGATCGAAGAAGTGTGCGCCGACCTCTCGACGTTCGTCCCCGGCCGCCTGCTCGATGATGACGGCAACGTCCTCGTCCGCTGGAGCAAGGGTTGCAAGGGCATCCTGCACGCCAGCCAGATTTCCATCGGCGAGGAAAACGGCCTCGCGATCTGGGTCTATGGCGAGAACAAGGCCATCGAGTGGCACCAGGAGCACCCGAACTACCTCTACGTCAAGGTCATTGACGGCCCCGTGCAGGTGTGGCGCCGCGGCAACGGCTACGTCAGCGCGAAGAGCGCCGCCGCCGGCCGCGCGACGCGCATTCCGTCCGGACATCCCGAGGCGTTCCTCGAGGCGTTCGCGAACAACTACTGCAACTTCGCCGACACCATCCGCGCGAAGCTTGACGGCCGCAAGCCGACGGAACTCGAACTCGACTTCCCCGGCGTGAAGGAAGGCATCACCGGCATGGCGTTCATCGAGTCGGTGGTCAAATCCTCCAAGCTCGGCGCCAAGTGGGTCAAGTTCCCGAAGTGCTGATCGAGCGGTGAGACTGAAGACGCGGCCCCGACGAACATCGGGGCCGCGTTTTTTTTATCCATCATCGTCGGCCGCAACCTCGACTCGCACACGCGCAGCAAAAACCGCCACGCTCTCCAACCCGCTGCGCGACGCCCATCGAAACCCGGACAGCCGCCGCCCGCTGTGGTGGCAGGCATCCCGCCCGACAACCCCCGCACCACCGTCACCGATCACAGCCACAACGGAGCGTGGTCCTCCAAGCAACTAGAGCGTTCAATGAATCATGACGCCACCGGCGTCGTTTCGTAGCTGCGGCTTCCAGCCGCGTCAGGACCAGCGACCGGAGGTCGCTTCTGCAAAACGCGCCGATAGTGTCATGTTGATGAGCAGATCATGCGATACGTGGAGGCTCTAATTGCTACGCCACCCGCACACCCGCGCGTAACAGGTGCGACACCTCGCAAGGACTGATACATGGAACTAACATGTATCCTCGTCTTATCCGGTTTTTTCTGTCCGCCTGACGTCCTGGCGAGCAACAGGCAACACCTAGGACTAAGTCCTAGACGCCTGTTTTGTGCACCACCGCAACGCCACGGCCGAAGCCTCGCCAACGCCCGCCGCGTGGACGGAGCTTCCAGCCCCGCGAACCCAACCGCCACCACAGCGCCAACCGCAATCGCACCGTTCGCCAAGACCAAATCCGAGACACCAGAGCGTTTCCATGAAACATGTAGCTGTTTGCGCGGTCCCGTAGATGCGGCCTCCGGCCGCATTCGGATAAGCGACCAGAGGTCGCTTCTACGAAGCGCGCATCTTCCTCCAAGTTGATGAGATGCCGGAATAGCTACAAGAATAATGGAAACGCTCCAGCTTGCGGCGGCGGGACGCGCGCCCCCCGTCCACCGTCCAGCCTGCGCCGTTTGCTCCCGGATGAGCACCCGCACACGGCACCCTCCAGGCCGATACATGGAACTAACATGTATCACCGCCTGATCCACCTCCTCCTTCCATTCGACAGCGCAGTTTTCGGCACGAGGACTACATCCTGAAACAGGCTCCTCCGACGGCGTAACGCCGCCGGAAAGTCGCACCGGCGTGCGCGTCAGAATGGGTGCCGCATCACCGCTGCTGTAGCGGCGACCTATGGCCGCCGTCCACCCACCAAGCCGTGCGCCAACCCGCACCACATCGTTCCGCGTGCACCGCGATCTTCGCGGAAAATTTTTCCGCGCGACCTGCGTTCTCCACCCAACAACCAACCCGAGGACATCAGATGCACAAGCAAGTTCGTAACCTGTTGGCCACCGTCGCGCTCGCTGCTGCGAGCTGCGTGGCGGCCGAGAATCCGTTCATGGGCAACTTCGCGCTCACCATTCCCAGCGGCGGCGCGGGCTGGCTCGGCGTCAGCGAAAAAGATGGCCAGCTGCAGGGCAGCCTGCTCTGGGGCGGCGGCAGCCCGGTGGATTGCAAGAGCGTCAAGGTCGAGGGCGACACCCTGATCGTCACGCGCGAGTTCACCAGCAAGCACAAGAAGGACGGCAAGGAAGTTTCGGAGAAAGAAATCGAAACCATCCGCGGCAAGCTCGCGGGCGACGTCATCAACCTGACCACCGAGCGCCAGAAAGTCGGCAACGACAAAATTTTCGGCAAGGCCGAGTTCAGCGGCAAGCGTATTCCCGCGCCGGGCCCCGCGCCGGATCTGGGCAAGGTGAAATTCGGCGAGCCGATCTCGCTCTTCAACGGCAAGGACCTGACCGGCTGGCGACTGACCGATCCACACGCCACCTGCGGCTGGGTCGTCGAGAACGGCCTGCTCATCAACCGCGTACCGGATCGCAAGACCAAGCACTACGGCAACCTGCGCACCGAACGCGAATTCGAAGATTTCAACATCACGCTCGAAACGCGTCCCACCGAAGGCAGCAACAGCGGCGTCTACCTGCGCGGCATCTACGAGTGCCAGGTGCTCGAAAGTTTCGGCAGGCCGGTGGACTGCCACAACATGGGCGCCATCTATGGCCGCATCACGCCGACCTGCGCCGCCGAGAAACCCTGCGGCGAGTGGCAGACGATGGACATCACGCTCGTGGACCGGCACGCCACGGTGATCCTCAACGGCAAGAAGATCATTGATAACCAGCCGATCATCGGCTGCACCGGCGGCGCGCTGACCTCCGACGAATTCAAGCCCGGCCCGATCTACCTGCAAGGCGATCACACCGCCATCGAATATCGCAACATCGTGTTGCGCCCCGTCGTGAAATAAATTCAGCGACGCTGGCAAACACGGCCGCTTTTCCAGGCATTGGAAAAGCGGCCGTGTTGTTTTTCCAAGCCTTGGAAAAGCTCACCGCAAACTTTTCCAAGGCTTGGAAAAGATTGTGGTGTATGTTTCCAAGCTTTGGAAAACATGAGCGACGCACAGGAAAAAAATGCGGCCGACGCCGGCACGCTCGCGGCGGCGGACGAGATTTTGAGCGGCGGCGGTCAGCGCCGCGGGCTCAAGCGTCTGTTGCCATTCCTCGGCCCCGCGTTCATCGCGAGCATCGCCTACATGGATCCCGGCAACTTCGCCACCAACATCCAAGGCGGCGCGCAGTTCGGCTACACGCTGCTGTGGGTCGTGGTCGCCAGCAACCTGATGGCGATGCTGATCCAGACGCTCTCCGCCAAACTTGGCATCGCCACCGGCCGCAATCTCGCCGAGCTGTGTCGCGCATATTTTCCGCCGTGGGTCATCTGGCTGATGTGGGTGGTGATGGAAATCGTCGCGATCGCCACCGACCTCGCGGAATTTCTCGGCGCGGCGGTCGGCTTCTATCTGCTCTTCGGCATCCCGCTCTGGTTCGCAGGATTGCTGACGGCGGTGTTCACGTTCCTGCTACTTGGCCTCGAGCGCCGCGGCTTCCGCCCGCTGGAGGCGGCAATCACCGCGTTCGTCGGCATCATCGCCGTCTGCTATCTCGTCGAGACGCTGCTCGGCCACGCCGACTGGAAACTCGTCGCGTTCCACGCCGTCGTCCCGCAATTCCGCGGCACGGAAAGCATCCTGCTCGCGACCGGCATCCTTGGCGCCACCGTGATGCCGCACGTCATCTTCCTGCACTCGGCGCTCACGCAGAGCCGCATCGTCGTGCGCGAACCGGCGCTGCTCAAGCGGCTGTTCCGCTATCAGATCGCCGATGTCACCATCGCCATGGGACTCGCGGGCCTGATCAACATGGCGATGCTGATCATGGCGGCGGCCACCTTCCACCGTGCGGGCATGACGGATGTCGGCTCGCTGGACTCCGCCTACAAGACGCTGGAGCCGCTGCTCGGTAAAGCGGCGGGCGTCATCTTCGCCGTCTCGCTGCTCGCCTCCGGCCTCTCGTCA
>TBL_comb47_HYPODRAFT_10003725_pt1 | contig 17932 bp, 16 predicted proteins | sample TroBogypolimnion_40_FD_10682 | JGI IMG/M metagenome (IMG submission 10682)
AAAAACTGTCTCATGATATCACACTGAGTGTTACTAAAAGCACCAATTGATTTCGCAGGAACTGCATTTGCAACCATGGCTTTTGTTGAAGGTTTTCAAAATAACTGTTATCGCAGTACATAAGGGAGGCTGAAAACCATTACGGCTCAGACCTGCTCAACCTGGTGGTGGCCAAAGGCTACTTGACCAAGCTGCTGGCCAACGCGGCCGTCAAAAGCTACATCGAGAGAAAAGAGCCAGAGATTTTGAGCCACCTGGAGCTGGTGGCCAACACCGTCAGTATGGAAGAGGCGGTGCAGCAGCAACAGGGCGAAGCGTTGCTCAGTGCGGAGGGATAAATGCTGGATAGGACAGTTGTCAGGTGCGAAATTATTTTTTGCATCGCACCAAATTGGGTTAATCATTGGCTAAAATCGTTTAAAAGTAAAACGATAGTGCGTTACCGGCCAACCTGTCACACGTCCATCTGGGCGATCACTGGCTGCGGTAGCTATTCTGAATTTACTTGTTTTCAGATTCCAGAACTTGCCAGACCGAATTTACCCGATGACCACCCGCCGCCAGACTGCCAACGACGACACCCTGTTTTGGACACTCAAAGTGCTCCAGGAAAACCCTGGCGTGAGCCAGCGCACCTTGGCCAAAGAAGTGGGCATCAACGTCAGCACCATCAACTTCTGCCTGAAAGCCTTGGTTGAAAAAGGCTGGATCAAGATGGGCAACTTCAGCAAAAACCCCGACAAACTGAGTTACGCCTACCTGCTCACCCCCACCGGTGTCGCTGAAAAGGCAGTGCTGACCCGGCGCTTCTTGCAACGCAAGATGGCTGAATATGAAAAGCTGCGGGGTGAGATTGAGGCGTTGCAGCGACACGAAGCGCAAACGCACGATGCCTTGAAGAGCAGCCAACACCAGGAGTGAACCCATGGTCAAAACTATAGAAGCCGAAGACGACGAAATCAGTCTGCTGGACATGCTGCAGGTGGTGGCCGACAACCTGCGTCTTTTAGTACTTGGCCCACTGGCCGCCGGGCTGCTGGCATTGGGGTACACATTTACTATCACCCCCATTTTCACCGCTACCACCAAATTCATCCCCCCACAGCAACAGCAAAGCGGCGCTGCGTCCCTCTTGGCGGGTCTGGGCGCCTTGGGGGGACTGGCAGGTGCGGCCGGTGGTATCAAAAATCCAGCCGACCAATACGTCGCGTTTCTTAAAAGCCGCAGCGTGCAGGACGCATTGGTTGACCGATTTAAATTGATGGAGCGTCTTGAGACCCAATCCCGCGAGGCTGCCCGCAGCGCAGTCGATGGCAGGGTCTTAGTTGCCAGTGGCAAAGACGGCCTCATTACCATCGATGTCAGCGACAAAGACCCCTCATTTGCTGCTCAGTTGGCCAACGCCCACATCGAAGAACTTGGCAAGCTGCTGAATCGCCTGGCCATTACGGAGGCCCAGCAGCGACGGGTTTTCTTTGAGAAACAATTGGGCAATGCCAAAGACAACCTGATTAAATCCGAGCAAGCTTTAAAGGCCAGCGGTGTTAACAGCAGCGCCCTTAAGGCAAGCCCTGGTGCTGCCGTAGAAGCGCTAGCCAAGCTCAAAGCCACCATTACCGCGCAAGAGATCAAACTGGCCAGCATGCGTGGCTACCTGACGGAGTCGGCCCCCGACTTCAAACAAGCACAAACCGAACTCTTTGCCATGCGCAGCCAGATGGACCGGGCCGAAAGGGCCGATCCACCTGCTACTGGCGGCAGCGATAGCGACTACATCGCCAAGTACCGTGACTTTAAATACCACGAAACATTGTTTGAACTCTTTGCTAAACAATACGAGATGGCGCGCATAGACGAAAGCCGCGAAGGCGCTCTCATTCAGGTAGTTGATGTAGCCGTGCCGCCGGAGCGCAAAAGTAAGCCCCAAAAGGCCCAGATCGCCGTGACTTCCGCGCTAACCGCCGGTTTTGCGCTGCTGCTATTAGTCTTTATCCGGCAAGCCCTGCGCAGTGCCGCTCAAGCCCCTGAGTCGGCTGAAAAGCTGGGCCGCTTGCGTCATTCCTTTTCCAAAGCGCTGTGCCGATAACTTTACCAATACAACAAGCAAATAGCATGAACCTTCAAGACATCAAACTAGCCATCATCGGCCTTGGTTACGTCGGCCTTCCGCTTGCTGTCGAGTTCGGCAAACAACGCTCGGTTGTCGGCTTTGACATCAACCAAAAGCGCATCGACCAACTCATGGCGGGTCACGACTTCACTTTAGAAACCGAAACGGAAGAACTACAAGCCGCAACGCACCTGCAATTCAGCACCAGCCTGGATGACCTGCGCACTTGCAACGTCTTCATCGTGACCGTGCCCACGCCGATTGACCAACACAAGCGCCCAGACCTAACACCACTTATCAAAGCCAGCGAAACCGTGGGCAAGGTGCTTAAAGCTGGTGACATCGTCATTTACGAATCTACGGTTTACCCCGGCTGCACCGAAGAAGATTGCGTGCCCGTGCTAGAAAAATTTAGTGGCCTCAAGTTCAACCAAGACTTTCACTGTGGCTACAGCCCCGAGCGCATCAACCCAGGCGACAAAGAGCACCGCGTCACCACCATCAAAAAAGTGACCTCGGGCTCCACTCCAGAAATTGCCGACCTGGTCGACGCGCTCTACAACCAAATCATCACCGCAGGCACCCACAAGGCCAGCAGCATCAAGGTGGCTGAAGCCGCAAAGGTGATTGAGAACACCCAGCGCGATGTCAACATCGCCCTCATCAACGAGTTGGCCCTAATCTTCAACAAGATGGACATCGACACCGAAGCCGTATTGCAGGCAGCTGGAAGCAAGTGGAACTTTTTGCCTTTCCGCCCAGGCCTGGTCGGCGGTCACTGCATTGGTGTGGACCCGTATTACCTGACGCACAAGGCCGAATCCATTGGCTACCACCCTGAAATCATTTTGGCGGGCCGTCGCCTGAACGACAGCATGGGTGCCTATGTGGTTACCCAGCTTGTCAAGGCCATGACTAAACGCCGCTTGCCGGTGCAAGGCGCACGCATTCTGGTGATGGGCCTGACCTTTAAAGAAAACTGCCCCGACCTGCGCAACACCCGCGTGGTCGATATTGTCAAAGAACTTGCTGATTACGATGTGCAGGCAGACGTGTATGACCCTTGGGCCGACACCGCAGAAGCCCAGCACGAATACGGTATTACCCCTGTTCAGCAGCCCGAGCCTGGCGCGTATGACGCCATCATCATCGCCGTGGCGCACCACCAGTTCAAAACCATGGGTGCCGCCGCCATCCGCGCACTAGGCAAGCCAGAGCATGTGCTATACGACCTGAAGTACCTGCTGCCCGCAGTTGATAGCGATATTCGCCTCTAGCCCCTGTCCAGCAAGTGCAAGCAGCTATTAACTTTAAAGTATTCATGACAGCCTACACCCAACTTCAAACCCGCTTGCAATCTGAACCCCACACTTGGCTCATCACCGGCGTGGCTGGCTTTATCGGCAGCAACCTGCTGGAAACCCTGCTTAAGCTCAACCAACGCGTGGTTGGCCTGGATAACTTTGCCACCGGCCACCAGCGCAACCTGGACGAAGTGCAAAGCCTGGTTACTCCCACCCAATGGACGAACTTCAGCTTCATCAACGGCGACATTCGCAACCTGTCAGACTGCCAAAAATCTTGCGAATGCGTTGACTATGTATTGCATCAAGCAGCCCTTGGCAGCGTGCCCCGCAGCGTGGCCGACCCCATTGCGACCAATGCCACCAACATCAGCGGTTTTTTGAACATGCTGGTGGCGGCACGCGATGCAGCAGTCAAACGCTTTGTGTATGCCGCCAGCAGCAGCACCTATGGCGACCACCCTGCCCTGCCAAAGGTTGAAGATAACATTGGTAAGCCGCTAAGCCCCTACGCAGTCACCAAGTATGTCAACGAGCTGTATGCCGACGTATTTGGCAAAACCTACGGCCTACAAAGCATTGGCTTGCGCTACTTCAATGTCTTTGGCCCCCGCCAAGACCCTGAAGGTGCCTATGCAGCTGTTATCCCCAAATGGATCAGCAGCATGATCAAAAACGAGCCCATCTACATCAACGGCGACGGTGAGACTAGCCGTGATTTTTGCTTTGTGAACAACGCCGTGCAAGCCAACTTGCTGGCCGCCACCACGCCAAACCTAGATGCCGTCAACCAAGTTTATAACGTAGCCGTAGGCGACCGCACCACACTAAATGAACTGTTTGCGTTGATACGCGACAACCTGGCGGTCCACGGCATAAGTGCCGACATCAAACCCGTTTACCGAGACTTTCGCGCTGGTGATGTGCGCCACAGTTTGGCAGACATCGGCAGGGCGGCTAATTTCTTGGGCTATTCACCAACCCAGTGCCTCAACCAAGGGCTGTCGCTGGGTATCCCGGCGCATATTCGCCTTCATCATTGACTAGCTATGCATAACTACGCCCCAATTTCCAATCGCAAAATTCGCCTAGCCTTAGTAGGTTGCGGCCGCATTGCCAACAACCATTTTAGTGCCATCGAAAACCATGCGGACAGCGTCGAGTTGGTCGACGTGTGTGACGTCAACGCCCTAGCCCTGGCGCAAGCCGTTGCCCGCACCAAAGCTACTGGTCACAGCAATTTGGTTAACCTCTTGAAAACAACAACGGCAGACTTGGTAGTTTTAACCACACCTAGCGGTCTGCACCCCGATCAAGCTATTCAGGTTGCTGCTTCCGGCATCCATGTGATGACTGAAAAACCCATGGCCACTCGCTGGCATGATGGCGTGCGCATGGTCAAAGCGTGTGATGAAGCAGGCGTGCGCCTGTTTGTGGTCAAACAAAACCGTCGTAACGCCACCTTGCAGTTGCTCAAGAAAGCCATTGAGCAGGACCGTTTTGGAAAAATTTACTCCGTGGCCATGAACGTGTTCTGGACACGCCCACAAGACTATTACGACAGTGCAAAATGGCGCGGCACCTGGGAGTTTGATGGTGGTGCTTTCATGAATCAGGCCAGCCATTACATCGACCTGTTGCACTGGATGATTGGCCCAGTCGAAAGCGTTATGGCCTACACCGCCACCCTGGCCCGCAATATCGAAGTTGAAGACAGTGGCGTAGCCGCCATACGCTGGCGCAGCGGGGCCATGGGCACCCTGAACGTCACCATGCTCACCTACCCCAAAAACATGGAAGGCAGCATTACCATCCTGGGCGAAAAAGGCACGGTCCGCATTGGCGGCGTAGCGGTCAATGAGATCCAGGCTTGGGAATTTGCCGATACTCGTCCTGAGGATGCTGAAGTAGCTTCCAGTAGCTACCAAACCACATCGGTCTATGGCTTAGGCCACCCGCTTTACTATCGCAACGTCATCGAAACCTTGCGCGGCGAAGCTGAACCAGAAACAGATGGCCGCGAAGGGCTCATCACACTTGAGTTACTCATCGCAATGTATTTGTCGTCGCGTGACGGCAAGCGGGTTGCCCTGCCGCTGGAATACTGACATGAGCGTCACCATTCACCCCACGGCCATCGTTGACGACGGTGCACAAATTGGCGACGGTAGCCGAGTTTGGCACTGGGTACACATCAGCGGAGGCGCTCAAATAGGCCGTGATTGTTCGTTTGGTCAAAACGTATTTATTGGCAACCGCGTGGTGATCGGCAACAACTGCAAGATACAAAACAACGTATCGGTCTATGACAACGTCACGCTTGAAGACGACGTGTTTTGCGGCCCCAGCATGGTTTTTACCAATGTGTACAACCCGCGTAGCGCGGTAAGCCGTAAGGACGAATACCGTAACACCCTGGTCAAACGCGGTGTAACCCTAGGTGCCAATTCCACAGTTGTTTGCGGCACCACATTAGGCGAATACGCCTTTGTGGCAGCTGGAGCGGTCATCAACCGAAACGTCAAACCTTACGCCCTAATGGCCGGTGTGCCAGCTAAACAAATCGGCTGGATGAGTCAGTTTGGCGAACGGCTGGCCCTGCCGTTGGTTGGCAACACCGAAACACTTTGCCCGCAAACCGGGCAGAAATTTGTGCTGCGCGACGGCTACTGCAGCGTTCAAGAATAGATATCGGAGAAAACAAGATGGAATTTTGTGACCTCAAAAGTCAATACCAGCGGCTGAAAATCGATATTGACGCGGGTATCCAGCGCGTACTAGACCACGGCCAATACATTCTTGGCCCCGAAGTGGCTGAACTGGAAGAAAAGCTGGCGGCCTACACTGGTGCCAAATATTGCATTAGCGTTGCCAACGGCACCGACGCACTACAAATCGCACAAATGGCCCTTGGCATTGGCCCTGGCGATGAAGTCATCACCCCTGGCTTTACCTATATTGCAACTGCTGAAACCGTAGCATTGCTTGGCGCAACGCCAGTGTACGTGGACATCGATCCACGCACCTACAATCTCGACCCGGCGTTGCTTGAGGCAGCCATTACCCCTCGCACCAAAGCCATCATTCCGGTCAGCCTTTACGGACAGTGCGCCGACATGGATGCCATCAACGCAATTGCAGCCAAACACGGCATCCCAGTGATAGAAGACGCAGCGCAAAGTTTTGGTGCAACCTACAAAGGCCGCAAAAGTTGCAACCTGTCAACCATATCCTGTGCCAGCTTCTTCCCGAGCAAGCCGCTTGGATGCTATGGTGATGGTGGTGCTATCTTCACAAATGATGACGAACTGGCCAAAGTGATACGGCAGATAGCACGCCATGGGCAGGATCGGCGCTACCACCACATTCGCGTGGGTGTGAATAGCCGTCTAGACACCCTTCAAGCTGCCATCTTGCTGCGCAAGCTGGCCATCTTTGACGACGAGATCACCCTGCGCCAGCAAGTGTCCGCGAACTACAAAGAGTTGTTTAACTCAGTCCGCAGTCCTCGGTCCACAGCCCTTGGGATAAATAGCCCCTACATCGCACCCGAGAACACCTCCGTCTATGCCCAGTACACCATCCGCGTACAAGATCGAATCCATGTGCAAGAAAAGTTAATGCAGTCCGGCATCCCAACCGCCGTGCATTACCCAATCCCATTAAACCGACAGCCCGCCGTAGCGAATTCAAGCTCGTATTTGCCAATTGGTGATGATGCGGCCGCGCATGTTATCAGCCTGCCCATGCATCCATATCTCAGCCACTACGATCAGGAGAAAATTGTCGTTGAAATTATGAAGAACCTTGGCAACTAAATATGGTCTACGCTGTTGATGCAGTCGTGGTTGGTGCTGGCGTGGTTGGCTTAGCATGCGCCAGAAAATTCGCTATGGAAGGAAAAGAAACGATAGTGCTGGAAAAGGAATTATCGTTTGGGACCGGAATCAGCTCCAGAAACAGCGAGGTGATTCATGCTGGGATTTATTATCGACCTGGCTCCCTGAAAGCCGCTTTATGCCTCAAGGGTCGTGATCAACTGTACGATTTCTGTGATTCGCATCAGGTCTCATATCAGAAAGTCGGGAAGTTGATAGTCGCTGTAGATCAAGAACAAGCGCAACAACTTGTAAACATAAAGCAACGCGCGGCGGCAAATGGATGCCACGAAATTCACTATTTGGCAACCCATTCAATTAAGACACTGGAGCCTGAGTTGAATGCAGTTGAAGTTCTATTTTCACCAAAGACAGGAATTATTGACTCGCATGCATTAATGATGGGATTGCTTGGTGACTTTGAAGCTTCAAACGGACATTTAATATTTTCGTCCGAAATATCTTTTATTGAATTTAAAAAAGGATATTATGAGATTGGTTTGAATGACGCTGAAAAATCATTGCTACAAACAAAGATACTAGTCAATGCTGCCGGTCTTGACGCGATTAATGTTTCAAAAAGGATTGATGGTTTACTGCCGTTGCACATTCCTGAATTTAGCCTCGCCAAAGGATCTTACTTTACTTATGCAGGAAGGTCTCCATTTTCCCACCTTATCTATCCGATACCGGAGAGAGGTGGTCTTGGCATTCACCTGACTCTTGATTTGCAGGGACAAGCCAGGTTCGGACCGGATGTCGAATGGGTCGAACATGTCAACTATACAGTTGATTCAGACAAAGCTGACGATTTTCATAGGGCAATATCAAAATATTGGCCCAACTGTGATCGCCAGAGGTTAATACCAGGATATGCTGGTATAAGGCCGAAAATTGGGAATCATGTTGATTTCAACGATGATTTCCTAATTCAAACCGAAATGCACCACGGTTTGGAGGGGTTGGCAAATTTGTTTGGCATAGAGTCACCAGGTTTAACATCATGCATGGCTATCGCCGATTATGTTTTTGAAACACTTATTAAAAAGGAAAACTGAAATGGATCTGAATGGTAAAAAAATCGTTGTTGTTGGTGGTGCTGGCTTAATTGGCTCGCACACTATTGATCGACTTCTTAAGGAAGATTTAAAAGAAGTATTGGTATATGACAACTTCTTGCGTGGAACCCGTGAAAATTTAGTCAATGCCCTAAAAGACCCGCGCGTTAAAATTTACGACGTGGGTGGGGACGTGACACAAACCGACATTCTGCAATCAGCATTTGAGGGCGCCGACGGTGTGTTTCACTTAGCTGCCCTTTGGCTACTGCAGTGCCACGAATACCCCCGCAGCGCCTTTGATGTCAACGTACGCGGCACGTTCAACGTCATGGAAGCATGCCTTGCCAAAGGCGTCAAGCGCTTGGTTTACTCCTCGTCTGCCTCGGTTTACGGTGACGCCGTTCGCGAACCCATGGACGAAGACCACCCGTTTAACAATCAGAATTTCTATGGTGCTACCAAAATTTGCGGCGAAGCCATGCTGCGCGCTTTTTACCATCGTTACAAGCTGAATTTTGTTGGCCTGCGTTACATGAACGTCTACGGCCCACGGCAGGACTACCATGGTGCGTACATTGCCGTCATTATGAAGATGCTCGACGCCATCGACAGGGGGCAAAGTCCTACTATCATGGGCGATGGCTCTGAAGCGTTTGATTTTGTGGCAGTTGAAGACTGTGGCCTGGCCAACGTCTGTGCCATGAAAGCAGATACCGTAGACCAGTTCTACAACGTCGGCACGGGTAAGCGTACTTCATTGAAGCAGCTTGCCGAAATGTTGATTGAACTTACCGGTTGCGACAAGCCAATTACCTATGCACCCCGCAGCCAAGCCACGCTGGTGCGTAACCGCATTGGTAGCCCCAAAAAGGCCAGCGATGAAATTGGTTTCATGTCAGCCATTGACCTGCGTGAAGGACTGAAGCGCCTGATTGAATGGCGCGCCTCACATAAAGCCGAAGTTGATGCCCGTCGTGAGGCAGTTGGGCTCCCAATCAATTAAAAGCGAGGTCGCATAGAGCAACTGATTCAAATTACCCTAAGTTAATACATGGTCATGCGGGACAACTCAACTGTTTCCGATGCAATAAGAGAGAGCGACTACGATGTGCGGAATCACCGGTATTTTTAATCTAAATGGCGAACCCGTCTCCACAGTCAATTTGCGCAATATGACAGATGCCATTGCACATCGTGGACCGGACGGAGAAGGTTTCTATAATGATGGCTTTGTGGCACTAGGTCATAGGCGTCTCTCAATTATTGATTTATCACCGGCCGGTCACCAGCCAATGATCTCCAGAGATAAGCAGGTTGTGCTTAGCTACAACGGTGAGATTTACAATTTTCAGGAACTGCGTGCTGAGCTGGAGACGAAAGGCTACCTCTTTCACTCGAAAACAGATTCAGAGGTTTTGCTCAACGCTTGGATGGAGTGGGGGGCTGACTGCGTTACCCGCTTCAACGGGATGTTTGCGTTTGCCATATGGGACAAGCGCCAGCAATCACTTTTCTTAGTACGTGACCGCTATGGAATAAAACCGCTGTATTACGCCTGCTGGGGACAAAATTTTTTGTTTGGTTCCGAGCAAAAGGCCATTCTTTCGCACCCATCAGCGCGACGTGAGATAGATAAAAGGGCCTTGCTCGAATATTGTACTTTTCAGAATATTTTTACTGACCGAACCTTACTAGACGGAGTTAAGCTTTTACCGCCTGCAAGTGTGGCGCAAGTTCGGTTGGGGGGCAACGGCACACCACACATCACCCGTTACTGGGATTACCGATTTCGTGAACCTGCTCATGCTGCTGATCCGAGGGAGTACCGCGAAGAACTCGACCGCCTGATTCGCCAAGCAGTAAGCCGCCAACTGGTAACAGATGTAGAACTGGGCTCCTATTTGTCTGGCGGTATGGATTCTGGGACGCTTACAGCGTTGGCTTCCCGCGAACTACCCTATATCAAAACTTTTACTTGCGGTTTCGATCTGAGTTCAGCATCAGGGATCGAGCTGGGTTTTGATGAGAGGGTGAAAGCTGAGGCTATGTCTGCCCGCTTTAAGACCGAGCACTATGAAATGGTGCTTAAGGCCGGTGATATGGAGCGTTGTATGCCAAAACTGGCCTGGCATATCGAGGAGCCTCGCGTTGGCCAAAGCTACCCGAATTACTACGCTGCCAAACTTGCCAGCAAGTTTGTCAAGGTGGTGCTGTCTGGCGCCGGTGGTGATGAGTTGTTTGGTGGCTACCCTTGGCGCTATTACCGAGCTACGGTGTGCAATGACTTTGAACACTACATTGATCAATACTACGGTTTTTGGCAGCGACTTATACCTAATACCACTATTTCAAAAGTATTTTCGCCAATTTGGAATGATGTAAAAGACGTCAGTACACGCGACATATTCAGGGATGTATTTCAACATCATGACAATGAGCTTAACAGACCTGAGGATTATATAAATCATTCACTTTATTTTGAGGCAAAGACATTTTTACATGGGCTGTTTGTAGTCGAAGACAAGCTGAGCATGGCACACAGCCTCGAAACGCGTGTCCCTTTTATGGATAACGATCTGGTGGATTTTGCCATGCGCTGCCCAGTCAGTCTTAAACTCAATAACTTGGCTGAAGTGATGCGCATCAACGAAAATGAACCAGGTAGCAAAACCGCGAAGTATTTTCAGAAGACAAAAGATGGCAAACAAATACTCCGCGATGTCATGCGTCAGTACATTCCAGATGATATTGCCAATGGGGAGAAAAAAGGTTTCTCCGCCCCGGATGCAAGCTGGTTTAAGGGAGATAGTATCGAATTTGTAAGGCGTAAGTTGATGAAGGGTGACGCTAAACTTTACAATTTCCTAGATCGTGGTGCAGTTCAAGGTTTGGTGAATGAACATTTGGATGGACATGAAAACCGTCGGCTATTGATTTGGTCGCTGTTAAATCTGGAGCAGTGGTTGGAGCATAACGTGAACTGATTCGCCACATATTTTGCTCTCGCAAGATTTAAACAAGTAGCTTTGGTCTCGTTTCTTCAAACGAACATGGAAAATGAAACTATTTTTCCTTACCTCTTAAAGCGCTTATTTTTCTGTTTTCAGAATGCTTTAAAACAACCAGCCTTACTCGCCGGTGGTTTGGAGTCTCCTTAATAGAACTTGGTGTATTAAGTGATTAGTTTTTTAATGAAATTGGAGGATGTATGGGGCAGTCTGATCAGACTTTTATTAGTTTTCGCGACAAATGGGAAAAAAATACGCAATTAGCGTTTGCTGAAACTCTGAATGAGGGGTCAGATATTTTTCAATGGATTCTTTCTCGTAATGGATTTAAATCGTCGAACGAGCTGCGCGCTCATTTGGCTTCAAAAAAACGAATTCTTGACGCTGGTTGTGGTAATGGACGAGTAACTGCCCTGCTGCATCGTTATGCCCCAATTGATGCCGAAGTAGTGGGCATCGACCTTACTGCCGCTCACATCGCGCAGAAAAATTTGGCTGACCTGGATAGAGTAACTACTTTTACCAAAGACCTTCTTGGTGAATTGGATGATCTCGGTCGCTTTGATTTTATATATTGTCAGGAAGTGCTGCATCACACTTCTGATCCGAAAGCAGCCTTCTTGAATCTATGCAAAAGATTGACGCCAGAAGGCGAAATAGCAATCTATGTTTATAAGTTAAAAGCGCCGATTCGTGAATATGCAGATGACATGATTCGCGGTTTAATTTCAGGCTTGCCCTATGAGGATGCACTTGACGCGATGAAAGAATTAACGGGCTTGGGACGCGCACTCTCAGATTTGGATGTGAAAGTTACTGTACCTGCGGTTAAGGTATTGGGAATTGATGCAGGAGAATACGATATACAGCGACTTATTTACCATTTCTTTCTAAAGTGTTTCTGGAATCCGGCAATGACCTTTGAAGAAAATGCCGCCATTAATTACGATTGGTACCATCCCCAACTCTGTACCAGACATACACTAGAAGAAATTGAAGAATGGTTTTCAGATGCGGGTCTTGATGTTGTTCATCGTTGTGTCGATTACTACGGCATTACCATGCGCGGTGCCAAGTCTGCCTGAGATTGACGTCCCCGGATATCTCGCTGAATTGCAGTGAGTTGCCTGATATTTTTAAATGCTTTGAGTATGGTTTAGTTGAGGTGCAAGCGAGATGAAAGTAATTGTTATCGGTTCCAACGGTTATGTTGGCAAGCTTCTGTGTCATGCATATCGACTTCGAGGGGATGAAGTTGTGGAGTTCTCTTCTTCCTCGAATGGAATTAATCCTATCACCGGGCTTTTTCCCTCTATTTTTTCACTACCTAGTGATGCAGATGTGGTTTTTTTCCTGTCACAGTCACCACGCTACCGTAGTGCTCCAGAGGGAGCGGACCATCTGCTCTGCGTGAATTGTGTTGCGGCGACCCAGGCAGCCGAAGCTGCCCGCAAGGCCGGTATCGCCCGTTTTATTTATGCTTCTACCGGAAATGTATACTCTCCTTCTTTCGATCCATTAAGTGAAACTGATGATGTGCGGCGGGATGCATGGTATCCGCTGAGCAAACTCATGGGTGAAGACGCCGTGTCACTCTACCGGTCATCCATGAAAGTGACGATTGCACGTATTTTTGGGATCTATGGCCCAGGTCAAACAAATAAGTTGGTGCCATTTTTGATTCAGGCGCTGAAAGATGGCAAACCGTTGTATGTCGATCGGAATCCCAATAATCCGGATGACCATGATGGCTTGAAAGTGTCACTTATTTATATTGATGATCTCTTAGCTGCATTTATGTCTCTTGCGGAACAGGTGTCGCCGCCAGAAGTTGTTAATGTCGGTGGTGAGCAGGCAGTATCTATACGTGAGATCACTGATATTCTGGGAAAGCAGTTAAGTATTGAGTCATCAATGACGCTTTCCACAAACACCAGGGATAGCAATCTCATTGCTGACGTGGGGTTGATCAAGGTTTCAACGGGCATTGAATTTATTAACATCAAAGATGGGCTTTCAAAAACGTTGGCTGCCGCTAAGGAAATTAGTCGGTTTCTATAACATCGCTCGCGAAAAATATATTGTTTAACTGCGACATTATGAACAGTTTAAGGAATTATGTTGTGAGGGGAATAAGTTGCTGCGAGGGATTATGTATAGTTTAAAGTGGAAAATAGCGTGGCGATTGGGTCTTGGTTGTGTAGATTCCGGTGCAAAAGTTCGAGGTAATGTGCAGCTTGGGAAGAGGGTTCACATTGAATCCGGTGCAGAACTCATCGCTCGTGGCAATGAAGAAATAATAATCGGCGCTGATAGCAACGTTATGCGAAATGCATGGTTGCACCCGATGGGTGGAAAAATAATCGTTGGGAAAAATGTCGGGATAAATCCATATTGTTTGATTTATGGGATGGGTGGTGTAACGATAGGCGATAACGTGATGATGGCGACATCGTGCATTATCATTTCCGCAAACCACAATTTCGAAAGAACCGATATTCCAATGACCTTTCAGGGAGTTGCCTGTGACGAAATTAAGATCGGAAACGATGTTTGGTTGGGTGCCAGAGTAACTGTACTTGCAGGCGTTGAGATTGGAGATGGGGCGATTATCGGAGCAGGTGCGGTTGTATCAAAGAGCATTCCACCTTATTCCATTGCCGTCGGAGTTCCTGCACGGGTTATAAAATCAAGAGTGGAATAAACACCTGATTGTGTCTGTTAAACGTAAAAATGAAAATCAATCTGCTTAACGGAAGTCTTACCTACGGGACTGTAACGATATTTTCACGAATCGCTGCGATCATTCTTATGCCCATACTGACTCGCATATTATCCCCTGAAGAATATGGCACTTTAAGCATAGCATTAACGTTGGTATTGTTGGCGAATGCTGTGGTTACTTTGGAAGTGGCACAAGGGGTGACGGTACGCTTCGCAGTTAGTAATAGCGGTGATCGTAAGTTATATCCCAGCACGGCCATTCGATTCATGTTGATCATGTACTTGATTCTTTTTGTTGTTATTAACATATTTGGCAATATGATTTCAAGGCTGGTTTTCAGCGAGTCTATTGGATCCTCTATCCTTATTGCGGGAACGTTACTTGTAGTCGCGAATGGTATTTTTCTGCTGATGCAGAATCAGTTTCGTTTGGAGTTACTTAGTCGAGACTATGCGATCCTTACTCTGTCGTATGTCTTGCTGACGAGCATTGGAGCGATATCTGGAGCCGTATTTTTTCAGTTACCAACAGTAGGAATTATTTTGGGGCAGGCAGGCGGTGCGGCCCTTGTCGATGTTGTCGGGATATTTATGCTACGGAATACCTTTAGCGGGGGATTTCATACTGACAAACTTAAGGAGATGTTGAAATACTCACTGCCAGTGGTCCCCGCAGGTTTATTGCTGCTCGGCGGTCAGCAGGCTCAGAAGTTCATTTTAAGCAAATACGGTAGTCTCGAGGATGTCGGGATTTATGGACTTGCGTATCAAATCGCAGGGTTTTCAGCACTCGCCGTACTCGGAGTGCAGACCGCCATCACGCCATCGGTCTTGGCGCATCACGACGACGCCGAAACACCTAAGATGCTGGGAAGATTATTTGAACGTTTTGCAACCGTGGCGTTGATATTGTGTGCTTTCTTGAGTGTGTTTTCTAAGGAGCTCGTCACGATATTCAGTGCTGCTAGCTACAGACGGGCCGAAGAATTTGTTCCTTATTTAGCTTTTGCTATCGCGCTAAATTGCTTCTATATTTTCTTTCCGGGAAAACTTATAAGGGCTAAATCAGCTGCGCAGCTCATAGCAAGCTCCGCCAGTTTTCTGATTGCAGTTTCGACTGGATTTCTTCTGATTAAATTTGACGGGGTTAGGGGTGCGGCCCTATCCACCCTTCTTTCATCGGCTACTTTTTTCTTTATTTGGTATTACACGAGTCAGCGGCTTTATCGCGTGCCGGTAGATTGGATGAGGTTATTAAAATCGACCGCATGGGTTGCAGTAGCTTGTTACGTCGGTATTTTTATTATTCCCACATCAAACATATTTTTTAGTTTTGCAATAAAAAGCGGGCTCATGCTTATACTTTTTTGTGTAGTTGCAAGAGATTATTTTTTTGAATGGTGGAAACGCCCCGTTAGCCAACCCTAATGTAAAAATCTAGCTGAAGTTATATTCAAATGAACAGTACTATTAGCACACAAATTTCTGATATCCAGAAACCGCGATTGTTGTATATAGACATGGCATATACGCTGAAAATGGTTAAAGAGCGTGAGTTGGATCAATTTGTCGCAGCCAGAGAATGTGGAGGTTATTTTGATCATGTCTGGTCGGTGCATCCTTTCGCCGATATCCCAAATAAGATAAAGCCGGATTTAGATGGCTTTAAATTATCAATTGTTGAAGTTAGTAAGCATCAGACTCTTATTGAGGGGGTGTCTGTATATTATCCACTCCTTAAAAGATTGTTTTTTGTTAACTTTATTATTTCACAGATTAGGTTTTTTGTATTTTTGCTTTTACTTGTTAAGAGAGAACGCATATCCATTGTGCATAGCGAAGAACCTTATTTTGGTGGAATCATCGCTTCCCTACTTAAATTATTCACAGGAACCTCAATGGTGATTGGGGTCGTTGCTAACTATGGCGAATTGTATGAAGCAACAGGTATCTGTGCATTTCCCCGGATTTTTCGATGGAGATGGATTGAGAAAGTAATTGAAAATATCGTTTTTCGCTACGCCAACTTGGTATCCGGAGTGAATCAAAATAATCTGGATTATGCCGTAAAAAACGGCGCGAGGTTGAATAGAACGATAGTTGTTACTTTTGGTAGATTGATGCATAGGCAACATCAGATAGAGTCAAAATTTAGGGATAAGGACGAGTTGTTTTCTAGTGTTCAAGCAACCCATTTTTTTATATATGTGGGTAGATTACTTGAGCTGAAACATCCTGAGGATGTCGTGCGAGCTTTTGCTGTTGTTAATCAAGAAGTTGCCGATTGCGCATTGATTATGGCCGGAGATGGACCTATTCGCGAAGACCTTAAGAAATTAGCCTGTGAGCTAGGGTTGAGCGACAAGATTCATTTTTTAGGCAATATAAATCAGTCACGATTGGCAAAGTTATTGGCTGGTTGTTTTGCTTATCTAAGCCCTTTGACTGGTGGAGCATTGGTTGAGGCTGCTTTGGCCGGCTTGCCTGTGATCGCCTATGATCGGGATTGGCAAGGGGAGTTTGTAGGGAATAACGATGCAGGAATCATTGTTCCCTTCAGAGACTGGCAAAAGATGGGTGAGGCAGCCATTGATTTGCTTTTGCACCCTGAGCAAGTTACGAAAATGGGAGCAGAGTCTCGAAGGAAGGGTTTAGAACTGACGGATTTGGAAGAGATATATTTGCGCCAAATCAATGCATTCGAGAAATTTTGCCCCCCTAAGTTTAGGTCAAGTTGAATTGATCAGGGAGTTTTTAATGATATGAACTTCCTTTTTATATACGGCAAAACTTTAATTTTACCATCTTTAATAAATACTGACGCTCATTTAACTGCCTTTAAATGATTGCAAACATGAATAAGCTCATCATTTCAAATAACAAACAAATAGTTATTTATTACGCTGGTTTTTTGCGTTTTGGAGGCGTTATGTCCCACGTTCGAGCAATTGAACGAGAGTTGTCGAAAACGGGATGGAATGTTGCTGTAATAACGTTGGATAACTTGCCTATTTGGTACCGATATATTCCTCATGTTGTTGAAAAACTAGTGAACTTAGTTAATCGACCCCTAGGGTATTTTTATAAAGACCGTATTACTGGATTTTTGTACAGATTGTTGTTTGATACGAAAGTAGATATTCGAATTTTCGAGGACATCTACATCGGATGGAATTCTGAAACACCATCGATTAGCATCCTTCATGCTGCGTGGAGTGACAACTTACAGTCCTATCCGGTAAGTGCCAAGCAACAAAAAAAACTGCGAAATCGTGAGGCGAAAATAATAGATCGGATCAATCACACGGTTGCGACGGTTTCCGCCCCTTATTTGAAATACCTTAAGGAAAAGCATTTTTCAGGGGGGGTTTCTAAAAAAATTGACGTCATTGAGTTGGGCATCGAACAATCCCAATTTCTGGAAACCAGAAGCGACAATAAGAAATCAATCATCTATGTTGGCACATTAGAAGCAAGAAAAAACATTCTATTTCTGTTGGAAGTTTTTAAAAAGCTGAGTGAAATTGATCCCGATTACAAGTTGACCCTGGTGGGTGATGGTCCGGAGAGGAGAAAACTTGCCGATTTTGTAAAAGACAACGGATTGACGGTTGATTTTCTCGGCGCGCTCAGCCATGAAAAAGTGGTTGCCGAACTGCATCGCCATGGAATTTATCTCCACACTTCAGTCAAGGAATCATTTTCCTATGCTTTGCTTGAGGCTAAATTAGCTGGCCTTAGAACCTGTGCTTACGAAAAGTTGCAAGTGCCCGAGGAATTCATTGACGTGCCAATTAGCACGTTCAATATCGATGAGTGGTGCGACGGGATTGTGAATATTGATGGG
>TBL_comb47_HYPODRAFT_10003726_pt1 | contig 17926 bp, 22 predicted proteins | sample TroBogypolimnion_40_FD_10682 | JGI IMG/M metagenome (IMG submission 10682)
GACATTATACTTGAATATAAATAGCCTAAAGCGAATATTCAAATTTGACTGGCGTTTCCAGTATACTCTATGAGCATAAACTCATGCAGTGTAAGGGTCGCTATACAAAAGAAAAGAAAGAGATTCCATTTCCGACAAAGAGTGGATATTTCACAGAGAGACGATGTGGAGAGATTGCTGCGCATGATGAACTCTGCGAGGGCTGTATTGAAAAGCGAAAACTTGTCTTTGTACTGAAGAATCAGCAGAGTCACTATCTAGGAAAAATAGATGAACCATATATTGAAAATTGCTGGCTCTTTGGTTCACCTCGTTATCTACGGTTTGCAGAACTTCCTGGAAATTCGCCGACGACCAAACAAATCTCTGAGGCAGAAACGGCCCAAAGAATCTCAAGGGGTGGACTAGAGATGAAGACAAAGGCAGTAAAAGAATCAAAAGAAGAGGCTAAAAAGCTAGGACGTCCTAAGAAAAATGGGACCGTGGTATCTCCTCTGGTTGCAAGAGAAGCCCTCGCGGCCCCAGTGGGCCCCCTGGCCCCCACGTCGTCCGCAGATGCGCAATCCTCTACTCCTACTACCACTCCTCCTGTGGTTGAGCAAAAACCAAAGCCCGCGCCCAAGCCAAAGAAGGTTGTAAAGAAGACTATCCCTTTAGCGGTAGCAACCGTTGCAAAGGCAGTTGAAGTTGCTGAGACACCTCTTGAAGCGATTGAAGTAATCAAGATTCAATTAGTGCCTAAGGTGATTGGAGACAAATCCTACTGGTTGGATTCGTCAAAGGACAAAGTGTATGAAAAGACAAAAGATGGGGCAATTGGAAAGTACCTGGGTCGATATGATTCACGCGAGCAGGCACTCGTTAGTTTTCCGGACTCCGATGTAGAATGAGCGGTGATGCAAAACAATGCCCCTGGTGTCAACGTTGGTGTCTAAAAGATAATGCTTGTGATTATATTTTTGCCTGTGGTCTAGAAACCCGCGGGACTTTTGTGAAGGAAGCAGGGTGTGGTCGCTCATGGTGCTGGCGCTGCGGACTCAAGTATTGTAGTGCTTATTATGACCCAACTACAGGTCAGAAGCTCCCTACGGCTAAAGACAGTCACGGAGACTGTTGTCGTCATGAGTCTGGTTTCAAACAGGAGGACTACTGTCCTGGTGGACATAGTGGACATTGTGGCCAAAGATGGTAAATTCTAACCATCTTCTAGATGGCAGGAAAGACACGTAAACTCAAAAGTCCAGATTATATCATTGCAATACCTTCCTATAAACGCGTAGATATACTCAAAGAGAAAACACTTGCCACTCTACAGAAATATAAGATTCCTAAAGAGAAAATCTACGTATTTGTTGCGAGCAAAGAGGAGCACGACATCTACAAGGAGGCACTTGACCCTGCGACATATGGGCATCTAGTCATAGGTGTTCCAGGACTCGCTGCCGTGCGCAATTTTATCTCAGGCTTCTTTCCTAAAGGCAAGAAAATTGTGAGTTGCGATGATGATATTCGAGGATTTATTGAGTTTGATGCTAGTAAAAAACGTCATGAAAAAGAACTTGTGAGCCTCAAATCGGTGATTGAACGCGGATTCAAGGAATGCGCGGCAAAAGGAGCGAATCTCTGGGGTCTCTATCCGAGTGCAAATGGATTTTTCATGAAGGATACGGTAAATTATGACCTCAAATTCATCATTGGAAACTTCTTCGGTTATATCAACTTTAAGAATGAACGAAAACTCACAGTCACAACAGGACCCAAAGACGATTATGAGCGCAGTCTATTATTCTACAAGGAAGACGGCGTGATAGTACGTCTAAATTTCGTTGCTGCAAAGACCTCAATTTACACAACACCAGGTGGACTACAAGACGGCAATCGCCTTGCGCGTGTAAAAGCAGATGTAGAGGGGCTTATGAAAAAGTATCCTGACTATGTCTTTCCTAATCCTCGGCGAAAGGGGCCGTTTCCAGAGATTTTAATTAAGTACAAAAAATTTGAATAATTTATTTAGCCCAAGTAATATAGATATAACGCGCAAAACAACGCACAATGACTAAATATTCAAATACTTCACGCTTCTCTTTAACTTTAAGACATAATACGATTCGTGGTCGTATTCTAGATGGAGAATTAGTTTCTCAAACTCCTTCAGTAAACTGGCAACGGGGTAAGCATAGCCTTGAAGACGGTTCATGCGCATATGCTATCATTAAATATTTTGAGACTCGTCCAAATCGTACTGCTTCTATAGAGGAGATTATTACTTCTCCTATTCTAGCACAGTATAATCTTGAATCTCTTACAAGTAATGGCGAAAGATTAATTGCACCTATACTTCGTGAACTCATTAAACAAGGGATTGTTACTAGAATCTAATAGTAACAAAATAAGAAAAAACTTATTTATTTTTGCTGTTGGTCTAAACCATCCCAACTAAATACACTCAATATGGATCATATCCGTACTGAGTTTATTACAGAGGCCATTAAGAATAATCAAGTTGTCCGTTTTGCAAAGTTTGGAGACGGTGAATATGCCTGTTCACTCGGTCAGCAGGGCGCGAATTGTGATGGTGATATCTATTTTCCCGAACTGAGCCGAGCACTCAATGAAGCCTTTATTATTCTGGCGCAGACTCCCAATACCTACATAGGAATGTGGCACGATGAGCCTGCTGTAAGATTTTATGAACAACTTCTAGAGAATCGCACTGGAAAAACTCAAGTGCCTTGGGTCGATTATCATATTCTTTTACGCAGTGGCCATCGTCATCGTGCAGATGACTATCAAAGATCACAGACAAAAGTCATGTACAATTTTGTCGAGGCTATTCGTAACTCACCTCGTAAAAAGATTTATGTCTGTAATCAACAGAATGCGCGACTCTGTCAAGTCTTTGAGGCAGAGCATATAGAGATTCCTGAGAACTGCTGGGTTCTCAAGTATCAACAGGTCTTTGAACAGATTTTGCGCTCGGCAACACCTGATGCGATTGTTCTTTTTTCAGGAGGCCTCTGTTCAAAAGTCGCAATTGCGGACCTTGCTCGTCACGCACCTACAGTTACATGTCTTGATATTGGTTCATCCTTTGATTGTCTGGCTCGCGGTACTCCATCGCGCAGTTATCAATTTCATTACTTTGAAGAAGTAGACTACTATGCTGGGCTCCTTCCGCAGAATTGGCTTGCAACTACTCCTCAACAGTAAAAATAAAGTAATCTCAGATATTTTTTTGTGTTTTATTTTGTGTTTTCTTTTATTGCTCAGATGTCATCATACCAGTCATTGATGAGACCTGAGACAGGATCGCGGCGCACCTCCAGATTCTTGTAGACAGGGCATGGGAAGCCAGTCTGCCGCTTCATCGCCTCAAGAACTGCCCCAGTGCCGAAGAAGTCGTGTCCAATCACCTTGCCGCGGATTCCGTGGGCCAGAGTGCAGCAGAACACGCCCTCCATGTCAATGATGTGACCCTTATCAAGCACCAGATTGTACACTGTACTAATGGCCATTGACTCATCTCCCACAGTATCCCTGCCCGTCACCCAAGTGCCATCCTGAATGTTCATGTAGGGATGGTAGGGTGTCAGAAGGCAGATTCCGTCCTTGCCCTTCACCTTGCTCATCATCTGATACGGGTTCTTGGAGCCGCAGGTCACAAAGACCTCGACCTTTGCCTTGCCCTGCATTGTCCAGACAAAGTCACCAGGCCGAATCTCTGAAATGGGCTTGCGGTAATACACCTGTGCAAGAGGGTCCCAGGTCATAATCCGCACATGCCCTGCGAAACAGCCTCCGCTATATGCAGCCTGAGATGCACTTGTCATGTAGGCTTGCGTATTCTGACGAATGCTTGTCACCTGCTGTGCCGTCAGATCGGCCCTGTGGCCGCTAGGCTCAGGGGGAACAAGGCTGATGAACTTCTCCTCACCATCTGCGACAACAGCCTCAAAGAGAGGATGCTTGCCGTGGAGCAGACTGCCAGGGTCCTTGAAGTTCAGGCGGCAGCCACGCTGGAGAACTGTGCGCAGATATGAGCGAGAGTAGTGCGAACCCCAGCGTGACCAGTAGTGCGGAGCCATGCCAATCTGACCCTCACTTGAGTCATCTGACTTAACATCCAGCAGAAAGGCCTTCGTCTGAGGGCAGGCGCTTGCCGCCATCTTTGACTCCAGCGTCATCAGAGTATCGGCAGCGATGTCCGTCTTGCGCGCCTCAGCAAACTGGATTGCCATCTGGAGCAGATCCATGTAGAGCTTGCGCGTCTTGACGAAGTCGCTTGCTGCGCCCATAGGAGCCACAGGTGCAGAGCCGTTCATGCTCACCTGAATTGTAGAGCCGGCTACGACTGGGAAGAAGAAGTCGCGCGGGTGACCCATGCAGAGGAGGCCCGTGTTCATCTTTGACTCCGTGCCGTTCACCTTAATGGAGAGCTCGGAATTGCGGCAACCAGATGCTGCAGCCGTCGCAATGAAGTTGATAAAGACGGTGCCGACCATACTGACATCAGGAATGAAACCAAAGATGCCACCACCCATATCCGCGAGCTTCATGAGCAGAGCGCTGTCAAGAGAGTAACCCAGGCCGAAGGTGGAAAGGTTCCACTGGTTCCGCATTGGGATACGAGATAGGGCCACGACCGTGCCGCTGGGGCTCGGCTTGACTGTCTCGGCACCATCTGTAAGTAGAGCCGCGACGATATTGCGACCCGCCATCTCAGGGCGATTAGCAATGGCCATCATCTCCCGAATAGCAGCCTCAATGTTGGTCATACCATCTGGCTTGATGGTCGCAAGTCGAGCCTTGAGCTTCGCCTTTCCTGCAGCATTCATCTGTGTGGGCTCCAAGACAGTCTGTGCGGCCGCACTGAAGGAGACGAGTGCTACACTGTCATTCTCCGTCATCATTTCCGCAGCCGTGTTGACCGTGTGGTAGACGAGGTCCATGCGGGTAAAGAGTGACTCCTTCGAATCAGGGTCTGCGAGTTCACCCATAGAGCCCGAATTGTCCAGGCCGAGGATGTAGACAGTGCCCTGGCGCAGACCACTGGGGTCAGTCTGCACCTGAACATGGAGGAAGCTCTTTCCATTCTCCTCCAGCATATCCGCTGTGCAGGTCACCGCACCATCCTTGAAAGGCGGTGTGGGATTCTGCGGAGCAGGTGGAGGATTTGTGGTAAGGTAGTCGTGGATCTGCTGTAGAAGGGCGCGGTTCAGGATGAAGTGCGGAACAAGAGTCTGGCGGCAGGTGGGGCATGTGTTATGCGAGCTCGCCCAACGCACAATTGCAGTCTCGTCAAAGATGTGTCCGTCGCCGCAGGCGATGACAGGGCGACGCATGATCTCGCCAGTGATGGGGCAGAGGAAGTCAGGGTTGATGGAGGCCATGGTTGCTTATTGCTTATGCTTTTCCCTAAATCAAAAAAAAGTTTTCAAATTTTTGCGATTCTCTTACTAACTCCAGTTCACCCACAGAAAGTCATCTCCAGGTATGAACTCCGTATCAGGAAAGAAGACCTGCAACTTCTGAATCACATCAGGAAGATAGACTCTCGGAATAGGACCAGGATCATAGCGATTCAGATTACCATTAGAAAGACGCTGAATAGGTCCAGAATAATTTGCAATTGGAAAGTAAATCTTCTTCTCACCAAGAGAAGCATGCTTTAGAATACCTTGGCCAATATACTTCATAAAGATATTCGTCTCATTATCAATAACAGCATCTGCATAGTCCTTTCCCATCTGCTGAAGCTGTTCACGGGTGTAGATTGACATTTCTACTGGTTTACTAAAAACAAGTAAAAGGTTCAAATTTTGGGGTTACTACGCAGTTGCCATGAGGACACGAAGACGCTCACGCACTGCATCGTACATCGGATCATCCAACTGAAGGCGCAGAGCGTCCATAGGCGTCAGGACATCAACTCGCTTCTCCTGAATCACCTTAAAGAGTGCAGGCGACCAGCCACTCAGCATAATGACGCCATCCTCGTCCGCGGCCGCATGGAAGTCCTTGTATTCGGCTCGCAGATTCCAGATAACAATGCGAGGCGGCACGAAAGGTTGGTTCCACATATCTTCGCCAGCACGACGCCATGCCTCACGAATCATCTGGATGTGCGTCTGCCAAGGCGCTGTCTTCACAACATTGCGGTAGGAGTGACCTGTCCAGGCACTTGCCTTGTCAGAGCCGCAAGCCTGGTCAAAACCCATGTCAGTAAAGACAATGAGGTCCTTAGGAATCTCCTCAGGGCGGAGTCGCCGCGCCTTGACATCCGCAAGGACAAGGTCCATTGCCTTCTGAAAGTCTGTGCTGAGGCCATGACCAATGGAGCCAATTGCGGCAACACGCTCAATGATTGTCTGATCGGCGCGCATCTGATGCCAGTGTGGCTCTGAGTCGAAGGTGAGGAACTTGTTGGTGCCGCTTACCTCGGCAATAAGGAGACCAAGAGCCATGGAGACTAGCTTTGGAACACCATCCATGGAGCCGCTGAAGTCGCAGAGTGCAACACAGTCGCGTAGAGCACCTGATGCACGCGCCTTCTCTACAAAGCCTCGCCACTGGCCGAGGACGAGGTCATGCTGACCCTGTGAAAGGTTTGCCGCCTCTCCATAGTACTGGTCATAGCGGTACGATTCCAGGATCTTCTTAACAACTTCATGCGGGTAGACCGTATCCGCGCCGTTGAGCTTCACCTCACCACGGGCTGCCGCAGCAAAGTGCTCTTGAAAGTGCTCACGACAGGCCATGCGGGCCTCATCATGAGGATGACGGAAATCAGGCTCATAACGAGGGCGGTAGACACTGCCCTGGGGAATCTTATGGAGTGTCTCATTTAGAAACGCAGCGCGATACTTGTCGAGGGCGCGACCAGGCACCACAGCCGGCTTAATCTCCTCCCAGTCACCCGCGCACATCTTCACTTCGACGGTGTCAATGCGCTTGTTCAACTTGGAGAGGAACTTGCGGTAGGCGGCGAGGCGCTGGCTCACTCTGCTCATCTGAGGAAAGAGAGCCGCTGCAAGTTCCTTCGCAATTGTCTGGCTATTTGCACTGCCCTTGCCCTCACGAGGAGCCCACTTTGCACAGAGGGTAATCGGCTCATCGACGGTAAAGGCATCCTTCTTTAGCTGATTTCGAGCAATCTCAATGATCGCCTCCTTGATTTCAGTGCATCGGTCGCTTGTAGACTCCAGCATAGAGGCTGCCAGATGAAAGAGGTCCCGCCAGCATCCGTACTTGGGAATAAGGTCAAGCATCTGAATCATGAAGGGAGTATGGCGAAGCAGAATCGCCATCATCGCATAGGAGACCTCGCGCTCACCCTTGCCGCCACGGATGTTGCGAGTCTGAAAGGTGAGCAGAAAAGCGTCCTCGTAAGCCTGTGGATCCGTCTTGCCGAGTTCTAGAATAGCCTTCATGAGACTCTTAAGAGTGTCACCTGAACAGCCACGAACAGCCATGGTGGAGAGGTCGACGCGAGGGTCACCCGTGCTCTCATAGACATCGCTGCCCTTGACGCCGTTCTTAGCGGAAACCTTAGTGGACAGGTTAATGGAGGCCATGTTGATATGTATTAGTAAAAAATGATTAAGTGCCCAACGGCTTCAAATTTTACAATTGTTTTTTATGCAGCAGGCTTCCAGTCAGGATTCTCAATTAGATAGATTGCTGCATTCTCTGTTATCTCATCACAGCCACCCGCAGTGTCCTCAAAATCATCAAATAACTTTGTTTCCTCGCAGTGGAAAGAACCTCTGCTCCTGAGGTACTGGATGACAAGGATACAGAACTCCTCTCGCTCAAGAGTATCCTCTTTTCCAAATCGCGTTTTTGCCGCAGCAACAAACTCAGCCCCAAGATCGTGACAGAGATAGTCTGCACACTCGTCAAGAATGCGCTGAACATTCTTTACTAAGCCTTGCTCAACCGCCCTCTTCCAGTCATACTTATAAGCGAGGCGATTCTCCATTGCGATGACACGCTTCTTCATTCCGTCCTGACGATCAAGCAGCGCGGTCTCAGCCTTCTCAAGTTCTGTACGATAGTGCGCCACAATCTCCTTCAACTCTGCGAGTGTCTTAGTAGTAGATGCCATGGTTGCTTATACATTAAAAAGGGGGGAGTGTTTATTTTTCAAATTTTTGCATCATAGATAATGACTTCAGAGTGTGTCAAGCGAGGTCCAGCGACCATCTCGTAGGATAAGAACATGTCGTGGTCCACGCCACTCATTTGTATGGCCATGGCGCTGAAGCAAACCCTTACAGAATGCACTTGGATTCTTATAGAGAGTTTGTGTGGTTGGATTGTAGAATCCAGAGAACTTATCGTTCTCAAAGAGGATGATGTAGCGAGTGCCTATAAGTTCCTGCTCAGAAGGGATGCCATTCTGAGAAGTTGTCAGTATACAGACCTCATTCGCATTGAGCAGCTCTGTATAGGCGTGCTGCGTGATCTTTCCCACACGATGGTTAATGATGAGAGCCATGATTGCGTATGATATGAAATAAAAGCACATACTCGCCTTCAAATTTTTATCTAAAATTTGAAAATGTTTGCGTCTTAGTAACTAACTAAATAAATGGAACCTATTACTGCAAAGTCTGCTTTATGGCGAGTGCGACGGCCAGCTAAATTTCTTGATATTTCTTTAGAAGAACGAGTTGGATATATAGCAGATGCTTTATTATGGTATGCTTGTCCAGGTAATATGGATCATCAAATTACGATAGTTGATCCATGGGAGGAATGTAAATGTATATTTGATAGAAGTGAGCATAATTATTATCACTCAAACATACCCAGGCGCTATGTGAAAGATATTCTCCCTCTTCTTGAAAAGAAATTTCCTGAATGTAAAATTACTGTAGATACTAAGAAAATAGATATACGTTGGGATGAAAAATTAATAGAAGAAAAGATGAATAGTCAAGAGGTAAATGAAGAAGAGTACCTTCATTACAAGGAGTTTAAGGAGCTTCTTGAAAAAGGGGCATGGCCTGATGAGGAAGAATTCAATCAAAAATGGAATACAATATTAAGATAGGAATTAACTGTCTCAATCTAAAAGGGCAGTTGTGGATTCTCAAGCACCTGTCCCCAAGGAAAGAGCACTGTGCCATCCTCACGCCACTCTGCAAACTTGTCGAAATCAATCATGGCCACACGGCCATCTTGCTGCTTGTAGAGCTCATAGTCGCAAGGGAAGATGGATGCATTTGCGGCCATTGCATAGAACATCTTCAGTTCACCTGCGACCTCGCTGTGCTTCACGGCGACCAAGCAATCTATGCGCTCCATCTTGTACTGATGTTGCTCAGGGTCCCATGCACGAGGTACAAAGAGCTTCTTGAATCCGTTTTTCGGCGTCAAAATGCCGTGAGCCCACTGCTGGATGCGGCACTGTGCAGGTGCACGGTGAGAAGAGGTGCGTGTATGTGGGCCCTTGTGACGATGGACCCTCTTGATGACCACCGCCTTGTCATCGGTGTCGATAATCTTGCCACATGCGCCCTCCATGGTGTCTGTAGTGAGTGACTTGTATGCCGCGTACAACCAACTTCAAATTTACCAAAAAAAGAGTGGGTGGCCGCCGCACACCGTTTTTCCCTTTTTTTGTGTATATATCTCTTAAAGTGCACCCGTCGCGAGCAGGCGCTCATAGATGAAGATGGAAGAGAGAAGCTTCGAGTCCGCACAGATCTTCCAGGCGTCTGCATACTCAACAATCTCCAACTTAATCACCTCGCCCTCCTCCAGAACACCCGTCGCCTTGCCACGCATCGCATCCAACTCTACACGAGTGATGACACGCTTGTGGAGCATGAGACGAAGAAACTCGTCGCAGCCACCAGCGCTTGGAAGCATCCCCTTCACGGGCTTCAGACCACTGAGCCTGTTCACCGCTGCAGTGAGGTCAACTAGGTCTCCAGCAGGCAACTCCAGACCAGTCTCCTCGCGGAGTTCCTTGGCCGCTACACCCGCAAATGCGCCGCTGCCATCGAGCATACCAGCAGGAAGCTCAAGAAGACCAGACTTACCTACAGGCACACGAGGCTGACGCGTCAAGATGATGTAGTCTGTTCCCTCACACTCGAGAATAACGAGAATGGAGACGGCACCACCGCGGAGGAAGCAGATACCAGGTACGCGAATTCCCTGGAAGAGGGTGGTGGTCTCAATCTTCAGAAAGCCGACGCGCGGGCCGAAGAAGTCGATGCTGGAGACAAGAATCTCCTGAACATTCAGACCAGGCTCCACGCCAGCCGCCCAGTCAGTGAGAAGCTTGGACTTGACCGCGGCATCCAGATCAAGCCCAGGCGAATTCGGGTTGCACTTCACAGGAACAGAGTTGCCGTTGATGGTGATGGACGCCATGGTAGATGATATTGCTATACCATTTACCGAGGGCCACGCCAACTTCAAATTTTTCAAAAAAAGAGAATTGGCTTGCGCCGTTTTTTTCTCTTATTTTTGGGGGAGCTGACTTTCAGTAGTCGTAGTCATGACTGTTGGTTGCACAGTCAGGGCTGCAGAACTCATTTTTCCACAGTTCATAATTAAGGCGGACTACACTCTCTGCAGTGTAGTGCTTCCCACACTCGCAGCAAGAGCCGATAGGAAATTCGGCACGGGCCTTCTGGGCTGCCTGCTCATCGGCTTCTGAGCGGCCCTTAGGACAGTAGACAGCAGTAATTGTCTGCTGGAAGAAGTAGCCTGACTGAGTCTGTCCAAGTGGGATTGACTGGTGACGGCAGATGAAGTTGGGACCCAGCTCCGCCGCAATGGCTGCGGTGATCATGGTAAACTTTAGGATCTTCCAGATGTTGTACTTGCCGCGCATGCCGAATGAGTCATGATGCTGCTGCTCATACTCAGTAGCATACTCATAGTGAGTCATCTTCAAGCCAGTTACAGGATCGACCGTCATCTCGTCACGACAGTCGCGCTCTGGATTGATCTGCGAGCGGTTGAACTTGGTGGTATTGCACTGCCAGAGGACAACTTGGTTGGAGCCCGCGCGGATGCTCTCGACCAACTTCTCCACGATGGCTGCACGCTTGTCCTGACACTCTTCCATGATGCGCTTGAAGAGAAACCCCGCGAAGTCGGCGAGGCGCTTCTCCTCTGCCTGCTTCTTGACCGCTGCACTTGCCTCTGCAAGCACGACGAGGTCTGCTACGTTGAAGAAAGACATGATGGCGTGGATGGAGTAGATATGTGTAGATGGCTGTACTTCCCAGCTAGGGCCCACGCCACTGTCAATTTTTATTTTATCATAGCCATTTTCCAGACCAAAAAAAAGAGAACAAAAGAGTGGGCTTTCGCCTCTTTTAGTTCTTTTGTTTTTGTCTTTCGGTTCTTTTTTTATTTAAATCTCAGAAAGAGCTCCAGCCTTGATGAGTTTATCTAGAGCATACTTCACTTCATCTTCTACAGTTTCCCGCCCAGGAACAGTGTGTTGATGATGGTAGTTTTCTGGGCGGTTAGCATCGAGTTCAGCCCGATGATTATTCCAGAGTTCCACAAGTTGATGTAAATAAAGAGGAACTTCTGCGCGCTTAATAAGCCGCAGGTAGAGTGTCCAACGCTCCACATTATGCGGTGCGCAGGCATGATGCCACTTTGGAGCTTTGCCCGAAGATGCAAAGCGCGATGTGCTAGAGATCTTAGGAATCATTCTGCACGTTGGGTGAAGAAGATGTGTTAAGAATTGGCTTGATACCCAGAAAAAGAAAGTAATAAATATTTCAATTTTTTAATTAGAAAGAGTGTCTCTTTCAAAAGTCTTTTAAAAAAAACAACAAAAGAGTGGGCTTTCGCCTTTTGTCTTTTGTTTTTGTCTTTCGGTTCTTTTTTCTTTTTTTTTTGTCTTTAGTTGCGGCCCTTGTAGGCGCCGCCGCCAGGCTTGAAGCAGGTCTCCAGCGTGTGGTGCGACATCTGCTGCCCGCTGTCCATGCGGCAGCGCGGGTTCGTGCAGCACGGGCGCGGGGGGCGCTGCTGCGGGGGGCGCTGCTGCGGCATACTCGCGCCAGAGCGCCAGTTCTGCTGGGGCGTAGACGCGCCAGAGCGCCAGTTGCCGCCGCCACCACCGCCAAAGGCCGCAGAGCCAGGGCGCGAGAGCTCGAAGGTCGGGCGCGGCTCGGCCTCATCCCACTCTGACTCGCCCATGTGCGCCACGCGCTTGCCCGCCTGCGCGCCCTTGCTCAGCGTGCAGAGCTCGCTTGCGTCGAACTTCTCGCAGCCGGCCTCGAACGCGCGCTCTTCGTTGTTGCCTTCGGCGTTCACGATGAGCTTGGTGCAGGCGGGCGAGAGGCGCCCCTTGACGCCCTCGTGGGCGTGGCAGCGGCAGCACATGATGCTGCCGTTGGGGTTGCGCGCCCAGACATCCGTGTTCTCGACGAACGGGATGGTGACGGGCGCGGGCGCTGGCTCTGCGCCGGCCTCGAGCTGGGCGGCGGCAAGCGCGAGAAGCTCCATGACCCAGGGGTCGACGGGGCGCGGCTCGCTCTCCTCCATCATGTCCGCCCAGTTGCGCGGCTCATCGCCAATCCAGCGCATCTGGGCGGGCAGGGCGGCCACGATGGCCTTGTGGCGCAGCATCTTCGAGAGCGCGCAGCTCTCGCTGTTGCACGCCGTGCAGAGCACCTCGCACGCGCTAGCCCCGTCGCCGTCGTTAGACAGCTCGGTCGCCTGCGCGCGCGGTGTGCTCTCGTCATCGCTCTCGCTGAAGGCGAGCGCGAAGCAGTTCTTCGACATGGTTGCTGTGGGAGCGGAAGAGTCGAATGGAGAAATGGGGCACTATTATCTCTCTAACTAATCAGCTAAATGGCCCCCTCTTGTTCAAATTTTTTTATTCTTTGAGCGCAAGACCCATTTAAGATGCGCGCGCGCACATGCGCAGGCGCGGGCGCGCGCGCCCGCGCGCGAGGCTCTTTCAAATTTTTTTTAGAGGTGAAACACAGAGCAAATCTCTGCGCACCTAGATACGCTAGATGGCGCACAGACTCAAAGTATAAAAAAATTTGAAGATAAGGAGCCAATTAGTCTGATTGGTTAGAGAGAAACAGCCCACCCACCGTCCACCAACCATCCACACCACACGCAACCATGGCCTCCAAGACTGTGTCCCGCGCCGAGTTCGCTGCCCTGACTGCTCGCCTTGCCCTCATTGAGGAGCAACTGGCTGAGCTGCAGAGCGCGCCCACGGCAAAGAAGGTGAAGAAGACAGCGCCCGCAGACGGCGTGAAGAAGCCGGTCTCGCCCTGGCTCGCATTCTGCACGCGCGTCACAGAGCTGCTGAAGGAGGAGGAGAACGCCGACGCAAAGACCGCTGTCGGCACCGCGCGCCTCGCCTTCTGCTCGCACCTCAAGGGCGCCTGCGAGGGAGAGTATGACACGCTCACGGATGACGCCATCCTCGAGCACGCGCTCTCCTTCGTGGCGCCCGAGAAGGCTGCAAAGCCCAAGAAGCCCTCTGCTGAGGAGGCGCCCGCGCCCAAGACGCCGCCCAAGAAGAAGGCCGCCGCGGCAGAGGAGGCCGCGCCCCCCGCGCCCAAGAAGAAGCTCGTCAAGAAGGCCGCGCCTGCACCCGAGGCAGAGGAGGTAGAGGAGGGTGACTTCTAGGCGAACAGTATAACCAAAAACAAAAGAAAAAAAGCACCATAAGACAAAAGAACTAAAAGAGGCGAAAGCCCATTCTTTTGTTCTTTTTTTTTATGTGAAAGAGGAATGCAAAAAAAAATTGAGTACGCCGTGGCCTGGTTATGGCAGCTACATAAATCCACATATATACCATCTACCTACAGACACCATGGCCTCATCTGCCTCTGTTGTCGCCCAATACCAGCAAGAGGAAGCCCGTGACTTCCAGTCCATCTCTGACAAGCTAGAGTGGCAACGCGCAGCTTCTCCTATCCCCAACGAGATGGTCGACTCCCACCGCGCCTTCCTCCTCTCTGCCATCCCCTTTGTACTCGACGAGTTTGGGATATGGTGCGACCTATATGATGATGAGGTCAGAGCTAGTAAGGGTGATTTCACCTGTACTCTCTGGTGGTTCCACTGGGACTTTGCTATCGAGAAGGGCGACAAGCAGATCTTCATTCGTGACGTTGTAAATCTGCATGAGTTCCGCGAGCAACTCAGTGAGGCAGAGAGTAAGCGTCACTCGCGCTTCATCACCATCCAGCCTCTTGAGCGCCAAACGAAGGTTGGAGAAGATGGCACGGTTCTCTACGATCACGCCTTTCTCAACGCGACCTTCTCGAAGGACGGACCATGCGACGAGTGCGGCAAGATGAGCAAGAATGGTCGCGCAACCTGCCTCTGCCCCTTTGACCAGGATGACATCAACAAGATGGACCTTGCACTGCGCCGCCAGTAAATACACAGAAACAAAAAGAAAAAACCTCTTATTTATTTTTCCTGTGCGCAAAAAAAATTGAAGCACTGCCGCCGTCCAGTAGGGGTTACACATACTACAGACACCATGGCCTCCAACTTCTCCAATGATTCTGACGGCGAGTACGAGTCTGAGCCCGAGGTTTACCATCCTCGTTTCACAGAAGACAATGACTATGATGAGATTGATGAGTATATCGCGGTTCTGCAGCGCGGCTGTGGTCGTGTCTTCTACTACGAGCTAGAGGAGGACACTACGCCGCCCACTCCGCCGCCTGTCATCCGAGAGACTCTCTTCCCAAGTGCTCGCCAACGCGTCGGCCGAAAGACACTCATCCTCCCCGCAATTACACGGTGCGTCGCCGCCATGCGGAAGCGTCGTGCAGCCGTGACTAAGTAGAAGCTCTGCTCATAATCCCCCAAAAAGAAAAGAAAAGAGGTGCGCTGCACCCACCTTCTTTTTTTTGTAAAAATTTGAACTTTGCATGCTGCTTAGTCCACAAGTACCACTCCATACGCTACAATGTCTTCCACTACCTACGCCCACTTTCCTGAGCTGCAGGCCGTCCGCCGCCGCGCTCGCGATGCAGAGCTCAAGGCCTTCAAGGCCTTCCAGGACACAGAAGAGACTCGCATTGCCGCAATCAAGGCGGCACACGCCATCTATGCTGCAGCCCTTGCAGCCGCAGATGCAGGAGCCAAGGAGACTCGCACAACCTACGAGACTGCCGCAGCGGCCGCTCGTGCGGCAGAGAAGACTCTTGACAAGGCCCGCATTGAGGCGGGCGGTCGCCGTCCTGTTCGCTACCAGGTCTCAGATGACATTGGTCAGCGTGCCTTGGATAAGATGATTGCCGACCGTACCTACTCAACGATGCTGCCAGCTGACACCTCCTACTATCCGCGTTCATCTACAGACTTTCTCGCAAGGATGCATGCCGAGGGTGTAAAGCTCGGCAGCAACACAAATGTCTGCGATGTATTTGTCTGGCGGAATTTGAAGGAGATAAAGAATGGTGATTTCCTCTACATGGTCACCTCATCTGATTCGCGCACCTGGGTTCCCTCCAAGATCTACAAGGGCGCAGTCCGTAGCGGCCCTGTTCACACTCTGGAGATGAACTATGGTCGTGACTACCAGTACCATCGCACCCCTACGACATCTATGAAGATGACATGGGAAGTTAGCTGGCGTCTGCTCGGCGACTACGATGAGAGCTACAAGGACTGCTTCATTGATCTTACAAATGGTCCTGCAGCCGTCAAGATTAAGAAGCCTCTGCCTGTTGCCTCTGGTCCTCTGCCTCCAACCGCAGAGGCATAAAAAAAATTGAAATACCTGGTTCCAAATAAACCAGGTACAGCAAGACAAAGCAATCAAAAATGTCTATCTCCTCCATCATCTGCAAGCTCTACCAGGCGCTGACAGCGTGCGATTCCTGCGGTGCTGACGGCGGCGTTGCACGCTCTGGTGAGCTCGGTGGCCGCACTCTTTGTGGCAGCTGCTACAATGCATGGAAGAACTAGAGAAACCCAAAAAAAACCCACAACAAAAAACGGCGAAAGCCAAACTTCTTTTGTTTAAAAAATTTGAAAAATGGCCACCACCTTTTTTTGCAGCATAGCGAATATCATCATCCAAAATGTCCAAGGCAATCATCTTCCTCAGCATCATGGCGTCGGCGACGGCCATCTATGTGGCCATTCCGAGCGATTCAGTTGGCGTACATGTCTGGATGGGCCAGCAGTCTGACGAGCTTCAGCACGGCGTTGTCTTCTACAATCCTCTCTTCTCCAAGGTGCATATCGTGAAGACTGAGCAGGACACGGATGAGGTTCTCAATGTTCGGTGTGTCTCAAAGGAGGGTGTTAATATTGAGATTCCCAGCATTCAGACAGCAAATCGCATTCGTCGCAGTCGTGTACTCTCAACTTTCTACAAGTACGGCCCAGACTACGATAAGAAGCTTGTAACCGAGCAGCTTGGTCAGCTTGTCCGCGAGTTCTGTGCAGAGAATACACTAGACCAGATTGAGATTACAGAGTTCAAGAATCTCAATGATCAGCTTCGTGCCGCAGTTCAGAAGCATAATGATGATCTGGATACTGGCGTAGAGGTCGATTGGGTTCGTATCATGAACATCAAGGTTCCTGATACAATTAAGCAGAAGCGCCTTGAGCTCGCCGCGGAGAAGGCCAACCGAATTCTTGCAGAGGAGCGAAAGAATCGTGTAGCAATTGAGAAGGAGACTGAGGCAATCATTCAGCAGGCTGATAATGAGCGATTTCTCAGTGCAACTCGTCGCGAGGTTGAGCAGATTACTCTTCTCGCCAATGCAAATTCAGAGAGTACGCGCCTTGAGGCACTTGGTCTAGCAAAGCTCTACGAGATTCCTGGCTACGCAGAGGTGCTGAAGATTCAGGCACTCTCTGGAAACATGAAGGTCTACTTCGGCGACCATCTGCCTGGCAACATGTTTCTGGGTGCACCTACTGCGGCCATGCCTCTTGATGTACCTGGCTCGATTCCAATTGCCACGGGCCCTATGCCTCCACAGGTACTGAAGGTGTAAAAGAATAGATAAATACCACAAAATTAAAAAAAAGAGGGACACTTGTCTCCACTTTTTTATGACAGAGACGCAGAGGCAAAATAAAAAAAATTTGAAATTGAAAATCGTCCTAGTGGAGTAGCACAGCAACAAGTATTAGCATATCCTACAATGTCTTCCATCAGCAACTCAAACGCAATCAAGACGGCGATGGCCCAGCTCCGCACTGCGGTGGCGGCTCTGGATGCAGCTCTCGGTACTCCTGCAGTGACAGTTGCAGTCGCGGCAAAGAAGAAGGCGGCTAAGGCAGTGGCAGAGGACGATGAGGTCCCTGCGCCTGTCGCGGCAGAGCCCAAGGTCCGCAAGCCGACCGCATGGAACGCCTATGTGGTTGAGAATGGTGGCGTCAAGGCTGCCAGTGCTCTCAAGAAGGCAGACCCTGCAGCCTATGAGGCTTGGGCGGCAGACTGGAAGGAGAAGAATCCTGACCCAGTGGCAGTCCCTGCAAAGGCAAAGGCAGAGGCCGCAGCAGAGCCCAAGGCGCGAAAGCCGCGCTCTGACAAGGGGAAGCCGCGAGCCAAGAAGCCTGCGGCAGAGGAGTCGGCTGCTGAGGAGGAGGAGTAGACAGGAATAAAAACGGGTGTAAATAAGAAACAAAAAGAAAAAACCAAACCCAATTTTTATTTGGAAGAGTGGCAAGAGCAAATAAAAAAATTTGAATATTATTATTTATTGCCAGTTGAGTACAAGCAACACCCATCGCTAAAATGTCAAACCTCTCCAACGCACAGATTCTCGAGATCATCGCGTCGCTGCGGACGCTGACCAACACCCTGGAGGCCTCTCTTGGGCCAGTCAAGGCAGAGGCCGCTGCAGAGCCCAAGGGCCGCAAGGAGCGCTCTGACAAGGGCAAGTCTCGCAGCAAGAAGCCGGCTGCCGACGAAGAGCCTCCTGAGGAG
>TBL_comb47_HYPODRAFT_10003727_pt1 | contig 17925 bp, 14 predicted proteins | sample TroBogypolimnion_40_FD_10682 | JGI IMG/M metagenome (IMG submission 10682)
GGTCTACTTCAGGCAGCCAAAAGAAGGGCCCGAGGATACAGAACGACAAAGAACCTGATCAACATGGCATATCTCATTGCCGGCAAGCTTGACTTTAGGCTACCCACTTGATCCAGCGAGGGGCCCAATTTTTGTAAGAGTTGCACTTGCAGTGGCTATCATTACTGAAAGGAGTAAGTATAGCACTAATACCGTAGTATTGATTCCAACTTTCATTCTCCCTCCTGTTGATATGCAAATACAAATAACAATGTTTAAATCTATAATTGAACGTAGTAGCTACATGAACCCGACCGCCCCTAACTTAAATTTTTCATTAACAAATTTCATTTTTCTGAGCAATATCCATTCCACCCACGCTCATTAATAAAATTTTTTTACTATTAAATACTTTCAATAACTTAAGCCTGGAGCAAAACATACCCAGTTCCCTCAAATTACTTTATCATGCAATACCACGCTATTACGCAGGCAATGAAAGTCATAAGACGTAGGCTAGGAAAGCAGTCCCCCCTTCTCGGCAGTCAAAGTAGTGGGCGATGGGGGTGGGCGATGGGGACGGGTGGGCGATGGGGGCCGGCCTTGACAACTTGACCTCGCCGTACAATAGGCACCTATTTCAAGTATTGTCGCGGTAGGAATGCCGGTTACCCGGCACCGCCCGCACATGGGCAGGGGGGACGTACCTGAGTTTCGTGAGTTACTTTGGAGACCTTAGCAAAAGGGTTGCCGGCGTCCCCTCCCCTTCCACGGAATGGAGAGGGGCATTGACACCACCCGGAGAGTTCGCATGGTTCAGTCGAGGATTCCCGCCGTCGGTTTTGGCCATTGGGTCCAAGGCAGGAATCAACTTTCCTGCACGCGACGCGGGCACTTAACCCTCTGACACCTGCCCCTCCTGCACTCGTCGCACCAGGCCGCGCGTAAGCTCTATTCACCTCACCCCGATTTGAAAATCCTCCCCGACCAGGCTCTTCTGAGGTATTTGCTCGTACCCCCATTTCTTATAGGTCAGTTCCGGAAGCGTGCTCTCCACGAATGATACCAGCGAGTTGACGGTGATCTTTCCTTTTGGATCGGCGGCCTTGCCCTTTATGCCGTCGATGAGCACCCAGGAAAAGGCGCCATGCCCTTCAAATCCCTCCAGGGCTACCTGACCTTTGCTGCTCGCCACGAGGGTCGCCCGCCCCACGGCGCGGGTCAGCTTGTTTATGGCGGTTTTTTCCGTGATTCCACGGCTGGCAATGGCATCGGCGAAGGATCCGCTGTTGCAGGTATCCAGCAAGAGGAGCGACTTCGTGGCTTGAATGTAGGCCAGGTAGCGCTTGAAGTCGTTCATGGAGACCCCCTGCTGCCGTATGTCCTCATCCTGGGTGTAGCGAAAGCTGGCCGGCAGGAAATAGAAGGATCCTTCCTTGCTGTAGGTGATGCCGTGGCCGGCGACGAAAAGAATGAAGAGGTCCTCGCGCCGGGTCTTCTTGCCGATTTCAGAAAAAATTTCCTCCAGTTTTTCCCGCGTCACCTCGCCATCACTCAGGTTGTAGCGGTGCACGGTGCCGAAGAGCTCCTTGCCCCGGCTGGCGACCGCATCGCCGACCGACGCGGCATCGGCGTTCGAGTACTTTAACCTCAAGTCGGCGTCCCGATATTTGTCTATGCTTACCGTCAGAATATGCAGGTCGGGTTTCCCGGTGAATCGGGAGGCATGCTTGACGGTGATGCTGTCGCGGTTCGACTCGACGGTGTGGTCCTTGTTGTAAGCCATGAGGCTGATGACGTTAGCGCCGTTTTCAAGAGAAACCATGCGGCTAAACCGGTAACAGTCGCCGTCCCCCCCCTTGCCCGTCACCTTGAGGCCGCGGGCGCCGCTCTCCACGGCGATCGGGGTGTCGTTCAGGTAGAGAGTCGTCTCGCCGATCCCGCCGCCGCCGTCGCACAATTCTGCGCTGACCTCGGTTTCGGGCGTTTCGGAGGACCCAGAAAGGGTCAGGAAACGGGCCTTGGGTGGAAGGGTGGTGGCGCTAAGGAGCCTGTTGATATCTATCGCCTTGGCGTACTCGGAGAGGTCCTTCCCGGCCATGGCGGCTTCTATCAGATCGGGACGGTAAAAAATGTCATAAAGCTTCGAAACCGGGATAAACTCGGCCTCGCGGTCCCTGCCGCGGTTCAGGTGGTAGCCGATCAAAGATTCCCCGCCGGGAGAGTGGTCGAAGAAACCCTCCGGAGTCCAGAGCACCCAGCGTTTTTTATCGGCATGGGGAAAGAGCGCGAGAAGTTCCTTGCCGTCGCTCATCCGGTACCAGCGGATGGTGCCGTCGCCGAAGGCGGCCAGTGCCACGGAGCCGTCGCCGGACAGGTTCACGGTCCAGGCAGCGCCGGGGGCACGCAGCATCCAGATCTCCCTACCCGCACGGTCGAAGAGACGCAGGTGAGAAGAGGTGCCGAGGATGAACGAGGTACCGTTCGGGGCTATGGCCAGGGAAATGGATGCTTCTTCTTTATCGAGCTTCAGGGGTTTGCCGTTGAGCACTGGGTGCGGGGTATTGTCCCACCCTTTTATGACGAGACCCGCACCGCTGGTGCGGGGCAGGCGCAGGAAGTTGCTACTTTCCGCTTGGCTCGGCTTGCTGGTGCTTGGCGCATCGAGAAGGTCGGAAATTTTGCCCCAGACCTTGGAGCCCAGGCCCGGTTCTTCGGGAGGGGCTGCCGGGGTTTTCACCCGGGTCAGGCTCCTGGTGGAAAGGTCGAAGGAGACTGGGGACCTGCCCTTCTCCTGGTAGCTGAAGCTAACCACCTTGCCGTCATTGGAAACACGGAAGCCGCTCTGGTAATTCCGGTAATCCCGGAAGTCGGCGCTGGCGGGTTCCACAAAGAGGGGCTCCTTGCCGGTCAGGTCCAGAATGCCGAACCCGGGATCACCCGCGCAGTACGCGATGCGACCATCCGGCAAGGGGACCAGTCCCAAGATGGTGTTGTTGGCTACCGCAGTCTCGGTGTAACCTCCCCGGCCGGCATCGGACCAGCTTCGGATGGCGTTGCTCCTGACCGCGGCCTGCGTGGGATTTATTCCCCCGGCGAAGAGATAGCGACCGTCGGCGGACCAGGCGACCCGCGCGAAGCTCTGGATCTTCTCCCCGCGGGTGTCGGGGAGGAAAAGGGGGGAAAGATCCCTGCCAGAGAGCACCGCAACCTTAGCAGCGCCGACGTAACCGACCGCCACCATGCTGCCGTCGGGCGAAAAACGTGCGGACATCGGCCTGCCGATGCCGCCGCCCTCCCTTACTGCGGTCTGGCGCAACTTCCCGTCAGCCACCTCATAGAGGCGCAGGTAGCCGTCGAGTGACGCGGTCACCAACCGTCCGTCGCGGCTGAAGTGGACCGAGGGACAGGAATCGCGGTAGCCTTTGTCTTCGCCGGCCGGGGACCAGTCACTGGTCCGGTACAGGCAAACCCCGCTACCCACCGCGGCGGCCAGGTACCGTCCATCCGGGGAAAACTCAAGGTGAAAGACGTTACTGCGCAGACCGGTGATCCGACCAGTCATGTTGCCGTTAGCCCGGTTGAAAAGGTAGATGGTGCTACCTTTGTCGCTGCCAAGCTTGGTATATCCTCCGCAGGCGATGGTGTCGCCGTCCGGGGAGATGGCGACACCGAGGAGCACCCCCTCTTCTCCAGCGCCGATAGGGGGGCGGATGGTCCGGACCGGTCTGGCGCCGGGCTGCTCCCATACCCGTACGGTTTTGTCCGCTGAGGCGGTTACCAGCCAACGTCCGCTGGAGTCGCTGGCAATGCTGCTGATTTTAGCCGTGTGTACGCCGGTCTCGATCCGAAATATAGGGTCTTTCGGGGGCGCGGCGGCGCAGGCGCTGGCGGCCCGGATGAGGCAGGCAATAAAGAGCACGATGGCTAAAGGCCTGAGACGCATGGGAACTCCGTTTCGGGTGCAAAATTGGTCTTAAGTAGGTTAGACGGATTTTAGGGGGTTTTCCCTCACGGGAAAGATAATACCCACAGGCAGGAATCAGCTTTTCCTGCACGCGACGCGGTAGGATACTCAAAGTCCTGGTCGCTACAGGTCTTGATAGAGCACAACCGGGGGTCGTTGGTTACCTTACGTGCACTGGTGACGCGTACAGCGTGCAGCGGGGACGTACCTGAGTTTCGTGGTTTACTCAGGGGACCTTGCCCAAAATGTGGCCGCCGGGTGAATGATGGAGTGTATAAGCTCAGAAACTGCGAAACTCGGGTACGTCCCCCTCTCTCCTCCAGGTAATTCGAGAATTCCCTGTCATGACACCTCATCAAAAAGCAAATCTTTAGTGAAAAACCTTTAGTCGCCCCAGGTAAACGCCGATATCAGTGAAAGGCTGCACGCCTTCTTCCCAAGTGTGAGTTTCCGAGACAGGAACAGACAGCCTTCTTGAGAAAACACGCTGACGGCTGCGACAGTCAAGTCCCGGGACGTCCTCCTTGCGATGCTGGAAGCGCACCGGAGCGAGCACGGAAAGCGGTCGGCCGGTCTATCAAAAAAAACTTTTGGCAGTCATACCACAGATCACCGGTGGTAAGGGATATTTCGCCATGCTTAAACGGAAGATTGTGGCACCACAGCCCACTGCTTCAGTCAGGCGATTCGCCTTGGGTCTCGTCTCGGGAATCCTGATTGTCGATCTGGTCGTGGGCGGGCTGGCGGGCTTTTATCTGTACCGCGCCCGGCAGTTGGTCGAGACTCGGATTGCAACCCAGACCGAGAACCTGGCGCAGTCATTGAGCCTGACCCTCGCCGGCGTTTTGGGCAAAACAAGCACCGCTCTTTTTTCCGTGAAGCAGGAGGCGGAGCGGCAACTGAAAACCAGCGGCCTTGACCTTAAAGCCCTGAACGACTACATCCTGGAGCAGAAAAAACGCATCCCCGAACTCGACGGCCTGAGGGTGGCTGACAGCACCGGGCATCTCATCTGCGGCGACCGGGTGGTTCCCGAAGCCCGGGTCCCCTTCGGCGACCGCGAGGTCTTCATAGTCTCCAGGCAGATTCCCGACGCCGGCCTCGTGATCGGTCCTCCAAACTTCGGGCGAGTCACCAATCATTGGATCTTTCACCTCGCCTATCGGATCAACAACCCCGATGGGTCCTTCGCCGGAGTCGTGTTTGGGGCCATCGCACTCGACTACCTGCGCAACATTTTCTCTTCCTTCGATCTCGGCCGGCATGGCGCCATCACACTGCGAGACAAGGATCTAGCCGTGGTAGCCCGTTATCCGGATGCCAATAGTACCGGCAACAAGAAGGTATCGCGCGAATGGCAGGAGATGCACGGGGCCGGCAAGACCTCCGGAACCTACAAGACGCGGGGAAGCATAGACACGGTGGAGAGGACCTTCTCTTTCAACCAGGTGCCCAATTACCCACTTTTTGTCAATGTCGGCCTGGCCTCGAGCGACTATTTCACCTCTTGGCGCGGAGACGGAAGGATGCTGGGGGGCTTCGTAGCCTTTTTCTGGTCAGCATCGGTTGTTGCGGGTTGGATCATCTACCGTGTCATGAAGCAAGCGAAGCTGGCCGATGTGGCGCTTGAGCAGCACCGTGAGCAGTTGGAGGATAAGGTAAAAAAGCGAACCGTCGAACTGGAGAAAAAGAACCTTCAATTGGCCGAAGAGATCACGATACGAAAGCAGGTCGAGGCCAACTGGCAAAAGGCGGCGGTCATCATGGACCAGATGTCCGATGCTGTGAACTGGATCTCCAGGGAAGGCAGGTTCCTCTACGTCAACGATTCCGCCTGCAGCACTCATGGCTACTCTCGCGACGAAATGCTGTCACTTTCGGTGTGGGAGATAGCGGTTGACCTCCCCCCTGAGGCGTGGGCCGCTCACTGGGAGGACCTGACCCAGGCGCACTGCCAGCATTTTGAAACACGGAACAAGGCACGGGACGGGAGGGTCTTTCCGGTCGAGGTGACCGCCACCTACCTCGAGGTCGACGGTGTCGAATACATCTGCGCCATCATCAGAGACATCACCGATCGCAGGGAGAGCGAGTCCGAGAAGCAGACGCTCATGACGCAACTTGCCCAGGCCCAGAAAATGGAATCAGTCGGTCGCTTGGCAGGGGGCATCGCCCATGATTTCAACAACCTGTTGACCCCCATCATGGGATATGCAGAGCTGGTGCGGACTTCCCTGGCGCCGAAGAGCCAGGAACTGGGTAGGATAGACCATATACTCGAGGCCGCGGAGAGGGCCAAGGCCCTCATTCAGCAGCTGCTCAGCTTCAGCCGGAAGCAGGTGCTTCTTGTGAAGACCTTAGACATCAACGACGTGATCCGCTCCTTTTACAACATCCTGCGCAGCACCATACGCGAGGACATCGACATCCGCCTGCACCTGACCGGTGACGTTTTGGGGGTGCAGGCGGACCAGCACCAGATATGCCAGATCATGATGAACCTGGCCATCAACGCCCAAGACGCCATCGAGGGAACCGGGTCCATCACCATCGAGACCGCCCCCATCAACATCGACGCCGAATACCGGCGCCAGCATTCCGGAGTCGCCGAGGGGGAATACCTGATGCTTGCGGTGACCGACAGCGGCTCTGGCATGGACCAGGAGACGCTTTCCCACATGTTCGAGCCGTTCTTCACAACCAAGGAGGTAGGCCAGGGAACCGGGCTTGGACTCGCCACGGTCTACGGTCTGGTCCGGCAGCATGGAGGACACATCTGGGTTTACAGCGAGCAGGGTAAAGGTACGGTGTTCAAGATCTATTTCCCGATAGTAAAGGAGCAGCCTGCGGTAGAGGTGGAAAAGCCTGCGCCGGGGCCGTCGCTCAATGTGTCAGGGCGTACCATCCTTCTGGTGGAGGATAACGAAATGGTGCGGCAGTTGGCGCACGATATCCTGCAGACGTTGGGGACCGACATCCTCGTGGCCGAGGGCCCGAAGCAGGCGCTTCAGCTCAGTGCCGAAAAAAGGGTGGACCTGTTGCTGACCGACGTCGTCATGCCCGAGATGAACGGCCCGGAACTGTACCGCAGACTGCTGAAGTCGCACCCGCACCTGAAGGTGCTCTACATGTCGGGGTACACCAACAATACCATCGTCCATCACGAGGTCCTCGATGGCAGCGTTGACTTCATCCAGAAGCCGTTCACCCTCCAGGAGCTGGCCAATAAGGTCCAGTTGAGTCTGACCACTTAATCTTGCAAAAGAATCCCCTTAAGGGAGTCCGGTAACGGGGACAGGAGCGGAAGTTGCAGACCTGTGGTACTTCACCAAGGACCTCGATATGACGTATTGCGGCATCCTGCTTGTCTTCGTCTAACTTGAACGATTCTTCAGTTACGCTTGATGCCTCCCACTGACTTTCCAATGGCCACCCTTAGCTGGCCCGACTCGCTGTAACCGGCCTTCAGCCTGCAGCTTTTGGAGGTTACGCTCTATGGAACGTGTCGTTACACCGACGCTTTTGGCTAGCCCCGCAATGGTCATCGCCCCGTTCTTCTGCAACGCAACAACAATTTTCTCCGACGTTTTCTCCGACGTTTTCTCCGACGTTTTCTCCGACGTTTTCTCCGACGTTTTCAAAAGTGCTTCCGTCATGGAATCCTGCAAAACGCGCAACATAAATTCTATGAAAGGGGTTGAATCCGCCGACCTGTCCGCCTCGGCCAACGCCTGGTAATAGGCGGATTGGCGCACCTTTATCACTGACTCTACCGGGAGATAGGCCAGAATCGGCTGCCACCTGCTCAGTATCAGCGTCTGCCATAAGCGCCCCATGCGTCCGTTACCATCGGCGAAGGGATGAATGAATTCGAACTCGTAATGGAACACGAAACTGGCAATCAATGGGTGCACCGGAGTCGCTGCCAGCCAGGCAAGCAGGTCCGCCATGAGCCCGGTGACTCTACCTGCCGGCGGTGCCATATGCACCAGAGACTGATCGCTGTAAATACCTACGCCACCGGTACGGAAACAACCGGCATCATCCACCAGTCCCGCCATGAGCAGTTTGTGAGCGGCCAATAGATCACTACAGGAATGCGCTTGCCAGAGCGGCAATTGCTCATAAGCAGAAAATGCGTTACGCACCTCCTGTATTTCACGCGGCAAACCTAAAACCGGCTTGCCATCCAGTACCGCGGTCACTTGTTCCACACTAAGGGTATTGTTTTCTATAGCCAGAGAGGCTTGAATGGTGCGAATGCGGTTGTTGCGGCGTAACTGCGGGGACAAGTCGCCACCTCCCGATACTGACCAACGGGTCAATAGCTCAACGATATCGGCTACCCGTTGCAGGATTGGCGGCGTGATGGTATAGGGCGGAAGATAACTCATTGGGCAACCTCACTCGGAAAGGTCACGAAACAAAAAAAGAGGCTACAGCCTAAACCGTAACCTCTTGTTTTTATATGGCGTCCCCGAGACGATTCGAACGTCCGACCCCTTCCTTAGGAGGGAAGTGCTCTATCCTGCTGAGCTACGGGGACAAATCAGACGATCTTTATACCTTAGCCTCCCCCGCTTTGCAAGGAGTTTTATTAAAACTTGAGCAAAGAGAATACCTTACCAGCGGGCAGCTTCTTGCTCCCTTCCAGGAATTCCAGCTCCGCCATGAAGCAGCACTCGAAGATCTCGGCCCCCATGCCACTCACCAGTTCGACGACGGCCGCCATGGTCCCGCCGGTCGCCAGCAGGTCGTCGGCGATCAGCACCCGCTCGCCCTTCTTGATGGCGTCGACGTGGATCTCCAGGGTGTCGGTGCCGTACTCGAGGTCGTAGGTCTTCTTGAGGGTCTCGGAGGGGAGCTTGCCGGGCTTACGCACCAGTACGATCCCCGCGCCCAGCTTGTACGCCAGCGCCGCGCCGACAATGAAGCCGCGCGCCTCGACGCCCACGACCTTGTCGATCTTCTCGCCCACGTAGCGGTTGGCCAAAAGGTCTATCATGCGCTGGAAGGACTTGGCGTCCTCGAGCAGGGTCGTGATGTCCTTGAAGAGAATCCCCTTCTTGGGGAAGTCCGGTACGTCCCGGATGATGCTTTTGAGATTTTCCATGTGCTTGCTGGCCGCTCCTTATTTTACTGCCGTAGGTGTCGCGCTGCGCCCCATGATGTCGGTCGCTTCCACGATTTTTCTCAGTTTCTCCAGGCTCTTCGCCTCGATCTGGCGGATGCGCTCGCGGGTCACCCCGAAGCTCCTGCCGATGGTGTCGAGGGTCTGGGGGTCCTTGTCGTCCAGCCCGAAACGCAGGGTCAGGATCTTCTTCTCGCCATCGGAGAGGGTCTCGAACCACTTGCTCACCAGCTCGTACTTGTTGAGGTCCTCCAGCAGCGCCGCCGGCGACACGGTGGAGGTGTCCTCGATGGTGTCGATCAGGAAGTAGTCGTTGTTCTCCCCCATGGGGCGCTCGATGGAGTAGGTCTTTTTCAACAGCACCATGAGCCGGCGCACGTAGGTCACGTTCACGTCCAGGGTGTCGGCGACCTCCTTGATGGTCGGCTCGCGGTTCATCTTCTGCACCAGCTCGCGGGTCACCCGCAGCATCTTGTTGATGTCGTCGGAGACGTGCACCGGGAGCCGGATGGTGCGCGACTGGTTCACCAGCGCCCGTTCGATGGACTGCCTGATCCACCAGGTGGCGTAGGTGGAGAAGCGGCACTCCTTGGAGAGCTTGAAGCGCTCCACGGCCTTGATGAGCCCCATGTTCCCCTCTTCGATCAGGTCCAGGAAGGGGAGTCCGCGGTTTATGTAGCGCTTGGCGATCTTCACCACCAGGCGCAGGTTGGACACGATCATGCGGTCCCGGGCGGCCTTGTCGCCCAGGTCGATCTTCGCGGCCAGCTCCTTCTCCTCGTCGGCGGTCAAGAGCTTGGTCTTCTGGATCTCGCGCAGGTAGAGTTTGATGGCGTCGTCGAAATGCTCGACAACCGCCGCCTTGATCTCCTCTTCTTCGACCTCTGCCGGCTCCACCTCTTCGACGTCCTCGAGTTCCAAGGCATCAGGGTCCTGCTCGACATCCAGAAAAAGAGGGTCCTTCTCCTCTAAAAGTTCGTCTTCCATGCAAGACTCCTATGACAAACTAGTTGGTTTCAAATGGTCGATGCCACCGCGGTCAGCGATCCGCGCGTTTGTCGGTCCGCGTTCGACGTTGCCACGTTCAGCGTTACCGCGTTCAGCGTTACCGCGTTCAGCGTTACCGCGTTCAGCGTTACCGCGTTCAGCGTTACCGCGTTCAGCGTTGCCGCGTTCAGAGATGCCGCGCGCTCACCTTGCCGCCTGGTTCGCGGAAAGGCTGGCGGAGACGCTGCGTCCCTACGATTCTTCGCTCCAGCCGTTCCTGCCGATCAGGCGCACGAAACGGCAGCCGTCGGACTCCTGGCGCGCTACCTTGCCGTCCAACCCCTTGGTCACCAGCACCAGCTGCTGGTCGTTGCGGTCGCCTACCGGTATCACCAGCCTGCCGCCGGGCGCGAGCTGGCTGATCAGGCATTCCGGGACGTGGGGCGCTCCCGCCGTCACCAGGATCGCGTCGAAGGGCGCCTCCTCCTCCCAGCCGTCCGTGCCGTCGCCGATGCGCAGGTTCACGTTCAAAAGGCCCAGGCTGTCCAGTGCGCGGCGCGCCTTCAGGGCCAGCGGCCGGATGCGCTCCACCGTGTAGACCCGGTCCGCCAGGGTCGCCAGCACGGCCGCCTGATAGCCGGAGCCGGTGCCGAGTTCCAGCACCTTCTCGCGGCCGCTGAGCTCCAGCATCTGGGTCATCTTCGCTACGATGTAGGGCTGCGAAATGGTCTGCTTTTCGCCGATGGGGAGCGAGCTGTCGCTGTAGGCCTGCGCAGCCATGGCCTCCTCGACGAATATGTGCCGCGGTATATCGAGCATGGCCCCGATAACCCGCTGGTCCGTGATGCCCCGCTTCACTAACTCGGTCACCATTCTCTTGCGTGCAACCCCGAAATTCAAATGTTCCCCCAATCTGTTGGCAGCGGGGAAATATAACAAACCGTCGGCTAAAAGTCCAGCATTCACCGCACTTCCCACGCCTTGAGGGTCTCGATGGAGGCGTAGTTGGTCAGGTCGATGTGCATGGGGGTGATGGAGACGTGGCCGCGCGACACGGCGTAGTAGTCGGACCCGGGGATGTCCTGGAAACTGAGGTCCGCGGTCCCGATCCAGTAGTAGCTCCTGCCCCGCGGATCGACCTTGTCCACGATGGTCCCCTCGTAGCTCCGCTTCCCCTGGCTGGTGATGAGCGGCACCCGGAGCAGCTCGGCCGGGAGGTCGGGGACGTTCACGTTGAGAAAGGTGTCGGGTGGCAGCCCCTTCTCCATGACGGTCTGGGCCAGCCGCGCAGCGCAGCCGGCAGCCACGTCGTAATGCTCCCCGGCACCCTGGGTGACCAGGGAAACGGCGATGGCGGGAAGGCCCATCAGGGTCGCCTCCAGGGCCGCGGCGACGGTTCCCGAGTAGGTGACGTCGTCGCAGACGTTGGCGCCACGGTTCACCCCCGAGATCACCAGGTCGGGACGGAAGCTGAGCAGGCTATGGATTCCCAGGTTGACGCAGTCGGTGGGCGTGCCGTCAACGGAGTAGACGTTCTCGCTGATGCGCGCCGCCCGCAAGGGATGGTGCAGCGTCAGCGCGTGCCCCACCGCGCTGCGCTCTCGATCCGGCGCTACTACAACGACTTCGGCGATCTCGGCCACTCGCTTCATGAGAGCTGCGAGCCCCGGGGCGTGCACACCGTCGTCGTTGGTAATGAGAATTCTCACTAATTTTACCTCGTTAACTCAATCAAATATACGTAAAAATGCAGAGCTGCCACAGCCGTCATTCGGCGCCGGGGGTCGGTCGTAGATGCGCGACTGGAGCGCGCTGGCACGGAAGACTCCCAGCGCTGGAAAGCTTTTCGTGCTGCCCTACCCCCTATCTTTCGGCCGGCGGAAGGATTACTTTAACATATTTAAATCAAGCCCGACAATTTTTAACATTAATCCGTAGCGAAATCCGACGCCGGGAGAAGCGGCAGTTTTCCACATCCCTGGCCTGCCATTAAGGCTAACAGGGGGGAAGGCAGGCGCGGCGAGACAGGGGGGTTGTCGTTAGGGTAGTTGTTGGTTTTCAGCTGCTCGCACTTTCACAAGCTACCCCTCGCCCTTTGGGTAGGCTTGGGTAAGGGCTTTGCCTGGGCGCGATAGTTGAGACACCGGCTAATCGAATTTTCCGCAGGCAAGCCGGTCCCGGCTGGCATAGCGCAGCTTCATGGTGATGAGACCGGTGTAGCAGACGATGGAAAAGATGTTGGCGAGGATCAGCGGAAGGTCGCCCAGGGAGATGCCGTAGACCAGCCAGAGCAGCATGCCGAAGTTCAAGAGCACCAGCTGCCACATGGAAAGGTCGCGGGCGTGCTTGGTCCGGTAGGTCTGGATCACCTGGGGAATGGCGGCGCCGCTGGTGAGCAGGCCCGCCAAGAGCCCGATGTACGGGGTGAGGTTCATGCGCCCTTTTTCCCCTTGAACTCGGCGCCGGCCCAGTCGATCTGGGAGAGCAGCCCGCGCAGCGCGGAGACCTCGCGGCTGTTGAGTTCGGCCCGGGAAAAGATGCGCCGCATGGTGCGCATCATGTGGTCGGGGTTTTGCGGGTTGAGGTAGCCGATCTTCAGGAAGGTGCGCTCCATCTGGGCGTAGAGCGGCTCCAGGCTGGCGGAACCGGCGACTTCGCGCGCGGGCTTCGCGGCGGCGGCCTCGGACGCAGCAGCGGAAGCGGCTCCTTTGAGGAACTCGTAACAGAAGATCAGCACGGCCTGTGAGAGGTTCAGCGAGCCGTACTCGTCCGCGGTCGGGATGGTGGCCTGCCAGCGGCAAAGCGCCACCTCGTCGGTGGTGAGGCCGCTGTCCTCCCTGCCGAAGACGAGCGCCAGCCGGCTTTGCGGGGCGCAGCCGGCGAACCGGGTGACGATCTCATCCGGGGTGCAGATCTCGTTTCGGTACTTGCCGTGCCGCCTGGTGGTGGCGACCGAGAACTCGCAGTCGGCGAGCGCCTCCTCCAGCGAGCCGAAGATTTTGGCCGCCTCCAGCAGGTCCTTGGCGGAGACGGCGAACATGGTCGCCTCGGGATGGTCCACGCGGCAGGGGTTCACCAGGCGCAGGTCCGCAAGCCCCATATTCTTCATGGCCCGGCAGACCATGCCGATGTTTCCCGGGCTCTGGGTCCCGACCAGGACGATGCTGATTCTTCCCTTGATATCCATGAAACGGTACCTTCCTTTTTCATTTGAATCTACTGCCGGCGTAACTTCAGCCGTCAGGACCGCTTGTGATGCAGTGACGCCTTGTGACCGACCTGCGCGGCCAGATACAGCCTCATCCGCTTGAGCCTCGCCCGGGCCCGCCTGCGGCGCCAGTGGTGCGCGGCGAAGTGGCTAAGCCACATGCAGCCGGTGAGTGCCGCCAGGATCAGCAGCAGGTAGGGCTCGTAGCGCTCCAGGTCGCTCACGAAGAGCGACGCCCCCTTGCCGAAGAGGTAGCCCAGCATGGAGAACACGATGGCCCAGGAGAAGGCGCTCAGCAGGTTCAGGACCAGGAAGCGCCGCGCGGAAAGGTTGGTCATGCCGAGGATGATCGGGAGCAGTATCCTGAATCCGTAGGTGTAGCGGGACACGAAGGCGACGAACGCCCCGTAGCGCTCGATGAGCCGCAGCCCCTTGCGGAACTTGCGCGCCAGTTTGGTGAAGAACCTCAGCAGGGCGGGACCCTTGACCCGGCCGAGATAGAAGTAAAACTGGTCTCCCAGGAAGGAACCGGCGAAGGCGGAAAGTATGATGCCGTAGATGTTGAAGTATCCCTGGCTGGCAAGGAAACCGGCGAAGATCAGTATGGTCTCCCCTTCGAGAAAGGTCCCGATCAGGAGCACCCAATATCCATGGTCCCGAAGGTACTCCTGGAGAAGCTGCTGCACTAAGCCTCCGGGTTACGATAGCGTTGGTAGCGGCATGAAACAGGTCAAGGTTCTCGTTCGCTCCGCTCACAGGCTAAGGTGAAGACAGGTCAAGGTTTTCGTACGCTCCGCTCACAGGCTAAGGTTGAGAGTACACCAAAACCGCTCGTCTGTTCAGCCTCAGCCTCAGCATCAGCCTCAGCATCAGCATCAGCCTCAACCTCAACCTCAACCTCAACCGTTCCTTACTTCCGGTAGCTCGGGATCACCCCCCTGACCTCGACCGTGGGGGCGTCCTCGATCAGTTCCAGGTTCCCCGAGTCGTCCTCGTAGTCCTCGTCACCCACCGCCCAGGCGTAGAGGCGCTCGGAATCGAGCAGCACCGGCTTCTCGGGGGATCCGTAGACCCGGTTCTGCATCCCCTCGTCGTAAAGGCCGACGCAGCCGTGGGAGGCGGGCTTGCCGGGAAGATCCCTGGCGTGGATCCAGTAGGATACGTTATCCTCCCCCACGTGGAAGCGCATGGCGTTGTCCATCGGGTACTGGTCGGTCTGGTCCTCGGTCTTGTAGAGGGAGGAAAAGTGGTTCCGGTCCCGGGCGTCAATCTGGTACACCCCGACCGGCGTCTCGTGGCCCAGCGCGCCCGTCGCGGCAGGCATGGAGAAGACCAGCTCCCCGTATTCGTAGGCGCCGATCCACTGCTCGGTGAGATCGATGAGCAGGAACTTCTCGTGCCGCTCGGCGGGCTGGTACTCCAGCGGAAGCGGCGTATAGGTGCGGCAGGACGCGATGTCCACCGGAACCTTTATGGTCATCCCCGGGTAGACGTGGCGCCGGTCGATCCTGTTGAAGCGGGCCACGACGGGCCAGTCGCTGCCGAAAAGCGACTCCAGGCTGTCCTCGGGTCTGATGAAGCGGGGCCGCCAGGGGATCTTGCTGAGGCTTGGGTAATCGACACGGGTGAGGTCTTCGTGCGCCGGGTCCCGCGGATTGGGGCCGGCCACGGAGGTGGACAGGGGGTTATAGACGACGATGGCGCCGAAAATGATAAGAACGATAAGAAACAGGGCCTTACGTAACAGCTTGCGTACCATCTTGCGTGCACTCCCTAGCCAAAAACAAGTGATGGGGCAGAGGCCCCATCATCCCCTGCTTTTAGCATCATTAGGACTACGGGTCAAGAAAAAGCGCGCGCAACCAGCACCTCCTCGACCGCCGTGTAGGGGTCGAGGCTCCGATTCCGCAGGCCGTCCAGGATCGCCTGGTAGCTGCCGTTTGCCTTGATGGCGCCGAACACGGTGTCGAAGAGCTCCTCCCTGAGGGTGTCGGCGAAGAGCTTGGCGTTGCGCTCCTCGATCAGCCGCTGCAGGTGGCCGGAGGACCTGAGGTACTCACGGTGCGCCTCGAACTCCTCGATAAGCTCGTCTATGCCGACCCCGCGGGCCCCTTCCGTCTTGAGGACGTGCGGCAGCCAGGCGCCGGGCTCCGGGTGCTTCATCTCCAGCATGGCGGAGAGCTCGCGGGCGGTCCGCTCGGCACCCTCGCGGTCCGCCTTGTTGACCACGAACACGTCGCCGATCTCCAGGATTCCCGCCTTGATGGCCTGGATGTCGTCGCCCATCCCCGGCACCATGACGACGGCCGTGGTGTGGGCGGTGCTGACGATGTCCACCTCGTCCTGGCCGACCCCGACGGTTTCCACGATGACGACGTCCATCCCCATGGCGTCCATCACGTTCACCACGTCCATGGTGGAGCGCGACATGCCGCCCAGGCAGCCGCGGGTGGCGAGGCTCCTGATGAAGACGCCCGGGTCCTCGGCGTGCCGGTTCATCCGGATGCGGTCCCCGAGGATGGCGCCGCCGGTGAAGGGGCTGGTCGGGTCGATGGCGACCACGCCGACCAGTAGGTCCTTCTTGCGGTAGGCCGCGATGATCTGGTCCACCAGGGTGGACTTGCCGGCGCCCGGCGGGCCGGTGAGCCCCAGGATGTAGGCGTTCCCGGTGCGCGGGTAAAGCGATTTCAGCTCCGCCACCGCGCTTTTGAAGCGGTCGTCGATATCTCTCATCAGGCGCGCGGCGGCGCGGATGTCGCCGTCGAGCACACGTTCGGCAAGTGTCATGCGGGGCTCCCGGTTGCTTCGGTGCGGCAAAGTGCGGCATGCAGGCCGCGCTCCAGGGCGCAGCCGTTTTTCAGGTCAAGTTCCTCGGCGGAGTTCACCAGCCGTTTGGCGGCGGCCAGCGCGGCGCTCGAATGGGCGGCGACCCCCTCGGCAAAGGCGCGCACCTCGTCCCAGAAGACGGCCGCGGGGAATACCGCGTTCACGTAACCCAGGCGCAGGGCGTCCGCCGCGTCGTAGCTCTGGGCGGTCATGAAAACCTCCAGCGCCTTGTTCCTGCCGATCAGGCGCGGCAGTTTCTGGGTGCCGCAGAAGCCGGTGAGGATACCCAGGCGCGCACCCGGGTGGGCGAAGCGCAGCGTGTCGCTGGCAAGCCGCAGGTCGCAGGCGAGCGAGAGGTCGCAGCCGCCTCCCATGGTGATGCCGTTCAGCGCGGCGATGACCGGCGTCTCGGCGTCCTCCATGGCTTCGAAGAGCGCCTGGCCCGCCTCCCCGAAAGAGAGCGCGTCGGCCGGAGAGAAGTCCAGCATCTGGGCGATGTCGGCGCCTACCGCGAAGGAGTCGCCGGGATAGCCCGAGACCACGATGACCGCGACCTCCGGGTCCGCCTCCAGGAGCGAGAAGGCGCTACTCAGTTCGCGCAGCGTTTCCTGGGAGAGCGTGTTCAGGCGGGCGCCCGAGTCGAGCAGCAGGTAGCCGACCCGGTTTTCCACCTTCAGTGACAGCTTGGTATAGAGCATGAGTTCCTGTGAAACGAGAACCGTTGGCCACGGAGAACGTCTGAGAACTTCTGAGAAAAAGCCCCACCCCTAAAACATATCAAACAGGAGGCCAGGAACAAGTATTTGTTGCACCCGTTCCAGGTTTTGACGTCTCAGAAGTTCTCCGAATTTCTCCGTGGCCAACCGGTTTTGTTTTTCCTTTGGGTTTTAAGCGTGCGGGGTGATGTTGTCGCGCACCCAGCCCACGATGGTTTCCGTGGAGGTGCCCGGGGTGAAGATCTCGCGGATGCCGGCCTCCTTCAGCCCGGGGATGTCGTCCTCCGGGATGACGCCGCCGGCCATGAGGACGATGTCAGTGGCGCCCTTCTCCTTCAGTATCTCGTAGACTGCGGGAAGCAGCGTGTTGTGCGCGCCCGAGAGGATGGAGAGCGCGATGCAGTCCACATCCTCCTGGATGGAGGCGGCGACGATCTGCTCCGGCGTCTGGTGCAGCCCCGTGTAGATGACCTCGAAACCGGCGTCGCGAAACGCGCGCGCGATGATTTTAGCTCCCCTGTCATGGCCGTCCAGACCCGGCTTTCCCACCAGAATACGCAATTTCCTTTCAGCCATGGCACACCTCCGTTGTATGTATTAAAATCGTTGAGTGGTTAAGTCGTTAAGTCGTTGAGTCGTTGGGTCGGTAAATCGTTGAGTCGTTAAGTCGTTGAGTCGTTAAGTCGTTACGTCCCGACTCGACTTCTCGACGCTTCACCATTCAACGCTTATTATTTCTCAATGCCAATGCGCGACTGGACACCGGCCTTGTAGTAATGCTTGATCTCGCGCATCTCGGTGACCAGGTCGGCCGCCTCGATGACCCTTTCGTCCGCGTTACGCCCGGTCAGCACCAGCTCGACCTGGGCGGGCTTCTCGCGCATCAGCTCCAGCAGGTCCTCCACCGGGACGAGCCCCATGGAAACGGCCCCGTTGATCTCGTCCAGGATGACCATGTCGTACTCGCCGCTGGCGAGCTTGGTGCGCGCCAGCTGCAGCGCCTCGGCGGCGAGGTCCTTGTCGGTCTGGTGCGGATTGTCCTTGTTGACCCATCCCGCGCGCCCGGTCTGGATGATGGTCAGGTAGGGCGCCAGCCGCTCGGCGGCCATCT
>TBL_comb47_HYPODRAFT_10003728_pt1 | contig 17919 bp, 13 predicted proteins | sample TroBogypolimnion_40_FD_10682 | JGI IMG/M metagenome (IMG submission 10682)
ACAACCTTACCTGGCCTCTTTTTTCCTGATGAATCTTCCCGTCCCCGATGAAGTAAAACGTGCTAAGGCAGACTATTGGGATGTCTGGTCATCACTATTCAGTGAGAACTTCTTTGATATTCAGGCAGATTGGTGTGCACAGAATCATCTGGAATACAATGTCCACCTCAACCACGAGGAGATGGGACCCGCGTTGGTTAAATCCGAAGGTGACTTCTTTAAAGATATGCGTCATGTTGGAGTTCCCGGTGTTGATGCGATATGGAGTCAGATCTGGATGGACCATGAAGCCGATTATCCAAAACTGGCTTCTTCAGCGGCCCATAACTTTGGTCGGCCACGTTCGTTTACCGAGAGTTTTGCTGCTTACACTTATCGACCCACTGTCGCTCAGGCAAAATGGGTAATCGATTATCAACTCGTTCGTGGCATTAACCTGGTTGAAATTATGTTTATGCCTTCTTCTGCACCGAGACCTGCTCAGGATTCAACCCGTAAAACGACTCCTGTCACAACACCAACAGGCAACGGTCAACGTATCCCAAGCTTCTTTACTACTGATTCTTTTCCTTCGGTCGCACAATATGTCAATCGTGCCTCCTACCTGCTTTCGTCCGGCCGTCCTGCTGCTCAGATTGCCCTGTACTTCCCAACCTCAAGCATGTGGCTTGGCGATGATGAATCGGATAAGAGCAACCTATCGATTGTGCAAAAGCTGCTGGAGAAACAGTTAGATTTTGATTTTGTTGACGAACAGGCATTATCCACGATACTTACCATTGATAAAGGTTCCTTGATCAACCTCAGTGGTCAGCGTTATGGTGCAGTCATCATTCCTTCTATCACAGCTATTTCAAAAGCTGCTTTAGATAAACTAAAAGCATTTGAAGCAGCAGGAGGAAAGGTAATCTTTATGGGAAAAGAACCTTCTGTTCTCGTGGAACAAACTTTCCTGAAGGCAAATGGTAAGATAAATCTGGACTGGGCTCTTCGTGAACCTTCAGGAATGCTTACCGAAGCAGTTCTAAAAACTTTGCCACATGCAGATGTTACACTGGAACAAACCTCTCCTTCGGTCAAGTATTTACACCGCAAATTTAAAGACGGAGAACTCTATTTCTTCTTCAATGAAAGTGATAAGAAACAAGTCAATAAAGTTTTACTCAAAGGATCCGGAAAACCTGAAATATGGAATGCTTTCTCAGGACAACATGAATCTATCTCATCCACTGCTTCAAATAAAGGCTTTATAAACCTGCCCCTGACACTTGAACCTTATGAATCCAAGTTTATTATTGTTAATTCAAAATAATTATTAACCAGATCATTATGAAAACTATTGTTAGCTTTAAAAACATAATTTTTATTTGCTTCATTGCATTATTTGCATCACAGTGCTCTAACAATTCTTCTAATTCAATTCCTCATCTGGAAAAAAGAGGCCTTGCCACACAGCTGATCGTAAATGGTAAGCCTTTCCTTGCTTTGGGTGGAGAGTTGCTGAATTCCAGTTCATCCGGATTGAAATACATGGATACGATATGGCCCAAACTTGAAAAGATGAATATGAACACCGTATTGGGTGGGGTTTCATGGGATCTGATAGAGCCTGTAGAGGGAAAATTTGACTTTATGCTGGTCGACAGCATGATCATGAATGCTGAGAAGCACAATATGAAACTGGTAGTGCTTTGGTTTGGTAGCTGGAAGAACGGAATGTCTCATTACGCTCCTGAATGGGTTAAGAAAGATACAGCCAGGTTTCCACGTGTCGTAATTGCAAATGGCAAGAAACTGGAGATCTTGTCTGCTTTTAGCAAGAACAATGTGCAGGCAGATGCAAAAGCCTTTGCTGCATTAATGAAACATATCAAAGAAGTAGATGCCAAAAAGCAAACAGTGATCATGGTTCAGGTTGAAAATGAGGTTGGCATCATCGGAGATTCAAGAGATCGCAGTGTAGATGCAAATAATGCCTTCCTGAATTTTGTTCCTGATGAATTCATAAACTACCTCCGCAAAAACAAAGCATCTCTGTTGCCTGAATTCAAGAGCTTTGTTGGAGATAATGTGACAAAAAATCTCGGCAACTGGGAACTTATATTTGGAAAAAGCGCTGCTACTGACGAAACTTTTATGGCATGGAATTATGCTCAATATGTCAACAAGGTAGTAGAAGCCGGTAAAAAAGAGTATCCACTCCCAATGTATGTCAATGCCTGGATCGTTCAACCACAGGATAAAAAACCCGGTGACTATCCAAGCGGGGGGCCACAGGCACATCATCATGATGTCTGGCGTGCCGGAGCTCCTAAGTTGGATTTTCTGTCACCCGACATCTATCTCCCCGACTTTGTCAACATCACACAGCAATATGCCCGTTCAAAAAATCCTATGTTTATACCTGAATCCTTTGCAGGAACGACAGGTGCTTCAAATGCATTTTATGTCATCGGACAGCTAAATGCTATGGGTTATTCTCCGTTTGGCATTGAAACACGTGAAAAGAACCCCGGTAAAGGCCCCATGTCAACTGCCTATAAGGTGTTGGGTCAACTTGCTCCTGTCATCCTTGAAGCTCAGAATAAAGGGACAATAGCCGCAGTAATACTCAATAAAACTGATTCTGTAAAGACCTTATCTCTGGGAAATTATACGATCAGGATTGAACTTCGCAGCGATAAAAGAGGAAATGATTTTGCCCAGTCCGGATATGGAATACTGATTAACTCAGGGTTTGATGAATATATCATTGCAGGAACAGACATAGAAGTCTCTTTTTTCACAACCGAACCAAAGCTTCCTACTGTTGGATTGGCTTCCGTATTTGAAGGCACCTTTGAAAACGGGAACTGGGTACCGGGACGTCAACTCAATGGTGATGAAATTATGAAGAACTATGACTTTGCCGGTGAGGCCCTGAAAAATAGTACAGGAACCGTTGCCAGGATCATGGGTCCCAATCCATCCATTCTGAAAGTGAGATTATATAAGTATTAATTTTATCGTTTATCCTGACAGATAATGAACAAACATTCCATTCTGATTTTCCGAATGATGACCGTTTTACTGATGGCAACCTGCTTATGTTTTACAGCTAATGCAGCCAACAAACCGGTTAAGCGATATATCATATCTGAGTTGGGTGCAAAGGGTGATGGAATAACGGTAAATACTACAGCCATTCAATCTGCAATCGACAAATGTTCTGCCGAAGGTGGAGGCGTTTTAGTGGTCCCTAAAGGAACCTTTTTAACCGGGGCCCTCTTTCTTAAAAAAGGTGTTAATCTTTTTATCGAAAAAGAGGGTGTCTTAAAAGGAACCATCCGGCAATCAGATTACCCTCAAATCAATACCCGTTGGGAGGGAATTGAACGGGTCTGGACTTCGGCATTTATCAATGCAGAGGGACTTACCCATATCGAAATAAACGGAGAGGGTACCATTGATGGCTCGGGAGCTGAGTGGCCAAAGATTATTCGTCAAAACGTCCAACAACTTTCTCAGGCAGCCCGGGATAGTTTAAGTAAGATCCCCCGTCCTGGACGACCCCGTCTTATTTGTATAAACAACTGCTCGAAGGTCCATATTGCAAATGTGCATCTCCTGAATCAGGCCGTGTGGTGCATCCATATCCTATACTGCAGAGATGTGAAGATTGAAAACATAGACATCAAAGCAGATCACACCATTCTCAGTTCGGATGGTATGGATATCGACTCAAGCAATGGTGTTCTCATCACAGGTTGTTCTATCGATGTCAACGATGACTGTATCTCCATCAAATCAGGTAAAGATGAAGATGGGGTGCGCGTAAACAGACCCAGCGAGAATATTATTGTTGAGAAATGTCATTTCGGATATGGTCATGGAGGAGTAGCCATGGGCAGTGAGACCTCAGGTGGAATCCACAATGTGGAGGTAAGAGACTGCATTGTTGATGCGGGTAACTGGGCACCCATAAGATTTAAAACCCAACCGGGCAGGACCAATGTTGTTGAGAATATTACCTTTCGGAATATCGCAATGAAAGATGCGCAAACTGCTTTTGAATTTAATATGGAATGGCGGATGGTTCCTCCTTTCGCCCCACCCTCAAAAGTTCCGCCCATCTTCCGCAATATTCATCTGATCAACATTACCGGATCGGCAAAAAGTGTCGGAGTTATGCATGGACTAAAAGATAGTCCGATAAAGAATGTTACCTTTAAGGATTGTAAAATCTCTGCTCAGAAAGGGTTCAGAGTCGACAATATCGAGAACATCGATTTTTCAGGACTTACGCTTGATGTGAAAGAGGGAGAAGCAATCATAAGAGCCAATAAATAAAACATTAATCATCAAACCAAAACTTATTGATCCATGAACACAAGAAAAGAACTTATTTTTCAACCGATTTTATATCTCGCAACTTTTATATTGTTGTTTCTGCTAGCGCCAGCATCACTAAGTGCACAAGGCAATGCTGCAACAAAGCAGGTTTTCGATGTGCTCAAATATGGAGCCAAAGGTGATGGCGTGACCCTTGACAGTCCGGGTTTTCAAAAAGCCATCGATGATGCTACAAAAGCCGGAAACAGTGCTCAGGTGTTCATTCCCGCTGGTCATCGTTATCTCGTTGGAACCATTCAATTAAAAAGCAACATTGATTTTCATCTCGACGGGGATGCAGAGTTATATGTCAGCACCAACCCGAAGGACTACATCAACGATGCTGTAATTATAGCCAACGACGTCAATAATCTGAAGATCTCGGGTACCGGTAGTATCAATGGCCGTGCACTTGAATTCATGACCCAATACAGCAAGGAGACTGAAATCTATCTGCCTGCCACATGGCGTCCTAAAATCTTCATCCTGACCAAATGCACAAATCTTGATATCCGCGACATCACATTCGGCTCAGCACCAAACTGGGGACTCCATATGCTGGGTTGCGAAAACGTAGTCATCGATAATCTCAAGATCAGAAACAATCTGGAAGTTCCCAATTGCGATGGTATCGACCCCGATCATTGCCGCAATGTGACAATCAAAAATTGCAATATCGTGTGTGGAGATGATGCTGTTGTGATCAAATCAACCCGTCAACCCATCAATTATGGTTTGTCAAAAAATATCACGGTGCAGGATTGCTATATGGTTACTCAGGATGCCGGTTTAAAGATTGGCACCGAAACCACTGAAGATATCCAGAACATTACATTTGAACGTTGTAAGATAAAAACCAGCAGCCGTGGTATCTGCATTCAGTTGCGCGATGAAGGAAATATCTTCAACATCACATTCCGCGATATTGAATTCGAATCCCGTTTTTATTCTGATCCCTGGTGGGGACGTGGTGAGGGCATCTCTTTCACCGCAGTACCCCGTACACCTCAATCCAAAATCGGAACCATCCACGATATCAAGCTCGAAAACATCAAGGGAATTACCGAGAACAGTATCCGCTTACGTGGCACCAAAGAGAGCCGTATTTCAAATATCACCTTTGAAAACGTTTCTTTGACCCTCAACAAGCTATCCCGTTACAAGGGAGGACTTGTCGATAACAGACCCACCTCTGCCTATCAACCCATCGAAGAACAACAGACTTCAGGATTCAGTATCCGCTTTGCCGATAACATCTTACTGAAGAAATGTTCGGTTAAATGGGGAGAAAACAAACCGGATTATTACACCAATGCGATTAATGCTACCGATGCTACCGGCGTGAAAGTTGAACAGTTTACGGGCGTATCTGCAAACCCAAAACTTTACCCTGCCATCTCTATCAATAAAAAATAAAACATTCTTATTTACACTCAATAAGAAAACCCAATGAATACAATTAAAACTGGTTTATTCCTGTTCGTCCTTTTAGCCCTACCCGGATTCTTTTCCCTTTCGGGTTCCGGATCAATTTACGCTCAGGCAGATAGCACCATTAAAATCTTCCAGTTTCCGGCAAACATGATTCCAAGAATCGATGGAAACGCAGATGACTGGGCCATGGTTCCAAAGAAATATATTGTAGGCAGCGATCAACTCTCAGAAGATTTTGGTAAGATAGCCAAACTCGACACCAACGATCTGAACATTTCTGTTCGGGTAGGTTGGGTAAAAGGATTGAACCGACTCTATTTCCTCTATGAGGCGTATGACAACTACTGGGATTTCACCAGAACAGATCTGCACCACGATATCTTTGAGCTGGTTGTGGACGGTGACTATTCAGGTGGCCCTTTTATTGACAGGTTTCATCCCAACAAGGCAAAAATTGACCCCTGGGATGCCTATTTCTCATTTCATGGCGTTCAGGCTCAGAACTACCATATTTTTACGCCATGGGAAGGACAAGATTGGTGTCTTGTATGGGGATGCGAACCCTGGGTCAAAGAACTCCCCTATGCCAATGCAGCACAGTCGTATAACTTCAAACCCGGTCAATCCGGAAAGTATACCCTTGAGTTCTGGATAACCCCTTTTGACTATGCTGGTGCCGAAGGTCCTTCACGTGCTGTGGAATCTGTTCTAAAAGAAAACAAGAAGATCGGACTTTGTTGGGCCGTCATTGACTGGGATGATGTCAATGCAAAAGAGAAACATGGATTCTGGGGCATCTCTAAGCACACCATGTATGGAAACGCATCAGATATGCGCACCGCGGTTTTGATGCCACTGGAGCCACAATACATCAAGAAAATAGAGGCAAAATGGTCGTTCAAGGTATTGGATATGAATCGGCGACTGGTAGCATTTCAGGATATGTCGGTTGGAAAAATCACATCCTGGAAATGGGACTTTGGCGATGGTAAGGAATCGACCGAACAACATCCTCTTCATACCTATGAAAAGCCCGGTTTGTATATCGTAGCCCTTTACGTCGAAGGTCCCGAAGGAAAATCAAGACTCTCTAAGGTTTGGGATGTGGCAATCAGATAAATACACGTTTTTGAGTTTTTCGGAACAGTCTGACAATCAAAAAACACATTCGAAAGATCCAGCCGATAACACTCTTGGATGAACATCCAACAGAGCCCGGAAAATCAGGGGATAATTTAGGGGTGTTAAGCACATGTTCCGCACCTGTCACGCACCTGTTAAGCACCTGTCACGCTATATAGAGCGTAACAGGTGCTTAACAGGTGCCTTAAATGTGCTTTATAGGGAGGAAGTATATACCCTTTAACGGTAAAGAGTCCGGAAGTGATCCGAGAAGAGTCAAAGAGAGATTTTCCCGGAATAAAAATTTTTACCTTGCACCTACGAGGGAGATGGAAGAGATGGTGTCTCCCATTCCAACAAGGGTTAAGGGTTTGTCGATGATGATTGTAGGAACGGCAATGATCTCTATTTCCTCGTTCTCAAAGATTCCTTCCTCGATCAGGTTGTTCTTTCCAAATTGAGCGGTGACGAATTCAGCCAAATCGCTCAGTTCTTTGAGTCCGACTTCTGAAACCTCACGATCGCTGGCCCAAAGCAGTACTTCGGATTTGTCAATGGCACCTGTACCAGCTTTTGCTGCTGCAATTACTGCTGCCAGTTGCATGCCGTTGCGGTTCTGAAGCGCCGTAACTTTAAATCCTTTTTTCTGAAGGGTAACGTACAAACCAAACATGTGCAACTGCATACGTGAGCAATTCAAGTAATCAAATACTTTCAGCATCCCCCTGAAAAGGTTGGTGCTATTGGTTTTGTTGTTGCACAACTCAGCCAATTCGGGTTCGTCGATGACTTCCAGAATATCGATCAGCTCGCGTTCATTAAAGCCTACACTGTCTATATTTTTTGCTATGTTTTCGAGCAGGTATTTACGAATAGCCTTGTCTTGCGTAGATGCCACTTCAAGATGTAGTACTGAGTTTTTACCTTCGTGGTACCACTGATCAATGATCCGTTTGGATGCATTGATCCGATCTATTCCTGAAGTTCCTTCGTCATTCTGCATGGTCAGGATCTGGTATCCGGATAAGATGATATATTCATGGCTGATTTCATCGGAAGCCATTTTCTTTGCAAATGGCTCGTCAATGTGCAATTTAAAGTTGAGGGGATCGTAGGTTGCAATAAAACGATTGGCCTTGGGACATGTGAAGATTTTACCGTCAACCGTAACCCTATCCCCTGCATTGAATTCGATGATCCAGTGAATCAAAGGAAGATCTGCTTTCCGTTCTATTTTAGATGCCTGTGCTATATTTCCATTTTCATCCATCGTAACCAGATTGGGAAGATTCAGAAACAGTTTTGCCTGATCTTTTGGAAGAGAGGCACAGTGAACATAGACGGGATCAACACCACAAACAGCCATGGCATTGGCAACGATTCCACCCTGACCACCCATTTGCATTTTATCGTATCCGATGTTTTCATTCAACCAGAAGAACATCTCCTTATCATGAATCAGCCATTCTTCGGCTATCCCACCTTTAAAACAATGGATGATACCTCTGATTGCATCTTCCTGGGTGGTGATCTTTTTCTTCCCTTCTTCGAGAATCTGAATCTCATTCAATGCATATTTTTTTATGATTTTCTCAATCATTGCTCCATTGATCTTAATAACTGCATCAATGTTTACGTTGAAGGCACTGATCACACCCTTCACTCCGGCCATTTTTTTGAGTTGTTCTGGAGCCGTTTTATAGTTATCTAACCAATTGGATTTTAGATTATTCGTTGTCATATCTTTATTTTGAAAATTGTAATTAATTAAAGGAAATCATGGTTCTTTTTATGGCAACAAAGAAAAAGAATTAAATCTAACAACACTAATTTTTTCACACAAGGAGCCGACTATTTTGAATAGCCGGCTCCTTGTATTACGTATTCTAAATAAATCAGTTTCCTTATTTTTGTTCCTTATCAAGTTTCGCTTTTTGTTCCTTCATTTTGGCCTCTTGTTTGTCTAATTCAGCCTTTTGTTGTATGATTTTATCTTCCTGCAATTTCAATTTTAATTTCTGATCTTTCATTTTTGTAGCCATTTCCTTGTCCAGTTTGACCTTTTGTTCTAACAACGATTTTGATTGCTGTTCTTTATCCAATTGAATCTTCTGTTCCAAAAGAGATTTAGAATTCTGCATTTTATTCTTTTCGGTTTTTTGTTCATTGATCATTGCTTGCTGCTTTTTATCTAACTGAACTTTGGCGTCAATTATTAACTTTTCGTGAAGCTCCTTATTCAATTGAATCTTCTGTTCTGAAAGAGATTTGGCATTCTGCTTTTTGTCCAATGCTATTTTTTGTTCATCTAATAATTGAGCCTTCTGCTCGTTATCCAGTTTTATTTTTTGTTCTAATAAAGATTTAGAATCCTGATCCTTTTGATTCAATTTGACTTCCCGGCCTTTATTTAAGTCAGAAGCCAGTTTTTTTCTGATTGCCTCTTTTTCTGCCTGTTTCTTAGCAATTTTAGCCTTTTGCAATTCGATTATTCGTTTGATAGAGTCTTCCTTTACAACTTCCATTTTCTTTTGTTTTAGCAGGATTGTATTATCCTGTGCAACCACTTTTGTGCTAAAAAGAAAACCGAGTGCTGCGATAAATGGGATTACCGCAAATTGTTTGAGCATTGCTACTTTTGGTGATGTTTTGCGAGTCATCATGATGAGTCTTTTTTTAGTGATGAGATAGTTAAATGAACTGGAAAGCATTAAATTGTTTTTTTTGTTGGCCTTTTCAAATAATAAAAGCTGATAGGATGTTGCATCATTGAAAGCTTCTACAACCGATTCGTCGGCCAGAAACTCATGATTGAGAAGAATAGATCTTCTGAAGAGATAAAGCAGTGGGTTAAACCAGGCAAAGGCAATGACTAACTCAATCAATATGACATCCAGTGAATGCAATTGCTTTACATGGGTCAGTTCGTGTTGCAATACCTCTTTTTCGATGGTTCCCATTTCATATTTTTCTTTGTATATGAAGATAAAATTAAGAAAACTGAAAGGAATGGAGTCGTTATTGGTCAGTACAAGTGTGGCTCCTGAATAGTTAACAGTTTCATTACCCTTGATTTTAGATAATAGCTTTGTGAGATTGTGAAAAAACCTGTACAAGAGGAAAGTGGAAACAATACCATAAAATGCCAGTAACAGGTAATGCAGATAATTTGTAGTCTCAATCGGAGAATAGATCGGTGTAGTATGTGGGGTAGGTAAGCTATTGTCGGCTAAAACAATTGTTTCCTGTACTGGCATTATCGGAGCAGCAACTTTAATGGTAATGATTGAAACGGTAAAAGAAAAGATTAGACTGAACAACAAGTAAAACCTGTTGAACCTGTACATTTTTTCCCTTTCCAATAGTAGGTAATAGATCAGAAAGAGGGAAGCACTACACAGGATTGTTTTTAGAATGTAAGATGTCATTTTTTCTTCTTTTCAATTTCATGATCAATGATTTTCCGTAAATCTTTTAATTCTGATCTGGTCATATCGCTGGTCTTTGTAAAGAAAGAGGCGAACTGTAAGGTGGAATCACCGAAGTAGTTTTTAATAATCCCTTTGACCTGTTTTGAAAAATAATCAGACTTTTTCACGAGAGGATAATACTGCCTGGAGTTACCAAACAAGGTATAACCGACAAAGCCCTTATCCTGCATTCTCTTTAGCAGCGTCGCTATAGTGGTCGAGGCTGGTTTGGGTTCTGGAAACTCTTCGAGAAGATCTTTCAGGAATACTTTTTCGCTTTTCCAGATCATCTCCATCAGGCTCTCTTCTGTCTTTGAAAGTTTCATAATTCTATGTTATGAGATTATTTTCTACAAATGTAGAATATATAAAGAGCAATAAGCAAGTTTATTGTGTTAATTTTTTCAAAAAAGATGATTTTAAATAATAAGCTTGACAGATAAGACTGATTATCTGTCTTATAGTTAATATATTTGTCTAAATTATTTATTCAATCAGATAGGATCTTCAAAAGGGAATATCTATTTTTCCCTTTCGAAGATCCAAAATAGTACCCTATTTAGCCAATTTTCAGAGAAGTCATGGAGAGGGAACCACCCACTCTTTTATCATTAAACAACTTCAGTTTTTCGTTTTCCTCTTTCAAACCCAGAACATAGAGTAAGGGCAAAAAATGATCAGGTGTTGGGATTGACAATCTGAATTCTCGTCCCAGGGATTCGTAGTTGATCAGTGACTGAAAATCACCCTCGAGTATATATTTGTTCATACGGGTGTTTGCTTCAATGGCCCAGTCATAACCAAAATCGGTCGAATCGAGTTTATCCCATGCAATCATACCCAGATTGTGAACCATGTTTCCGCTTCCGACAATCAGCACTCCTTTCTCTCGCAATGAAGCAATCTCTTTTGCCAGCTCAAAATGATATTGTGGTTTTTTGGAATAATCAATACTCATTTGGACAACAGGAACATCTGCATTGGGATAGAGGTGTTTTACCACGCTCCATGTGCCATGATCGAGCCCCCATTTATCTGTTAATCCGACTTCCGTTTTTTGAATCACCGCTTTTACCTCTTTTGCCAGTTCAGGGCTACCGGGTGCAGGATATTCAACAGCAAACAATTCAGCAGGAAACCCACCAAAGTCGTGGATGGTTTTGGGATTTTCCATTGCCGTTACATAGGTTCCTTGCGTTTCCCAATGAGCCGATATACACAATACTGCAGTTGGCGTAGGAATCTCTTTTGCAATGTTTCTGAATCCGGTAACAAATTCATTTTCTTCAATGGCATTCATTGGACTGCCATGACCTAAAAACAGCACAGGCATTTTACCTGTGCTGCTTAAAGAAGATCTCATTTTTTTGAGTTCATTCATATTCAATATTATTTTCCTAATCCGAGTTGGTTCATGTATGTCTGGTTATCCCAAAACAGGTGTTCTTCAATCATGACACCATCTTTCCAGATTCCGATAGTACACATTGGTAACTTGAAGGATTTGCCAGTGGGTTGAATAAATTTGCCGTTTCCTAAAGGCATAGGTTTTGTAAAGGTGCCTTCCATAACACCAGTAACAGCAGTGAAGTTTGCTGAACCAAAACGAATGGGGTGTTCTTTGATCCTGGTGTCGGGTGCATAAACAAACATCATTTTTAGGTCAGCAATGTGTTTTTCAATTCCTGTTGTAAAATGCCCGTCAGGCCAGTATACCTTAATATCCTTAGCATGACTCTCATGTAACCTTACCCATTGTTGATTGGTAAAAACAGTAAAGTCCAGTGTGTCAAATTTAACGAGATATTTTGCAACCGAATCATTACCTGCTGTCAATTGTTTGATCTGGTTACGTAGTGAATCGATGTTATTGCTACTGACTGTACCACCTGTTTTATTATTACAGCCTGTGAAAGCTGTCATAGCTACAATAATTAATACTAAAGCTATTCCGTTGATTTTCAATAAATTTTTCATTTTTTGAGATTGTTAAACTTTGATTAATAATAGAAATAAATTATTTGCAAAGTTGCATAGAACTAAAAGGCAGTAGGTAACGATAATCGGAAAAAGTGTAATGAATTCAGGAAATAAATTTCCGCATTTCAGATCGAAACTCGGTGGGTGAGAGATCGGTCCTCTTCTTAAATACGTTTGTAAAATATGTCTTTTCGTTGTATCCCAGTTCGTATCCGATCTCGGAAATTGTTTTATCTGTATTGATCAATTTGTTCTTTGCTTCGATAAGTTTACGGGTTTCAATAATCTCGGAAACACTTTTCTGCAGGACACTCTGGCAAATCAGGTTAAGATTCCGGGTCGACATAAATAGTTTCTCGGCATAAAACTCCACACCTTCCGGCCTGTGATAATTTTCTTCCAATATTTTAAGAAAGTTTTTAAAGGTAGTATTTTGGGTTTTGGGATAAGATTGATTCGTTTCACTGATTTGAGATCTTTCCACTTCAATCATCGTAAACAGGGCAATCAAAAGATCATGTACGATCGCTAATTCAGGTTTTGGTTGATTCATGATATCCGCTATCATTTCACACAATTGCGTCATTCGGTTGAAACAATCACCCTCTTTGATAGCAATATTAGCATGATCATGATAATAGGAATAAAGTCTGTATGCCGTCTCTGGAATAAATTCTGTACTGAATCGTAGAACCCAGATACTGCATTTCCCTTCGACAACGAGAGGCCTGACCTTATGAAGTTTCCCCTTGGTGACAAAACAAACATAAGGAGAATGAAATAGGGTGGTTTTAAAATCGATAAAATGTTCCACATCGCCTTCTATGCCAACAATCAACTCTTCATAATCATGAATGTGAGGTTCTTCCGGCGTTGCTGCTATTCGTTCAGCGTCCTCAACATTCAATTTATTAATGTGAAAATGTTCAATCATTACAAACGCTGTATTAGAAATTTAATTAGATCCTTTTCAACTAATATGTCCGAAGGATTGAAACATATCAGAAGCTGAATGGTTACATTCTTTTTGACTAATTTTGATTCTTTAAGTAGATTCAAATTTATGAATCCACTTAGTGTAAAACTAATTAATTTTCGAATATGATTTATTCTGCAATAATTTTTGATCTGGATGGTACCTTACTGAACACCATTGATGACCTCGCCAATTCAATGAACCTTGTTTTGGAACAACATGACTTTCCTGTGCATCCCGTAGAGAACTATAAATATTTTGTAGGTAATGGTATGGAGAACCTCACACGTAAGGCTTTACCTGCGGCCTGTACAGATGAAGCCTTTATCAAATCTTTTCTGGATGAGTTTGAAAAAAACTACAGCCAAAACTGGCATAACATGACTAAACCCTATCCGGGAATTGAAATGCTACTGGAGAATTTGGAAGCAAGAGGAATAAAGATGTCGGTACTCTCTAATAAATCAGATCCTTTTACACAAATTATTATAGATTACTTCTTTGGATTAAATCATTTTGATTTTGTTTATGGTGCTAGAGTGGGGGTACCCAAGAAACCAGACCCCATTGCGGCTTTAGAAATAGCCTCGAAATCAAAAATTTCTTCCTCGTCTTATCTCTATCTTGGCGATTCAGGCGTTGATATGCAGACAGCCAATGCCGCCGGGATGTATGCACTCGGTGCTACATGGGGTTTCAGAAAAGCAGATGAACTGACTGCAAATGGTGCTAAAAAACTCATTTATGAGCCAATGGAAATCCTTGATCTGATCAAAAGTTAAAGCTTTTAGCACTATAATGGAATGACACAATAGCCTTCGGAATAAAAACAAATAGTACCTTTGCATCCAATAAAAGAGCAACCTGTGCAAACGGTTTATGAAAAGACAGTTTCGGTTTTCATTGACCATTCTCACAACAATAAGCATGCGTACTAATTGGCTGTTCTTTAACTGATGTTTTGATATATCGTCTTTTAGGCTAAAGATACTTGCGTTGTGGCTTTATTTCCTGATTACTGAAAATGGCAAACAAAAATTCATATTACTCACGTTCAAAATACAGGAAAAAATATGATTTACATATAGGATTTCTCTTTTCTATATTTGTCATGTTATTCTTACTGGGAGTGATGTATCTTATTACACCCCACGACCAGTTCTTCTCAACTGCCATGGAAATGCAGGTACCTGTTGAAATGGGTAAGGTCGAAGATATGTTGAAGGCTCAGCAACCCATATCCATTCCACCCGAAGGTTTCACACAACCCACGATCTCATTGGTTGATGAAATTGCCACCAAGGTAATGGACGACAAAGATATTTCAAAAGACACGTTGTCAAAGCATTCCAAGGATTCAACAGAGAACAAATTAACGGGTGGCGGCGGAGCCAGAACAAAAGCCGAAGCCGATGTTGAAGAAGCAACTCCTTTCACGATCGTAGAAGATAAACCCATGTATCCCGGTGGGACAGAAGCCATGCTTAAGTTTTTAGGATCTAACCTTAAATATCCTCATATAGCCAAAGAAGCAGGTATCCTGGGAACGGTAATTGTACAGTTCATTATTGAAAAAGATGGTAGTGTTGGTGAGGTCAAGGTCATCCGTGGTCTTGGAGGTGGATGTAACGAAGAAGCAATCCGGGTAGTTAGCATGATGCCCAAATGGACTCCCGGAAGACAAAGAGGCAAGGCTGTCAGAGTCACATTTCGTATTCCTCTCAATTTCTTTTTGCATCCAAGCTAATTTATTTTATTCTTCAGTTCGAACTATTTTTCTTTCATTTAGTTTTAAACTGTTCTGCTCTTATTTATTTTATTACTTAATGCACTACTGTTTTATGAAAGCCCTTTAAAACAAAAACCTAAATTCAAATCATGAATTTTCATAAACAAGATCTTGCATTACAAAGATATATATAAGAATTTTGCTCATCATTTTCATGTTTAAAAGCAATTTTATTATGAAACGGAAGATTATAAAAATAGCACTGATCTTTTTATCAGTTTTGTTGGTTTTCATTCTGGCTATCGCATTGACGATATCACCCATTACCAGAAATTATATCGAAAAACACAGCAAAGAGATGATAGGGAGGAAGATCGTTCTCAAAAAGCTGCATCTGAATATATTTACAGGCAGACTGGAAATGGATTCTCTCCGTATGTATGAAGCAAACGACCGTGAACTGTTTGCTTCTGTTGACACCTTCGTGGTAAAGATGTCATTGTTAAAGCTGATCAGTAGCAAGGTAGAGATCAACGAATTTAAGATTATTGCACCTTATGCAGTCATACTCCAAAACGGATCCCATTTTAATTATGATGATCTGATGCCAAAAGTGGACACCTCTAAAACTGTTAAAAAGAAATCTTCTTTCCCTAAGTCAATCGTAATCAACAATATTAATATCCATGGTGGTAAACTGGTTTACAGCGACCTGCAATTAAAAAACACCATTCAAATGAATGAGTTGGGAGTGACCATTCCACAACTAACATTTGATCAGGGCAACACCAAGGCAGGTATCCATCTGAAGATCGGTGACAAGGCCAGGCTCAACAGCACCCTTGCTCTAAATATGAAGACCAATGAATACAAGCTTAATCTTGGAATCATCAGTCTTCCGGTAGAGATTATCACTCCTTATGTCAAGGCTTATTACAACATTGGTAAAATTGAAGGTTGGGTGAATACGAACTTGCTTATCACAGGCAATATGAATCATATCATGGATTTCAAAATCAGTGGGACAGGTTCCGGAAATGGACTCAATGTCACTAATTTACTGGGAGAACCGGTTGCCTCCGTAGGCAGTGTATCTGTAAAAATTGACAATATCTATCTGCCTACTTCCACATATCTGTTTGACTATGTCAACGCGACAAATGCCAACCTTAACTTTATCCTGAAACCAAAGACGAACAATTTCAGTGTCCTGTTCAAAGCAGAAAAAGGCAAAACTTCATCTGTTTCTGAACCACCCATGACTTTTAAAATCAATAATTTGCATATCGTCAAGTCCCAACTTACTTATGCTGATAAAACGCTAAAGACTCCTTTCAGTCTACCCATAAACAACATAGATTTTCTGTCCACCCATTTCGATATGAATGGAACTAATGAATTTAAAACAACTGCCTCCTTCCCCGAGGGTGGCAATATGCATTTCAGCTGGAAAGGAAACATGAATGATCTTTCGAATCAACAGATCATGGTGAATCTTCAAAACCTGAGTCTCCGTCTCTTCAGTCCTTACTGTCTAAATTATACTGCCTTTCCCATCACCACCGGGAACCTGAATTTCATCAGCAAAAACAACATCCGCAACAACACTATAGAAAGTACGAATACTCTGGATGTCTACAAAATGCATGTCGGAGATAAACAGAAAAAACTGAACCCTGAATACAAAGTGCCTTTGAAACTCGCCCTATACATTCTGAAAGACAAAGATGAGAAGATCAAGTTTGATGTGCCCGTACAGGGAAGCATCAAAGATCCAAAATTCTCTTACAGAAAAATCATCTTCAAAACCCTGGTCAACCTGATGGTGAAAGTTGCCATTTCTCCTGTAAAGTTCCTGGCCAATTCTCTTGGACTGAAATCGGATAATCTTGAAGCAATTGCAATTGAACCTTTACAAACAGGCTTTACAGCTGAACAATACAGTCATTTTAACGATCTGGCAACTGTCGTCAAGTCAAAACCTGAGATGACATTGACCATGACACAATATGTCAATCTGAAAGAAGAGTTACCTCTCTTTGCACTTTTCAAAACCAAAGAGCGTTTCCTGTTTTCCCAGATCATGACGGGAACCAAAGAGCCATTCAATTATGATGAGGTACAAGCGGTAAAGAATAATGACCCAAAGTTTATTGCATTTGTGGATACTTTGATAACAAAACAGGGAAAAGTGATGGGTAATGTTTCATTACAGGAAAAAGTAAATGCACTTTATCTTTCGGATACACTTAAGGCCGGTTTCCTGGGCAAGTTATCATTACGTAATGAGCAGCTAAAGAATTATCTGATTGCCACAGGGGGTGTCCCGGTTAAGAATCTTTTGATCACTACTGCAGATAGTCCATCTTTGGAAGCTTTTACTGAAAAGGCAAAATATAAAATTGATATGACACTACCGGGAACTGAGAAACCGGTGGAGTGATGCCTGATATGATATCTGTTTCCAACTGGACAATTATGTTCCTGACATGGCAGATCAGGAAAATCAATACATTGAATTCGGAATACATAATCTAATCCATATTCTCTACTGAACTTAAAGGTTTTCCTGGTTCTTCCGTAGTTTATCATTTGCCAGTTGTAGTTGAATTTCTATTTTTTTGGCTTCCGTTATATTAATAAATGTTATTACCAGTCCATCAATCCGATCATCGAGTGTACGGTAAGGTATGATTCTGATAGTAAACCATCTGCCATCGTTTGTCTGCGTTGCTTTTTCAACAGAAATAAGTGACTTCATCACCAGTCGGGCATCTTTTTCAATATCCGGGTAATACAAATAGCTGACCTGATCCGTAAACGGTCTGCCAATATCG